>Ga0209979_1002684_pt1 | contig 16660 bp, 14 predicted proteins | sample AnhtaG_FD_183114 | JGI IMG/M metagenome (GOLD analysis project Ga0209979, IMG submission 183114) | Deep subsurface microbial communities from Anholt, Denmark to uncover new lineages of life (NeLLi) - Anholt_01485 metaG (SPAdes) (version 2) | ecosystem: Environmental > Aquatic > Marine > Oceanic...
TTGTAACTACCCAAATAAATACTCCTCTATTTTTAAAAATGATTATAAAAACCTTCTTCCTCCAGTAGTTCTTTTTCTCCCGAACTAATTTCCACATTATATGGAGTAATTAAGAAAACTTTTTCTGCCACTTTTTTTATATTTCCCTCTAAGGCATAGGTAAGTCCACTACAAAAATCAATAACTCTTTTACCAAGATCCTGGTCTACCTTCTGTAGATTGATTATTATAGGAATATCATCCTTAAAATTATCCGCAATTATCTGTATTCCCTCAAATTCCTTTGGTTCTGCTACAAATACTTTTGATTTTACTTCACCTTTAACTGAACCAATTAATGAAACTTTTCTTGGCGGTTTCGATCTAATAATACACCCCCTCCTTAGATTCTTTTTGCTATGTCTTGCATCTATTTTACCTCTTTTATCTCTTAACGTTCTGGCTTTTAATCCTGCTGTATCTTCATCCTTTTTATCTCCGATACCTATATCACCTTCATCCGATAAACCAAAGAAAGAAAGAGTTTTCTTAAAAAATCTACTCATTGTTCCTCCTCTATATAATTAAAAATTTATTTAAAGATAATAGAACCTATTCTAATCATTGTGGCTCCTTCCTCAATAGCTACTGGATAATCATTACTCATACCCATTGAAAGCTCCGCTAGATTCATATTATTAAAATCTTTATTTGATTCATCCCTGAGAATTCTTAACCTTCTGAAAATCCCTCTTATCAACTTAAAGTCATCGGTCAAAGGCGCTATGGTCATCAAACCCACAACCTCGATATTTTTATAATTTAATGCCTCTTTAAGAAAAATGTGCAAGTTTTCAGGATTTATACCATATTTTGTCTCTTCTCCAGAAATGTTAACCTCTATTAATAATTTCTGTATTTTACTAATTTTCTTTGCTTCATGGTTCACTTTGCTTAAAGTACTTATCTTATCTATTGAATGTATAAATTCCACCAGGGGGACTACTGTTTTTACCTTTCTACTCTGAAGATGTCCTATAAAGTGCCATATTGAACCTTTTCCCACCATACCATATTTTTCTTCCAGTTGGTCCGCTCTATTCTCACCAAAATTTCTAAGCCCTAAATTGGAAATCAGTTTTATTTGTCTGGCAGAAGCGTACTTTGTGGCAACTATAATCGATATATCTCTAGCACTCCTGCCAATTTTTTTGCAAACCTTATCTATTTCAATTTTTAAATTATTAATATTTTTTTTTAATCTGTCAGCTTCTTTCATTAAGTTAACACTACTTTTTATAATTTAAATAATTACCATCACTCGATAATTGCTATACCCGCCATTTCCATTGGTAAAGCAAAAAACTATTCTATGGTTATTTCTTAAATAAGTGGATAAATATATTGGAAGACCATCCGCTAATATCTTTTCTATTTTAAACATTTTAAATAAATAAATTATTTTTTATTTTTTCTCAGGAAAGTAGGTATATCAAGATAATCATCTTCTCCTAAAGATCTGAGGTCATCTTCTGATATTTTTTTAAAATCTTCTTTTTTATCTTTTCCGGCAAGTATATCTTTTTCAAACTCAAATAACTTTTTCTCTACTTCTTTTTTCTTATTGATTCCATCATCTGTTTTCATTACTTTAGCCTTCTTGGGTTCGAATCCGGTAGCAATAATGGTAACTTTTACTTTATCACTCATACTTTCATCAATAACAGCGCCAAAAATAACATTTGCATTTGGGCTTGAAGCATTCCTTATAATTTCTGCTGCCTGGTTGACTTCAAAAAGTTTCAGATCGGGTCCACCAGATATATTCAGTAAAATTCCGTTTGCCCCCTCTATAGAGGTTTCTATCAGAGGGCTGTTAATTGCATTTTGAGCAGCTTTAATAGCTCTACTTTCACCAGATGCTATTCCATCTCCCAATATTGCATTCCCTGCATTTTTAATTACTGATTTTATATCTGCAAAATCCAAATTAATCAGTCCTGGCAGAGTAATCAGATCAGTAACTCCTCTAACACCTGCCTTAAGCACATTATCCGCCAGTCTAAAGGCATTAAGTAGTGTGGTGTTATCATCAGAAATCTCCAGTAGTCTATCATTTGGTATTATTATAAGGGTATCAACTTTATCTTTTAAATTCTCGATACCTTCTTCAGCCTGACTCATCCTTTTTCTGCCTTCAAATGTGAACGGCTTTGTTGCAACTGCAACTATCAGGCATCCTGCTTCTCTGGCAGCAGTTGCTATAATAGGAGCCGCACCTGTTCCAGTTCCTCCGCCTTCACCTAATGTAAGGAATATCATATCTGCATCCTTTACTACTTCTTTTATAGATTCTATGGATTTTTCAGCAGCTATCCTGCCAATTTCCGGGTCGGATCCTGCCCCCAGGCCACTTTCGCCAAGTAATACTTTCCTATCAGCACTTGACATCATAAGAACCTGGGCATCAGTATTTATTGCCACAAACTCGCATCCGCTTAAATTATCTTCTATCATTCTATTAATTGCATTGTTGCCGCCGCCGCCTATCCCTATAACTCTTATAACAGCATAATAACTTTTATCAAAGTTCAAACTCACAACTATCACCTGCTTTCACTTTTTAAAATTTTTAAAATAAATTCCCTAAATCTACTCATAAAAGTACGCTGCCGGTTCTTTTCACCTATCTGGTCCAAATCCAGGTAATTTTCCAGTTGAGAAGCATATTTTAATAAACCTACACCTGTAGAATAAATAGGGTTATTAATCACTTCTGAAGGCCCTTCAACGTCATAAGGAACTCCTAATCTTACCGGTAAATTAAAAACTGAATTCGCCAGGAGAGCTATACCTTTTAGTAGTGATGTTCCTCCAGTTATAACCAGGCCACATGGGATTTGATGCATAAAACTATAACCTTCAATTTTTTCTTTAACCAGGTTCAGCAATTCTTTAACCCTGCAATTTACTATATTATACAACCGTATGTTTAATGTTGTCCTGTTGCTATCAATCTTAATATCACCTATATTGATTTTATTTAAAGTCTCATAAAAGTTGTAATCAACATTAGCAAATTTTTTCTTAATCTCTTCTGCTTTTTGAAAAGTTATATTAAGACCAATAGAAATATCATTGGTTATTAAATCTCCACCCACCGGCAGGCAATATGCAAACATCATTTTTTTATTCTTATATATTGCAACATCAGTTGTTCCGCCTCCAATATCAAGAAGTATTACTCCGCTCTCCTTTTCTTCAGGGGTAAGAACAGCCTCGCTTGAAGCCAGGGCTTCTATAATTATATCTTCAATCACTATTTTAGCTGCTTTTACACTATTAACAACATTGTTAATTAAAGAAGCTGTCCCATAAACAGCTAATAACTCAACTGCCAGTTTGCTGGCTGAAAGACCTATAGGATCTACTATACCTTTTTCTCCATCAATAACAAATTGCTTGATTAAAGTATGTATAATTTCGTGTTGTGAGGGTATATTCACTTTATTTGCCATAGAAATAAGTTTATCTACATCTGTTTTTCTTACTATATTATTAGAGGAATTGATATTTATTTCACTCCAATTACTTATAGAAGAAATATGTTTTCCTGTAACTCCTATATAAGCATTATCAATAAACATTTTAGTAGATTTTTCAGCCATTTCTACAGAATTAAGTATAGACTTGGTAGCTTCGCTAATATCCATAACCAGACCCTTTTTCATCCCTTTGCAACCAGAAATTCCATAACCCTTTATCTTTAGTATATTATTTTTTTCTACTCTTCCAATTAAAGTGATTACTTTGGTGGTGCCTATATCAATACCGACAATGTATTCATCATTCGTTGACAATCGAACCTCCACTATTTTTTATTTTACTACCTACCGGGCACTCAGGAATTCTTAAATCTATTATAGTATAATTTGTTTCCTCTTTTAACAATTGCTTTAAATTTTCAACTTTTTTTACTATTTCACTGCTGTTGCCAAAGATGATTTCCTCTCCATTGTAAGTTTCAAAAACTATATCTCCTGAAATATTATCTTCAAGTCTCGCTTCTTTGATCATACTTTTTATTTGACTATCAAAGGCTCTATAAATATCTGCACAGCTCAATGCATTTTTTTTTGCAATTTTTTCTCCAATATTGACGCTATAATTAACAACATTTCTTACCAGAATTAAATCTTTGTACTCATCCAAATCTTCTTTCTCAATCTTATCCAGCACCACTCCTTCACTATCCATCAGAAAATATTTATCTTTATAGACTATTTTAAGGTAAGGTTTTCTTTCATCCAATTTTATTATAACTTTATCAGGGAAAATCTTTCTTAGTTCTGCCTCCTTAACCCAGTTTAACTCACGGGCTATAGTCTCTTCCACCTTTTTTTTATTTATCTCAAATATATTGACGCCTATTACTTCAGATATTAAAACTTTGACTTCCTCATCTTTATAATGTGTATTGTTCTGGATATCTATATTTTTAACTTTAAAATACTCACTTTTATAAAAATAATTTAAGCCCCATACTACTGCTGCAAAAAATAAGCAAATCAACAGTAGTCTGAAAAAATTCCAAAGTCCCCTCCTAAAAATTTTTCTTTTTCTGGCTAAGATAATATTTTCACTATTTTTAATTTTACCACCTGAAGTTATACTTTTAAATTTGCCAAATCCAGTATTATCTCTACTAATAGATCAAAATTAATTCCTGCAGCTTTAGCTGCCTTGGGAACCAGACTGGTAGCAGTCATGCCAGGCATAGTGTTTAATTCAAAAACATAAGCATTGTTATGATTATCCAGTATAAAATCCACTCTTGATATGCCACTGCATTCCAATGCCCTGTGGCTCTTAACCGCTACTTCAGATATATGCCTGGATATCTCTTTATCCAACTGGGCAGGAACTATATACTCGGTCATATTTTTAACGTACTTTGACTCATAATCGTAAAAACCACTTTTTGGTTTTATTTCAATAATTGGAAGAGCAACTGGCTCATTGCCTATAATACTCACCGTTAACTCTCTTCCATTAATATATTTTTCAATCAAAATTTTATTATCATATCCTGCCGCATCTTCAATAGCTTGCTTGATCTGATCATTATTATTCACAATATTTACACCTATAGTTGAACCTTCACAGTTCGGTTTTACTATTACAGGATAGAATATTTTTTTATTTATAAGCGATTTTATCTTCTTTAAATCCAGGCCATCATTAGAATCCAGGGCAATGTATTCCGGAGTAAGTATATTCTCATATTCTAGAATTCTCTTCGATAATATCTTATTAATAGCAATAGCACTTCCCAGCACACCTGAACCAGTATATGGAATCTTCATAAGTTCCAGTAACCCCTGGACAGTGCCGTCCTCACCATATCTTCCGTGAAGCGCCAAAAATGCTAAATTAATTTTCTTTAACTTACTGTAGAAATCGTTTTTAAAATCAATGAAGATAGCATTATACCCTGATTTTAATAGGGATTTGTAAATATTTTTCCCGGTCAGGAGAGATATTTCTCTTTCAGATGAGATACCGCCGGCAATTACTCCAATTTTTAGTAACTTTTTCTTTTTTCTTACCTGAAGGTTTTCAAATTTTTCCGATATATCTGACATATTAAAACCCAACTACCTTTACTTCATATTCTAACTCTATTTTAAACTTATCCATAACCATATCTTTTACTATTTTTGAAAGGATAAATATATCTTCTGAACTGGCATTATCAAAATTTTCAATAAAATTAGCATGTTTATTTGAAATCCTGGCACCACCATAAATAAATCCTTTAAGTCCACACTTTTCTATTAATTCTCCAGTAGATTCATAGCAACCAATGATGTTTTTAAAAAAACAGCCTGAGTTTTTAACATTAACCGGTTGGGTTAGTTTTTTATTTTTTATGCTGCTTGCAATTTTTTCTAAAATATTATTTCTATCAGACTTTCGGGCATTCAAAACTATTCTGGTAAGAACTATTAAATCCGGGATATAAAAATATCTGTAACCAAAGTCACCATCACCCAAACCAATAGTCTCTTCTATGATATTTCCTCCTTTATTTGAAATATAGCTTACTCTTTCCACAAAATCGCAAATTCCCTTATATTTACTTCCACTATTGCCTATAACACTTCCACCTATAGTACCAGGTATACCAGAAAGGTCGGAAAAGTCATATCCCCTGGCCGCAGCTGCAGCCACAAATTTTAAAAGTTTATAGGCAGCCCCTGCTATAATTTTATTCTCATCTGAAAACTCCAGATAATCAAAATCCCTGCCCAGCTTTAACAGTACCAGGTCAATATATTTATCACTAAACAAAATATTAGTGCCATCTCCGATTACCATAAGGTCAATTTGGTTTTTTATACAGGTCTTAATCATTTTTTTTAAATCTCTCATTTTGTCTGCTACAAAATAACATAATGCCCTACCACCAGCTTTAATAGAGGTTAATTCAGATGTGTCTACGTCAAATATTATATTATCCAGTTTAGTATCTTTAATTACCCTTTTAATTTCTTCCCTGGTTAGTTTTAATTTTCTCAATCTCTTAAGCTCCGTGTCATTAACTTAAGATTTTAATATTTCATCTGTAACCCTGGTGATATCTCCAGCCCCCATTAACAGAATCATATCATTGTTTCTCATATTGAGCTCAAGATATTTAGTTACATCCCGCAGATTTGGAATATAAATTATTTTATTTTTAAAACCGCTGTCTATTAAATTATCAATTAAAATTTTACCGGTAATGCCTGGAATTGGCTGTTCACCTGAACCATAAACATCGGTAATAATCAGGGTATCACTCATATTAAAACAACTGTTGAATTTATCTTTTAGATTGGCCAGCCGCGAATATCTGTGCGGTTGAAAAACTGTGATTATTCTTTTATTTTTTTCTTCTGCTGCAGCCTCCAGAGTTGCTTTTACTTCCGAAGGATGGTGAGCATAATCATCAAAAATTACAGCGCCTTTCTTCTCCCCTCTTTTTTCAAATCTCCTTTTAACTCCCGTAAAAAACTTTAATATATCAGCAGCTCTTTCCATATCCAGATTCAGACCATAGCATACTGCAAAAGCAGCAAGGCTGTTCATTATATTATAAATGCCGGGCACATTTAACTTGATTTTTATTTTTTTAGGTTTTTTACCCTTGCCAGTAACCAGAGTATAAGAGGAAGTAAAATTAGAAAATTTTATATTTTCAGCATAAATATGATTTTCAGGATTGATCCCATAATAAATAATCTTTTTATCATCGGATTTGAAAAAATCCTGAAGATATATTTCATCACCATTCAAGATTACCAGACCCCCAGGTCTGGTATTTCCAATAAATTTTAAAAAGTTTTGTTTTATTTCTTCAATGTTTTTATAGAAATCAAAGTGATCTCCTTCAATATTTGTAACAACACTTACAGAAGGCTTATATTTTAAGAAAGATCCATCACTTTCACACGCTTCAGCTATTACATAATCTCCCTTTCCATACCTTGCATTTGATCCCAGCTCATTTAATTCTCCCCCAACCACTATGATAGGATCGAGACCCAATCCTCTAAAAATTAAAGAAGTCATAGAAGTAGTGGTGGTCTTTCCATGAGTCCCGGAAATAGCTATTCCCTTTCTACTATTTAAAATCCAGGCTAATATATCAGAACGGGCAAGTATAGGAATCTTTCTTTCTCTGGCAGTCTCTATTTCCAGATTATCGTAAGGTATTGCTGTAGAATAGACCACTATATCTGCGCCTTCAATATTTTTTTTACTATGGCCGATAATAATTTTGATACCTTCATTTTTTAAAACATTTGTATAGCGGGATTCTTTTATATCGGAACCTGAAACCACAAATCCCATTCCATGGAGCACCAGAGCTATGGCGCTCATTCCGGCTCCACCTATTCCAATTAAAAAACACCTTTTATTTCTTTTTAAAATATTATCAGTATTTTCCAATTTAGTTCTCCATCAGTTTTGAAGCAATAATCTCTGCGCTATTAATTTTAACATCTCTAATTTCTATATTTTTCATTTCTTTATATCTTTTTCTATCATCCTTAATAAGCAATTCTATAATTTTAATTATTTTTTCTTCATTTAAATCTTTATCTTCAATCAGAATAGCCTTTCCTTTCCTGGCCAGGAAATCTGCATTATAGAACTGGTGATTAGCCACCGCATAAGGATAAGGTATAAGTATCGAAGGTATATTGCATTCAATTATTTCAGATATAGTATTTGCTCCTGCCCTGGAAATTATTACATCTGATATTCTATATATTTCTTGCATCTCACTTATGTATGAGAAAATTTTTAAAATAAATTTACCTTTAGATTCAATAATATTCTTTTCACTTTTTACTAATTGGTTATAGAAACGGCTGCCGCAAATAAGTAAAATCTGAATTTTATCATTATCTTTAAAATAATTATACAAATTAATTATCGTATTGTTTATTTTTTCAGCGCCCAGACTACCACCAAAAGCAATTATGGTAAATCGCCCTTTTTCCAGGCCCCATTTCTCAAATTCTGGCTTGATATTTTTTGATTGTTCTACAGCCTTTCTCACCGGATTTCCGGTAAAAATTATTTTATTTTTTTTTACTTTAAGATATTTATCTGTATCACTAAAACTAATAAAAATATACCGCGCAAATCTTGAAAAAAAACTGTTCAACCTCCCGGGAATATAATTCTGTTCATGCAAGGCTATTTTTCGACTCATAAAAATACCAGCTAAAAGAACAGGGGCGCAGATATAACCGCCCATACCCAGTATTATATCAGGTTTAAACTTCAGCACTATCTTAAATGATTGTAAAAAACCCAGAGTTAAAGAATATAAAAACTTTATTATATTTAAAATTTTCCTGGATATACTGCCATCCAAAATTAATCCACAGGATTTTACTGTCTTATAATTTACACCGGATTGTGATATAAGCTCTCTTCCCAATCCCCTTTCGGTTCCGATGAAAAGAAGCTCACCTAAAGGATAGTTATCTTTGATGTATTCTATTATTGCCAGAGCCGGATACAGGTGCCCACCAGTTCCTCCGCCGCATATTAATATTTTTTTTCTCATCCAAATCCTACTCGCTAAGCTTAAATCTGAAATTATCTTATCTTAATTATCTAGATCATTCTGAATTCTTTCAGGCGATGTATTATTCCTGGATATATTTAATAGTATACCTACACTTATCATACTCGTAAGTAGCGATGACCCACCGAAACTAATGAAAGGTAATGTTAAACCGGTAACAGGGGCCATCCCAATAACCACAGAAATATTAATTATTGCCGGCACCACTATAATGCTGGTAAGACCTACTGCCATTACCCTGCCAAAATAATCCTTTGTCTTAATGCAAACTCTGACCCCAAAAAACATAAAAAGGATGAATAAGACTACTATAAGTATAGTACCTACCAGACCTAATTCTTCACCAATAATGGCAAAAATAAAATCGGTATGCGATTCCGGAAGATAAGAGTATTTTTGTACACTATTACCCAGACCTAATCCTGTTAAATTTCCCGAACCCAGGGCAATTAATGATTGCGATATCTGAAAGTTAGCAGTTCCTACACTTTCTCCTGTCCCCTTAATTATGTCTAAAATTCTTTCAATAAAGTTAAAAAGTCTTTCTTTTCTATAATCTTCTAAAAACAAATAACTTACCGTTGCTGCAAGCCCGATAAATCCTAAACCAAATAAATGCTTAAATTTTAAGCCGCCTACAAATAAAACTATAAACATAATCAACCATATAACCACCACGGATCCCAGATCTGGCTCCAGGAATATTAAAATAGTAACCACACACAAAATAAAAAATGATGGTAAAACTATATTTTTAATATGTTTATTATCTTTATATTTTCTATCAAGGCTGCTGGAAAAAAGTATGACCAGAGCTATTTTGGCAAACTCGGAAGGCTGGATACTGAAAAACCATAAATCTATCCATCTTCTGTAACCGTTAACTTCAATTCCAAAACCAGGAATAAGGACCAGAGTAAGCAGTCCAATTAGTATAATTATTATAAAATTAGAAAATCTCCCGTAATAACGGTAATTTATTCTTGAAGCCAGAATGAAAAATATAAAAGATATAGCCCACCATATTATCTGCCTTCTGATAAACCAATATGGATCGTTAAAATATCTCTCTCCTATTGAAACAGAAGAGCTCGATATCATTATTAGGCCAATTATTGATAATATTAAAGTCAAAATAAATAGAAAATAATATTCTATATCAACTTTCAGAAAACTGCGTCTTTTGATATTACTTCTTTTTTCCATGGTATCTGATTTTTTCTGAGATTACTAATCTTTTAAAGCTATTTCCTCTCTCTTTATAATCTTTAAACATATCCATACTGGCGCAGGCAGGAGAGAGCATCAGGACTTCCCCGGGGCCGGCAACTTTAAATCCTTTTTTAACTGCTGCTTCAAGCGTGCTGCATTTATATATTTTATAATCATAGTGGCTTACTATTACCTGGTCATAAATCCTGGTAGCAGTTTCTCCTATTAAAATTAAGTTTTTAACTTTTTTGTTTAGAACTGAAATCAATTCAGAAAAATCCATATCCTTATCTTTGCCACCCATAATCAATGTAATTTCCTTACCAAAATCATTAATAGCTACCATAGTTGCATCCGGATTAGTTGATTTTGAATCGTTAAAGCATCTTATATTGTTTATATAACCTAAATATTCCATCCTATGGTCTAGAGGCTTAAAATTTTTAATTGATTTTTCGATATTTTTTTCATTTATATTCATCAGTATCGCCGGCGCAATAGAAGCCATAATATTAGATATATTATGTTTGCCTTTCAAAGGAGTATTTTCTATATTTATTTTCCCCTTGCTCCTTTCTATCTGGTAGTAAATATAATTATCTTTATAAAAAATGTTTGTGTCATCTTCCGGTTCCAGACCAAACTTAATAAATTCAGGCAGCTGATTTTGCCTTCCAGAGAGAGCTTTAATTTTTTTATTTATATACTGGTCATCTATATTTACAATTGACCAGTCATCTTCATTCTGATTTGCCAGTAACTTTAATTTCAAGTCACCATAGTTTTCAAAAGATTTATGTCTGTCTATATGATCGCTGGTGATATTTAATATTACACTAATATGAGGTTTGAAGTGGTATATTCTCTCCAATTGAAAGCTGCTAACTTCTATGACCCTGATTAAATTTTCTCGCGAATTGCTGTTGTACTTATTTTCTGTATCTATGGTTTCAATCAACGGCAGACCAACATTTCCACAGACTATACAATTATTTCCGGAATCATTAAGAATTTTCCCAATCAGAGTCACCACTGTTGTTTTGCCATTAGTGCCGGTGACAGCAATAGTCCTGGCCTGTTCTTCTTTACTTAACAATTTCCACGCCAATTCTAATTCACTCCAGACAGGAATTTTATTTTCCTGGGCAAGCTTAATTATCGGCGCATTATCAGGAACACCAGGACTTATTATCACAAGATCAATTTTTTCTATGACTTCTTTTTCTTCTAATGTATCTTTACCTAATATTACCTTTAAATTATTACTACTGGCATCCTGATACTTATTAAATGCGTCTTCCAGATTCAGGTCAGGATTACTATCAATCCCAGTTATTGACGAGCAAAAATTAAGTATCTTTCCGATTACGGATATTCCCGTTCTTCCAAGACCAATTACTGCTAAATTTTTATCTCTAACCAGATTAAATTTTTCTTTCATTCTTTTAATCTATAAACTTTAAGTAATAAATAAAAAATCCTACCCCTGCAAATAAGGCACATACCAGCCAGAACCTTATAATAACTTTTATCTCCGGCCATCCAAGAAGCTCAAAATGATGATGAATCGGAGTCATTTTAAATACCCTTTTCTTAAAAACCTTAAACCAGAAAACCTGTATAATCACCGATAACGTTTCGATAACAAAAAGTCCCCCAATTGCAATTAGTAAAATTTCCTGTTTTAAAATTATAGCAACTGCTGCAATCAGTCCACCCAGTCCAAGCGAGCCGGTATCACCCATAAAAATTTCAGCCGGGGCTGTGTTCCACCATAAAAATCCTATACACGCAGCCAGAGTTCCTCCACTAACCACAGCTATATCTATTCCGTAAGAAACATCAAGTATGGACCATTCTAAAAAGGCAATGAAACAGAATACAGCCAGAACAATGGATGAAGTTCCGGCTGCCAGACCATCGAGACCATCGGTTAAATTAACCGCATTAGTGGTGCTGATTATAATCAATACCACAATAATGTAATACCAATTTCCCAGCTCAACCTTTATATCAGTAAAAGGTATGCCTATATAAGTGCTGGCATCGAGTATGTACTTTGAAAACAATATGAAATATAAACACACTATAGCCAGGAGAGAAATCTTTACCCATCCCCTTATACCAATAGACCTCTGTTTTCTAAGCGCCATATAATCATCAATAAACCCTATCAGGCTGCATAACAATAATATGGAAAGAACAAATATTCCTTCTGTGCTGTAAACATTATGCCGGTAATATTTAATCAGACTCACTATAGTAAATGCAGTCATGGAAGACAGAACAAATATTATTCCCCCCATAGTTGGTGTTCCTGTCTTAACAGAATGTGTTTTTGGGCTATCGACGCTGATTTTTTCTCCAATTTTTTTATTTTTTTGAAATTTTACAAATAGAGGTGTTATCAGAAGTGATATTACACCTCCAATTATAACTGATAAAAATATCCAGTTCATATATTAATTTCCGCCTATATTAAATTAATAATATCTTCCATTTTATTTGCTCTTGAGCCTTTTACTAAAATTAAATCTTTGGGTTCGAGCAGATTGTTTATTTCTCTACCCAGCTTTTCTTTATCTTTAAAATAAAAACAAAGATTTTTATTTTTATTAAAATTACTACTATTTCTATAACCCTCAAATATATTCTCTGCAAGATCACCTAAAGCTATCAAGGCATCCACCTCTTTTTCAGAAAGATACTGCCCGATTTCCCGGTGAAACTTAAATGAATCATTACCCAGTTCCAGCATATCTCCTAATATAGCTACACTTCTCATATTTTTCTTTTTTGAAATTGAAACCAGTGTATCAATAGCATTTTTAACCGACACCGGACTGGCATTATAACAATCATCTATAATTATTTTATCTTTTTTCCTTATAATTTCCATTCTGGAACCGGAAGTAGCTGCGCTTTCAATTCCTGCTTTAACCAACTCTTTATTGATATTTAAGTATGAGCATATAGCTGCCGCGCAACAGGCATTATATATATTATGATGGCCGGGAATATTCAAACATATATCTATAATTTTCTTACTGCCTTTATAGAAATTAAAAGTAAATCTTCCCATCTCATCCATATTTTTTTCAATAAAATTAAATGCAATATCATTATTCCTCCCGAATTTTATGATTCTACAATCAACTTTCTTTTCTATCAGATCAGTATACCTGTCGTCATTATTTAAAAATAAGATTCCATTATTTTTGTAAAGAATTTCTGCTATTTCGGCTTTCGCTATGGCTATTTCCCGCAAGTCTTTAAAAAAAGCTATATGTGATTCCCCTACAGCCATAATAGCTCCTATATCTAAATTACATATACCAGAAAGCATTTCTATCTGACCTTTTCCCCTCATACCCAGTTCAGCAATAAAAAAATCTGTTTGGCTGTCAATTTCCAGAATAGATTTTGATACCCCAATTTCAGTATTATAGTTCCTGGGGGTAAATTCAACTCTATACTCTTTACTTAATATATTTACCAGAAAATCTTTAGTGATAGTTTTACCCACACTCCCGGTTATACCGATTACAGTTGGATTAAATTTACGTATATAACTGTAGGCAATATTTTCTAAAAAAGTTAAATTATTATCTGACTGCAAGATTATTAGATCATTAAAATTTTTAAGCTTTAGATTCTTTTTCCAGAGCTTTAATTTTTCTTTATATCCTGATTCAAATACAAAACCATCAGCGCCCTTTTTTAAAGCTGATCCTATAAAATCGTGGCCATCATAATTTTCGCCCATCAGAGGAATAAAAAAATCCCCTCTTTTTATGGTTCTGGAATCAGTCGATATGTTGCAAACATATTTCTTGATATTTCCTGAAATCAAATTACAGTTTGTCCAGGATATTATATTTTCAACTTTTATTTTTTCTTTCATTTTTTTGAGCAGCCCACTCCTTTACTACTTCCCGATCGCAAAATGGTATTCTGTAATCTTTGAACTCCTGGTAATTTTCATGACCTTTCCCCGCAATAAGAACTACATCATTTTTTCGCGCCATTTCAAGAGCCTTAAATATTGCTTTTTTCCTGTCAGTTTCTTTAATATATTCTTTACTGCCAGACTCCATCAGACCTTCTTCTATCATGCTTATTATAGAATCCGGTCTTTCAGTTCTTGGGTTATCAGAGGTTATCACCGTAAAATCAGCCTGCTGCCCTGAAATATGGCCCATGATTTTTCTTTTCTCCTTATCGCGGTCGCCGCCACATCCAAAAACTGATATAATTCTTCCTCCCGGTTTTAATATTTGCTTTATAGTGGTCAGTACATTTTCCAGACCATCCGGTGTATGCGCATAATCTACTATTACTGTTGACTTTTTATCCGAATCTATTTTTTCAAATCTACCCCCAACTCCATACAAAGACTTTATACCTCTCTGAATAGAGCTGTTTTTTATACCCATATCAATACAGATACCTGCAGCTGCCAGGATATTGTAGATATTGAAGTATCCGCATAATGAAGATGAGATATTAAACTTTTTACCATCTGAAGTATTTACATCCATTTCAATTCCTGAAATGGAGTTTTTAATATTACTTGCCCATACACTTGCCCTGTCTGACTTAAGTGAATAAGATATTCTTTCCAAATCAGTGGATTTAAAAATTCTTTTTCCATAATTATTATCTATATTAATAACCGCTTTTTCCCCTCCATATACATACCTGTATTCCTCTAAAAATAATTTCTTTTTTACATTAAAATAACTGGCCATATCTTTATGATAGTCCAGGTGATCCTGGGAAAGATTGGTAAATACAAGATAATTAAATTTAAGATAGTCAACCCGGTGTAAATCTATTGAATGAGAGGATACTTCCATACAGACAGCGTCTACTTTTTTTTGTCTGCTTCTTTTAAAAAAGTCATTCAAATCAAGAGACTCAGGAGTAGTACGGTCAAAAAAAGTTTTTTCACCATCTAAAAACGACTCAACAGTAGTAATAAGCGAGGTTTTCATTCCTTCAATATTTAAAATAGAATCTATCAGATAACATGTAGTTGTCTTCCCATTGGTCCCTGTGACCCCGATTAATTTAAATGACTTGCTGGGATCCTGATAAAAGTTCCTGCATAAAACCGGTAATACCTCTCTGGTATTATTGACTATGACCTGGGTTATATGAGAAGGAATTTCTAACTTTCTCTGGACCATCACTGCAACAGCCCCGCTGGAAACTGCTTCTCCTGTAAAATTATGCCCATTACACTTGAAGCCCTCAATAGCTACAAATAAACTACTGTCCGGTACATTTTTAGAATTTATGGAAATATTTTTGATATCCATATCAGTACTTCCATAAATTTTTTTATACTTTATATCTTCTAGTAAGTTCTGCAACCTCATTTTTATAACCGCCAGTATCAATGTTATTTTATTCTATTAATTTAATATTATGTTTTTTTGCAGCATTATATATCAATACCCGCTTATCAGTCACTGACAGACCTTCAACTTCTTTAAAGAAAACTCCATTATATCCCTGAAAACTGGAGCTGCAACAGTTCCACCCCATATTGCATTTTTTTCACCCTGTGGTTCATCCACAACTACAATTATTGCAATTTCAGGATCCTCATAGGGCGCAAAACCAATAAAAGAGGTTATTTGCCGTCCCTCATCATAACCAATTCTATTTTTGTTGGCCTTTTCAGCAGTACCGGTTTTTCCACAAACCTTTACCCCATCTATCTGTGCTCTTGTTCCAGTTCCTCCTTCTACTACAGCAAGCATCATGTCTTTTAGCGCATCTGCCGTCTCTGAGCTTAAAATTCTATTTCGTTGCTCCATTTGTAATTCATCATCTTCCACATTTTCCAATAATTTCACTTCCTTTACAATAGAAGGAGTAACCAGATAGCCTCCATTAGCAATAGCACAAACAGCCCTGAGTAGTTGAAGCGGAGTCACTGAAATATTCTGTCCTATAGCCAGCGCTCCTATTGTTGATGCAGGCCAGGTCTTATAATCATAAAAAAGTCCTTTTTCTTCGCCCGGTATTTCAATTCCTGTAATCTCACCAAACCCAAAATTTTTCATACTTTCCCAGAACGTTTTTTCTCCCATACTCAGGGCAATAGTAACAGCCCCAACATTACTGGAATACTTTATTATTTCTTCGGTAGTATAGTTGATATTATAAGTCCTGAATAACTCCTTAATTACTCTATCACCAACTTTAATCGAAGGAGCTAAATCAAATAGCTGGTCTTTCTCAACTGTATTATTTTCTATTGCCGATGCAACATTAATTATCTTAAAAGTAGACCCTGGCTCATAA
>Ga0209979_1002685_pt1 | contig 16659 bp, 14 predicted proteins | sample AnhtaG_FD_183114 | JGI IMG/M metagenome (GOLD analysis project Ga0209979, IMG submission 183114) | Deep subsurface microbial communities from Anholt, Denmark to uncover new lineages of life (NeLLi) - Anholt_01485 metaG (SPAdes) (version 2) | ecosystem: Environmental > Aquatic > Marine > Oceanic...
TGGTGGCTGGGAGCAAGTTCCGCGGTGAGTTTGAAGAGCGGCTTAAGGCGGTGATGGACGAGGTTCGGCAAGCACAAGGTGAGGTTATTCTATTCATTGATGAGATGCATACTGTAGTCGGGGCAGGAGCGGCTGAGGGAGCTATTGACGCCAGTAACATGCTCAAGCCAGCCTTAGCCCATGGTGAACTCCAGTGTGTCGGCGCCACCACCGTTGATGAATACCGCAAATTCATTGAGAAGGATAAGGCGCTGGAGCGGCGGCTTCAGCCGATATTTCTCGGTGAACCCAGTGTGGAGGCAACTATTGAGATGCTTCGTGGGCTTCGCCCCCGGTATGAGGCACACCACAAGGTCAAGATAAGTGACCAAGCCCTGGAGGCGGCGGCTCGCTTGAGTCAGCGCTATATCTCAGATAGATTTTTACCAGATAAGGCGATTGACCTTATTGACGAGGCGGCCAGTAAACTACGGATTGATAGTGAGAGTGCTCCACCTGAGGTTCACTCTTTAGAGCAGCGCCTCAAGCAGTTAATCAATGAGGAAGAGGCAGCTTCACAACGGCAGGATTATGAGCACGCCGCCCAGCTTAAGAGTGAGCGGTTGCGCCTGGAAGACGAGTATAACCAGGCTAAGAACCAATGGCTACAGCAGGACAAGATTGATGGGATAGTAAATGAGGAGGATATTGCCCAGCTAATCTCTAAGTGGACGGGCATTCCTGTATCCCAGATGCTGGAAGGTGAAGCCGAGAAGCTACTTCACATGGAGGAACGAATCCACGACCGGCTGGTAAACCAGGAAGAGGCAGTTATCGCTGTTTGCCAAGCTATCAGGAGGAGCAGAGCCGGGTTAAAAGACCCGAGACGACCTATTGGCAGCTTTATGTTCTTAGGCCCAACCGGTGTCGGCAAGACCGAGCTGGCTCGCACTCTAGCCTGGTTCTTGTTTGACGATGAGAACGCTATGGTGCGCCTTGACATGTCAGAGTATCAGGAGAAGCATACGGTAGCGCGTCTCATCGGTGCCCCACCGGGCTACATAGGCTATGAGGAAGGGGGACAACTCACCGAGGCAGTGCGGCGTCGCCCCTATCGGGTAATCCTGCTTGATGAGGTTGAAAAGGCGCACCCCGAGGTATTCAACAGCCTGCTTCAACTCCTTGACGACGGGCGGTTAACCGATGGTCATGGGCGGACTGTAGATTTTAAGAATACGGTAGTCATTATGACCAGCAATACTGGCGTTGAACTCATCAAGCGCGAGACGACTATTGGCTTTGCCACGCAGAAGGACGAAGCTAAAACTAGGAAGCAGGCTTATGAGATTATGAAAGAGAAGGTGATGGGTGAGGTAAAGAAAACCTTCCGCCCTGAGTTCATTAATCGAATAGACGAGATTATAGTCTTCCACGAGCTAACTGAGGAACAACTCAGGAGCATAGTCGATTTGCTGGTAAAGGATTTGCAAGAGCGCCTGGCTGACCGCAAGCTAGGGGTAGAGATAACTGAAGAAGCGAAATCATGGCTGGCTAAGGAAGGCTTTGACCCAATATATGGGGCACGACCGCTAAGACGAGCTATTGAGCGCTATGTGGAAAACCCCCTGTCAACAAGGCTACTACAGGGTGAATTCAATGCCGGGGATACTATCATAGTTGACCTCGTTGATGATGCTTTAACCTTTACGGCAAAGGTTGCTAAAGCAGTTACCTAAGTATTAAAATATGTTTGCGGGGCTGTAGTTCAATTGGGAGAACGTTTGACTGGCAGTCAAAAGGTAGGGGGTTCGAATCCCCCCAGCTCCACCAAGGGGGACGATACCGAGAACTCCCCGGCGATCTAAACAAGGCTTGCCGGGTAGAGTCTTTTCAATAACTTTCCCGTGGTCTTTGCGAAACCCACATTTCACTAAGTGACGATTCGTTCAATCTTCGAAGCAACCCAGATTAATGTGCAAATGGAAAAAATTGCATCGAATTTTATATGCGAAGCCTAAGTATAATAACAACGGCTTAAAAAGGAGGATTTGTCAATTGACATTGAGACTTTCCTCCGTATAATTATAGTACTGCAATATAAGGTAGTATTATGAAACAAAGTTCTACTGGTTATGGTCCTGCTATAATGCGGGCGATGGAAAATTTATTGCCAGAAGATAAACGGCTTTTTGAAGATCCCTATTCTGAGAAATTTCTATGTAAGTCCAACTATGGAGTGTATGTAGTCAGCAACAGTGGGACAATTTGGACTTAAGAATTAATGGACACCTCAGAGGCCACTGTTCTGCTCCCTGACGGTTCTATTATAGTCTCTTCGCTACTGGCTTCAGCATGTTAAAACCTGTCGGATACTCCTTGAGTCATGGCCTGCTCCTTTCTGACGATACTCTACTTATTCCGTGGAGCAGGAGCAAGCCTCATAGTGTCTATTACGTTATGTCTTCAATGTGGCCCATTTTTGCTGACGATTTACACAAATTAAGTTTAAGCTATTTAGCCCGTAAAATATAGTGAGTATCTAACTACCGTACGATACTATTAAGCGAGAAGATAGATGTATTCAGGCACGTGAACCTCCCCAGTTGGTTTGTCATATGGGGGATAATACGGCTTAATATCAATAATCAGTGTCCCGTCGAGTACATCCAGTCCGCTTACCTTTAAAGAAAGACCATCACGGGCAAGTAACCTAGCTGTAGTTAACCCAACTGGGTTAGGTCTATCTGGTCACCTGGTGGCCAGCATACCTAGAAACGGAACATCCTTCCTTCCTAGAGGATAGCACTTCTCCCTGTAGCTCGTAATCCGATCAAGCCAATAAATGATGACGATGTGAGAGAACTCTTCAATACCATCAAGACATTTTCCAACATCATCATTCAACACTACCTCTGTTTCAATCTTAGATAGTCCCCCGGTTTGAGGTCCTTTAATTGGTGATTTGACGTATCCAAGAGGCTTGATCTTGATGTTTCCTTCATTATCAATTGGGAATATCGGATGCATGACATACCTCCTCACATATACTTGAAGATTCGATATGACGACTATTATGGTCCATATTTTAGCTTAAAAATATTCAATGCATCAAGCGTTACTATTTCGCATACCTTCACAACCTCTAACCCGTGGGTAACTTATGATTTGCCAACTACTGCTTCCACAATTCTGGGCACATACCTCTCCCAGCCTGCAGGCATAAAATGGATACCATGACACATGGGCTTCATCTTCTTCAAAAGTTCTATCGAGATTTGCAGGCTTGTCTCGATTACCTGCTCTTTGGGTAATCCCTCTAATTCTCTTATAAATTTTTCGGGCACGGTAACACCGGGAACATTGCTATTCATAAAACTAGCCATACCCGCAGACTTCAGCATTACATGTCCAACCATAACGGGCACATTAAACCTACCAATTGATTCCACGAATCTCTCCAGAACCTGCGGTTCATAAACAGCCTGTGTTTGAATAAACTGTGCCCCTTGAGCTATTTGCTCCTTCAACTCTGCCAAATGCAACTCGGTAGGTTCTAGCCCTGGCGTAGCCATGACACCTAAGCAAAAGCTAGGCGCCCCGTCTAGGGTATGACCGGTAAGGTCCTTTCCTTTGGTTAACGTCATGGCAGCATTTACAAGCGATACGGAGTCGAGATCATAGACGGCTTTGGCCCCAGTATGGTCTCCCACAGAGGGGTCGTGCCCAGTGAGCAAAAGTATGTTTTCAATCCCCAGAATAGCAGCACCCAGCAGGTCAGATTGAAGCGCTATGCAATTCCTATCACGAGTTGTCAACTCCATTACTGGCTCGATATTTCTCGCCTTAAGTAGATGACACATTGCTAAAGGTCCCGCCCGCATCACTGCTCTCAGGTTATCACCCACATTAATAGCATCAACATAATCCTTGACTAAATCTGCTTCATTCAGAAATCTTTCAACGTTGACCCCCTTAGGGGAGCCTACCTCACAGGTAATAACAAATTGACCACGCCTAACTAACTGTAAAAGATGCATTCTCCTTAACCTCCAACATACTTAGTTCAGTTAAAGCGCCCTAGTTATGCTTGTGCCGCCTTTTCCGCTCCCTTGGCTACATCAGCTTTCGCCGATACAGATTTGCCCGGAGGTTTTACACCGAGCCTTTTTGCCGTGTGATCCCTACCTAAGTAGAAATTGAGCCAAGAGGGAGTCTCCCATAGTTCCCAGTTACACGGAGGAGTAATATAAGCCCCTATTTTATCCTCTGCTTTGCGGGCTTTCCATCTTTCATAGGCTTTTACCCAAACGCATTTCCTTTCATCGGGATAGACCTCACACCATCCCTCATGACTGCCGCCACACGGACCATTCCTTTGGCTCTTGGGACACTGAGACATAGGACACAAATAGGCCACATCAAATATAGCGCAATCACCGCAATTCATGCAGCTAAAAAAAGCTACCTTGGCTAAGTGCTCAAAGTATCCGAAAACTGCTTTTTGTATTCGCGAAGAGTCTATGAATCTTGCCAAAGGTCGGAACAGCTTAAACAAGAGGCTATTCGGATTGAAAAGCAGGACGTGGGCAACGCTACAAAACGTATACATAATTGGTGGCGAAGGCATGCCGAAGGATTTAAGCGAAGGCTTCCGAGGTCTTGGGGTTGGTTTATCAAGATTCAGGCCCGTTTTGGGGTCTTTCTCGAATAAGTAAAAGCCATCTTTTTGTGGATAATCAAATTCAGCCACTAAGTCTTGCCACTTCTCAGCTAATTCCTCTCCCTTTCTGACGATATATTCCACCATATCATAGCTTATGCCAATTCCTCCAATATGAGCTCCGGCACATCCCATCCCTTTAGCCAGGGCATACATCTTTGCCGCTCTTAACAGCCTAGCTGCTTTCCCCTTATCCTCAGCCTTTTTCTCTTCGGCCAGTTCCGCCACAAGTTTGTCGGTGACTACACATCCAGGTATCTCGCTGGCATTCATGAATTTGGCTGTTCCGTACGGTAAGATATAAATATTCGCCAGTACTGGTATGTTATATCCATTAACTTTTAACCATGTTAAGAGTTCATGAAGTTTCCTGACATCAAACCCAACCTGGTTAATTATGAACTTCGCCCCAGCTTGTATCTTCTTGCTGAGCTTATAATATTGTCCCATAAGCTCTGCTTCTTGTTGCTTAAAAGGTGAGACACAAACCCCGGCAAACAGGTCAGTAGGAGCCAGGACTCTCTTTTTGCCCAACACTTCGTGTTCTAACCCGTTATTCATCATTTCCACTAATTGTAAAACATGTATCGGGTCTAAATCGAACACTGGTTTAGACTTTCCGCCAAATGCAGCGTCTGAAGGAGCGTCCCCGGTCAAGAGCAGAACATTCCTTACTCCTAATGCAGATAGACCGTAGAGCATGCTCTCCATCTCATTTCTATTCTTGTCCCTACAGGCAAGGTGCACTAACGGCTCTATACCCAATTTCTTAATTTCAATACACAACATTTCGGTGGAGATTGCTGGATTTCCACCTGGGTTGTCGGTTACGCTTATCCCATTAGCTATTCCACCTTGCACAGCTTCATAAACTTTGTCAATGATTTCCTCTTGCTGCATCTCAAAGGCACCTCTTCCGGCAATTTGCTCCCAAGTAACACAGAAGGTATTTGGGTCGAGGAGTGCTTCCTTAAATGTATTTACCCTTTCTCTCAACCTGGTATCCAGTTTTTCTCTAAACCTAGCCGGCTCAAGTAGGCGAGAGATAGCTTCATAGTCTTCCCCAGCAATATACTCGTCAGCTTCTATTTGCAAGCCCTCCTCCATGGTCAACACCCTTCGGGACTGGTCTTGTGGATACAAGTCCACTATCAGAAGCGGAATGTTCTTCGTTATCCATCCCCCCCGAAGCTTGCGGTGTAAGTTAAAGGCAGTGCCCTGGGGCTCAATATAGCCCAAGACAATCATATCAGGCATCTCTTTCCTTGCCTTCTCCAGTCCTTCTTGCTCATTAGAGGCATACGCTACTTCAAAAGAACCACTGACAGCTTTCTCGGTTATCTCAGCAAGATCCGGCACACTGCTGACCACAAGAATCTTACCTGGTTCGTCACCTTTGCCCATCTTAACCTCCTTTCTTAATTTCTTTTTTCTCAAGGCATAGACGCGCAGGTTGCTTCAAAGGTTCTCTTGGTGGTTCCAATAAACGCCGGGGCATTACCCACTACTAGAATCCGATACGCTTTCTCCAGTTGTTCCTCTCTTCTGCCCCAGTTTCAGCCTAACCCGTTTCAAGTTTAATGATAAGCGTCACATAAGGTAAATATTGGCTGCATCCCATAACTGGTGGATACTTCACAGCTCATATTCTATCTCTTTTCGTCACAACAGTCAATCTCTTACACTTGTCCAGTGCATTAGTAAGTGTAACTCTAAACCCCAGCCGTTGAAATCTTGACACCTTATTTGGGGAGGAGTAACATAATATTAGACTAGCTTAGTGACAAACCTAGCTACATTCGTAATTCAAAATGGAGGCGAACAGTATTGGCCGGTGACAAGAGAGAAATCCTCAAAACTTCACAGTTGTTTTGGAAACTGTCTGATAGTCAGCTAGATAAAATAGTTAAACTATGCCAAGAGAAGTCCTATGAGCCCGGGGAACTTATCTTCAACGCGGGTGATGACGCACACGATTTCTACATTGTCGAAGAGGGTAAAGTCGCGCTAGAGATAGAGATACGTATTAGCTCACGGACAAGAAAAAGGGCAACCGTTGCTGTCCAGACCAAGGGGAATGTTTTTGGCTGGCCAGCAGTCTATTCAGAGAGACCGGTTTATGCCAGTGCAGCTACAGCTACAGAAAATACTAGATTGTGTGCCTTTAACGGACAACAGCTCAGGAATCTGTGTGACGATGACCACGACTTATGCAGTAAAGTGATGCGCGGGCTGGTTATGATTGTGGCTGATAGGTTCGAACGTGCCAAGCAGACACTAGCTCACGTTCTATCGGTGACTTCTCATGACCTAAGAGCTCCTCTGGCTACTGTTCAAAGCTGTCTGGAGGTTATAGTTGGTGGCTTTGCCGGAGACATCAATGACAGGCAGAAGGAGCTGCTAATAGGAAGCAGGCAGCGAATTTCAGACCTTACCAGCATGATTGACAATATCCTGGACATTTCGTATATCGAAATTAGCGAACTGGATTTTGCAAATTTCTTCTTGCCCCAAGTAGTAGAGAATTCAATAGGCGATGTTGAGGGAATGGCTAATAAGCGGGGAACAAAGCTGGAAAACCATGTATCTAGAGAGTTACCCCTGGTCTATGGACTATCAAAGCGCATGCAACAGGTACTTACCAACTTGTTGAGCAATGCTATCAAGTTCACTCCAGCCGGTGGCATGGTCACCATCAGCTCTCAGGACATGGATGATTTCATCCAGTTGGAAGTCGCCGATACGGGAATAGGCATTTCGGCTGAAGACCTGCCGAGGGTATTTGATGATTTTTATCGTGGTATGAAAGTGGTAGAGGCAGACGGAGCCGGTATAGGGCTTTCTATAGCCAAGAAGATTATCGATGCCCACGGCGGTCGAATCTGGGCGGAAAGTCCAAATCCGGAAACCGGGCTCGGAACCAAATTTAGCTTTACTCTACCTAAGTTCCGAGTACCAGCCAAAGTAGAAGCAGAGAAGGAAGCAATAGAGGGAGCAAAAATCCTAGTTGTTGACGATGACCCCACGATGCTAAACGCAACAACTATTGTCCTCCAGTCACACGGTTACCAAGTGGTTACCGCTCGAGACGGAGAAGAGGCGTTAGCCAGGATAGAACAGGAGAAACCAGACCTGCTTATTCTAGACCTCCTTCTGCCGGTGATGGATGGATTTGAAGTTGTCAAGCGACTTGATGAGCAAGGGAGAACTGGTGACAATAAGATTCCAGTCTTGATACTGAGCGCAGTGAAGGAAGACAGCAGCCGCCGGCGTTATGAGCTGGAAACTCAGACAACCCCAGGCATTGACGACTACATAGAAAAGCCAATTTCCCCTCCTCTCTTGCTTCAGCGGGTAGAGAGAATCCTAACGAAGTCTAAATCCAGGCTCTAATAATAAACTTAAACATAGGTAAAGGAGGGGAAAAATGGCAAAGCAAGCTAGAATCCTAGTTGTTGACGATGACACTGTTTTCGTAAAGGCAACAAAAGCAGTTCTGGAAAGTGCGAACTACCAAGTTAGCGCTGCTTTTGACGGGGACGAGGGTCTGCAGAAGGTGCGAGACGAGAGCCCTGATCTGGTCATATTGGATGTAATCATGCCCACTAAGGACGGATTTACAGTTTGCGAACTGCTCAAAGGTGATGCCGAGCTTTCAAAAATCCCGGTATTAATGCTAACGGCCTTTGCTGAGATGGGACAACAAACTAATATCCCAGTCAGCGCCGGGCTTACCCTCGAGGCAGAGGATTATATCGATAAACCAGTGAGCCCAGACGAACTGCTAAGGCGAGTAGAGAAACTGTTAAAGAGGGCAGGCTTCTAAAAGTAACTGCGCTCAGGGAAACTACTCTCAACTTGTATCCTAATGCTAAATTACCTCGTACGCTGATTGAGCTAGACAGAATCCGAGAAGAACTCGATGGAGTTTTAATGAGGATATTTTCTTTATTCAAGACCTTCATTCACCTACCCTAGAATACCTCGGGCTGCTCCCCACTTTAAGAGAATTGGTTTCGCAACTGAAGCAGCAATCTCATATCAAATCGGAACTGGACATCATGGGGGCTAGGCAGCCTTTTGTTCCAGAAGATAGACTTCTGCTACTTATCTCCGGTCTGTAATCAGGAGAACGGCTGGTCTTATAAAAAAGGTTGACCCAAGGGTCAACCTTTTTTATCCATGCGCCACTCATAGTGATATGCTTAATGGTGGATAATAATGACCACCAAGGTGCTTAAGGAAAACAAAACGAGTGGAAGCAAAAAATGGAAAAAACTATAATTCCTTAGTCTATCTGCGGCTTACGCAATAAAAGTAAAGGAGAAGAAACAATGAAAAAAGTGGTAATTACTTGTACCCTGGTTTTGGCTATGATAACAAGTCTTCTGGCTGCCTGCAGCTGCGGGGAAAAGGTCATAGATATACCCGAACTTGAGCCGTTCACCAACGAGGCGATGGGTATCAGCGGCATCGTGCCCGAAGGCTGGAACGAGGCAGCACCGGGTGTGTATGCGCGTGGCGACATGACGACAGACCAGACGGCCATCATTCAACAGGCTGCGCCGGGCACGACCGCTGAGCAGCTAACTGCAGCCTTATTGCCCCAACTGGGTATCGAGGAATTCCCGGAAAGCGTTGGCAGTTACGAGTCCACCGCGCTCACCTGGGATTTGTACATCATTGAAGCTGAAGCACCGGGCGTCACCATTATGGTGGACGTGGCGCTGGCCGAAACTGACGCAGCGACCTACCTCATCCTTCTGCAGGCTATGCCTGATGAGTACGACGTACTGCATGAGTCCATTTTCATCCCTGCTATCGACGCGCTGACCCCACTGGCGCCGGAGGGTGAGGAGCCCCGTTACGAAGACCCCAATGGCTTATTCAGCGTTCCCATCCCCACCAACTGGACCGCTGAGCAGGGCGATGGGTACGGCATCCTGACTAGCCCGGAGGGTGGAATAACTGTCTATGTGCTGACAGTCGAGAGTGACGACATCGAGGAGGCTGTCAGTGCCGCCTGGGCTATCGTTGACCCGGCGTTTGACCTCGAACCAGACGAAGTTATCGAGGCGCCGCCTATAGGCACAAAAGAGGGCGCCGAGAAGGCTTTCACCATCACCTACGACACTGGCGACGAAACTGAGGTTATTCTGGCTGGCGGTTGGGTGTACCAGGGCATAGTCTACGTTGAGCTCTTCAAGGCTGACCTTGTCGCCCTCCAGCAACGCATATCCCAGCTACAAATCATTGACACCGGCTTTACCATCAACGCCCTGGAGGTTACCAACCTCTCCGGCGTGGAGCCGCTGCCGCTGACCAATGAGCTGATAGCCGAGCTGGAAGCATATATCGCAGACACGATGGAGTTGCTTGACGTGCCAGGGGTAGCGGTGGCTATCGTGAAAGACGGCGAAATCGTCTATGCTAACGGCTTTGGCATCCGCGAACTGGGCGGTAATGACCCGGTCACGCCGGAAACGTTGATGATGATCGGCTCGACCACCAAGAGCATGACCACCATGATGATGGCTACCCTGGTCGACGACGGGCTGATGGACTGGGACACACTGGTTATTGACATCCTGCCTACGTTCGCCGTCGCTGACCCCGACATCACGCAGCGAATCACCGTCCGCAACCTGGTGTGCGCCTGCACCGGCGTCCCGCGCCGGGATGCTGAGCTACTCTTTAACGCCAATGACCTCAGCGCCAAGGATATCATCGAGTCGCTGGCGGACTTCGAATTCTTCACTGATTTCGGTGAGGCGTTCCAGTACAGCAACCAGATGGTAGCCACGGGTGGCTACGTGGCGACGCTGGCAGCCGGTGGAGAGTATGGTAACCTGTATGACAGCTACCTGGCACTAATGCAGGAACGCATCTTCGGTCCCATCGGTATGACAAGTTCGACGTTCTCACTTGAAGAGGCGCAGGCTAGCCCCAACCACGCCACCCCACACAGCATGACCCTGGCTGGCGAATACGTCACGATTCCCTTGAGCCGCGAGGCACTCGTCACACCGGTTGCTCCAGCAGGCTCACTCTGGTCCAACGTGCTGGATATGGGGCGCTACCTCATCACCGAACTGAATGAAGGCGTCGCCCCAGATGGCACACCGGTTGTCTCCGCCGAAAACCTGGCAATAACCTGGGAGCCGCAGGTCGCTATCACCGCCGATGCCAGCTACGGTCTAGGCTGGATAGTGGACGAATATAAGGGACTGCTGATGCTCCAGCACGGCGGTAACACCCTCGGTTTCACATCAGACCTGGCCTTCTTGCCTGAAATCGACATGGGCATCAGTGTGCTAACGAACCAATATGGGTCCATTCTTAACCAAGCCGTCCGCTTCCGCCTGCTTGAACTGCTCTACCAGCAGGAAGCGGAATTCGATGAACTGATACAGTTCTACATCGATAGGACTGAGGAAGCACTTGCCGAGCTTAATGCACAGATTGCAGACAGCGTGGACCCTGAGGCAGTGGCGCCTTACGTCGGCGTCTATGCTAATGACGCGCTGGGTGAGATTATCATTACCTTGGACGATGATGACGTGTTGACCCTGGACGCGGGCGAGTTCCTGATGGAACTCCTGCCAAAGGTGGATGAGGATGGGGAAGTTGAAGCATACCGGTCGGTCACCCCGGGGTTGGGGGGAGAGTTCCAATTCAGTGAAGATGACGACGGCAACCCCATCATCATCATTGGTGAGGGGGCATACGAGTATATCTTTGACAAAGTGGAATAACGCCTATGCGGTACCTTAACTAGTTAAAAGTGTGAGATGCTATACCTTAAGGGGTAAGGGGCTTGAAGCCCCTTACCCCTACATTATTAATATTAATCACCAGCATCTTTTAAAAGCTGGGAGTAAATGACAGGACTACGGTGGTGAGTGACATCTCATTCAGCGTAGGGCAAAGCGAGATATTTGGCTTAATCGGCCCCAACGGTGCTGGTAAGACTACGACCATACGCATGCTGTCCACAGTTCTGGAAACAGACCGTGGCGATGTTACAGTAGAGAGTTAGCCCTCTATGCCGACCTTTCTGCCCTTGATAACGGGGAAGACAAAGGCCTTGTCTTGTTTTAAGACTCCATATAAAAACCACCAGTCCCAGCCCCAGATAACTTTAGGAAATCTCTGCGGGTTAATTCCATAAGCTTTGTCCCTCCTTTGCTCCGACCAACCTGACATCCAGACCGATAAGTGATAAAAAAAATAGGTTGACTAGATTGCTGGCTGGGCGCTTTTACACCATATAGGAGTATGGTATATAATACCTTAGAAGTAAATTCTTTTCAGAGGGCATGATGGCTGAAGAAGTAATATCTGAGGAGGTGCTGCTGAAGCGCCTTAAAAGGATTGAAGGCCAGATGCGCGGTATTCAGAAAATGATAAAGAACAACCGCGACTGCGAGAGTATCATAATGCAACTGGCCGCCGTCCGGTCTGCAACTGAAAGCGTAGGGGCACTAATACTAAACAATTACATGAAGTTTTGCTTTCGCAAAGGTGCCGAAACCGAGTCGGCCAATGTTAATTCCCTAGCGCGGGTTATAGCCATTTGGGGCAGGGTGCACGTCAGTGATAGCACCTAGCAATCCCCTGAAAAAGCTGAAGACCTCAGGGCGCTCCTTACCTGAACTATTCATCGTTTGGTTGTGTCATACCTAGAAGCAGGCTAGCTTAACCAGATTGGGCACCTCAGGGTTGCATCGTAGATGTATTCTGGCTACAATTAAGGTGAAAGAAACGGGTAGGTGTTAAGGCTGAAAGCCAAGGTAAAAATTCTACCTATTGTAACCCCAGCTCCACCACTTGCGAAAGCATAACAAAAGTTAGTGAGAAGGATTAAAGGAACACTTAGATGAAGATAAAGCTGAAAATCATTCCCAAACCTCCCGAGGGAACTCGCACAGTGATAGAATCTAATGTTAGCCCTGCCTTCAAGAGTGAGGGAAATGTAGATTACATATGTGGGAACTGTGGGGCTTTAATTGCCGAGAAGGTGCGCCGCGGGCAAATCAGAAATATTGTTGTCCTCTGCCCAAAGTGCGAACAATACAACGAATTCTCGTAGGAATGTTGAGTGTAGGGGGGCTAGAGTGAAGTCTGTACCTATTTACGTTGAGAGCTCTAGTATATTGGAGCGCTCGCTTGAATTACCTTTTGATACTGATGTAGTGGGGTACAACATTCGCAAATTCGCAGTGACCCTTGAACAAGACGAAGATGGCTTCATCGTAGCCAGTTGCCCTGCTCTCCCTGGATGCCACTCTCAAGGGAGAACCAGGGAGGAGGCCATTGCCAATATTACAGAGGCTATCCGTGGCTATATAGCCAGCATGCGTAAGCATGGAGAGCCGCTACCCGAAACTGACGTTGAAGAGGTGGAGGTTGCAGTTTAGTGGCTCGTCTTCCTGTAATATCAGGAGACAATTTTGTTAAGGTAATGCGGAAGGTAGGATATGTTTGGGACCACACCGAGGGCAGCCATATGATTTTATTGTATCCTTCCGGATACCGATTATCAGTGCCTCGACATAGGGAGCTAAGTCGAGGCTTATTGAGGTCTTTGATTCAGGACGCTGGGCTAAGTAGGGAGGAATTCATTAAACTGCTAGGGGAATAAATTGAAGGTGAAGCAGAAAGCTCTTTCTATATGTCCGGTGAGCTCTATATAATTATGGCACTGCTGCCCTTCGCTTTGTGGTGGCGGAGGGCTTTTATTTAATAGGAAAGATAGATGGTCGTTAAATACAACCCTCAGGAAATAGAGAAAAAGTGGCAGCAGAGGTGGGCAGAGGAAAAGCTGTATGAGGTCACTGAAGATGACCCTCGACCAAAGTGGTACGCTCTGACCATGTTCCCCTATACCTCAGGCGACCTCCATATCGGGCACTGGTATGCTATGGCTCCGTCTGATGTTCGTGCCCGGTTTAAGCGGATGCAGGGCTATAATGTGCTTCACCCGATGGGGTTCGACGCCTTTGGGCTGCCTGCCGAGAATGCAGCTATCGAGCGGGGCATTCACCCCTTCACCTGGACAATGAACAACATAGAAAATATGCGCCGCCAGCTCAAAAGTATGGGGGCTATCTATGACTGGAGTCGGGAGGTGATTACCTGCCTGCCTGATTATTATAAGTGGACGCAGTGGTTCTTTTTGAAGCTGTATCAGAATGACCTGGCTTATCGGGGCAAGGCTCCAGTCAACTGGTGCCCCCACTGTCAGACGGTGCTGGCTAATGAGCAGGTGGTGGAGGGCTTCTGCGAGCGCTGTGGGACAGCAGTGACCCGACGAGATTTGGAGCAGTGGTTCTTCAGAATCACCAAATATGCTGATGAGCTTATGCAGCATAATGGCATTGACTGGCCAGAGCGAATAAAGGTGATGCAGAGGAACTGGGTGGGTAAGAGCGTGGGCACTGAGATTTCTTTCGCCCTTGACCATCCTGGAGTGGATGAAAAAGAAATCAGGGTATTTACCACCCGCCCTGATACCACCTTTGGTGTTACCTTTATGGTTCTAGCCCCTGAGCATCCACTGGTGGCTAAGCTAGTCTCGCCTGAGAAAAGGACTGAGGTTGAAGACTATGTAGCACGGTCACAGCGCCAGACTGAGATAGAGAGGCTATCTACCGAGAAGGAAAAGGATGGAGTGTTTACCGGGGCTTATGTGGTAAATAGACTTAACCGGGAAAAGGTGCCTATCTGGATTGCTGATTATGTATTGATGAGCTACGGCACCGGGGCAGTAATGGGAGTACCAGCTCATGACCAGCGTGACTTTGACTTTGCCCAGAAGTATAACTTACCCATTAGGCTAGTGATAGCTCCACCCGGATGGCAGGAGGCAGAGCTAAAGGAGGCATATACTGAACCAGGCATTATGGTGAACTCAGGAGACTTTGATGGGCTTCCCAGCCAGCAGGGTATAGAGGCAATCTCGGATTTTCTGGAGGAAAAGGGTTGGGGGAAGCGAGCTACCAGCTATAGGCTTCGCGATTGGCTCATCTCCCGCCAGCGCTATTGGGGAGCACCAATACCTATGATTTACTGCCCTAACTGTGGCATTGTCCCCGTCCCTGAGCAAGACCTGCCAGTATTACTACCTGAAGACGCTGAGTTTAGACCTACCGGTGAATCTCCCTTGAAGTATTGTGAACAGTTTGTCAATACTACCTGCCCCCAGTGCTCGGCTCCAGCTAAAAGGGAGACCGATACTATGGATACCTTTATGTGCTCCTCGTGGTATTTCCTGCGCTATGCCAGCCCCCACTGTGATACGGCTCCATTTGATGCTGACCAGTTGAAATATTGGATGCCAGTAGACCTATACACCGGTGGTGCCGAGCATGCTGTTATGCACCTACTCTATGCCCGCTTCTTTATTAAGGCACTTCGGGATATGGAGCTGGTTGATTCTGATGAGCCGTTTACTCGCTTGTTTAACCAGGGAGTTATTATTGTTGAACGCCAGAAGATGAGTAAATCACGGGGCAATGTGATTACTCCCGATGAGTATGTTTCTGAGCTGGGAGCAGATGCAGTGCGTGCCTACCTTATGTTTGTGGCACCATGGGAGAAGGGCGGTGAGTGGAATGACAGTGGCATTAGTGGCATAAGCCGCTGGCTCAACCGGGTGTGGAATCTGGTCTTAGAAGAGTATCAAATGAAACCAACAGCCGTTGCCGAAGATAAATTTGGTGACGAAAAAGCTCATAGAGAGCTATACCGTATTGCTCATCAAACTATCAGAAAAGTCACCGAAGATATGGAAAAACTCCGATTTAATACTATGATAGCGGCACTTATGGAGTTCACCAATTACCTGACCAGGGTTAAGGAAACAGGGTCTGTTGCTCCTTCAGTCTGGGAAGAGTCTATAGATACTCTGCTCCTGCTTCTGGCGCCAACGGCTCCTCACCTGGCTGAGGAACTGTGGCAACATACGGGGCACGAGTATAGCATTCATAATCAAAGCTGGCCTAAGTGGGATGAGGCGCTGGCTAGGGATGAAGAGATTACCCTGGTGGTTCAGGTCAATGGCAAGTTGCGTGACCGGATTGCTGTCCCAGCATCTATTACTGAGGCTGAAGCCCGGCAGCTCGTACTGGAAAGGCAGCGGGTGAAAGTTTATCTGGAGGGCAAGGAAATTACTGATATGATATATGTCCCGGGGAGGCTGGTAAATTTGGTGGTGCGATGAGATTAGCGACAGGTATCGGAGCCAATATTGAGGAAGTAAAAGAACGCATTAACCGGGCTTGCCAGCGAGCCGGCAGGTCGCCTGATGAGGTAACTATAGTAGCTGTAACCAAGATGGTGGAGCCATCAGCCATAGCTACCGCGTTCAATTTAGGCATAAGGCACTTTGGCGAGAACAGAGTTCAAGAGGCGAAGGACAAAATAGGGCGGTTGTCCCAGCTTGAGCCTCCCCCTACCTGGCACATGGTTGGTCACCTCCAGAGTAATAAAGCCAAAGTGGCAGTGGAAATCTTTGATATAATACACAGCATAGATTCGGTCAGCCTGGCTGAGGTAATAAGTCGTCGCACTCAGAGAACCATGCCTATTTTGCTTGAGGTTAATGTTTCCGGCGAAGCCAGTAAGAATGGTTTTTCCCTGGCTGAGGTGGAAACAGCCCTGGAGCAAATCGCTGGCTTGCCCAGGCTTGAGGTAAAGGGGCTGATGACCATAGCCCCTCTGGTATCTGATGCTGAGCAGGTTCGTCCCGTGTTCCGGAAGTTACGTGCACTGCGGAATTCATTGGGACTTGAGCACCTGTCTATGGGTATGACCGATGACTTTGAGGTAGCTGTTGAAGAGGGAGCCACCCTGGTCAGGATTGGTCGTGCCATTTTCGGTGAGAGGGAGGCAAAATGAATATAGCATTTATTGGTGGCGGGAATATGGGAGAGGCAATGCTTTCGGCTGTATTAAAA
>Ga0209979_1002686_pt1 | contig 16656 bp, 13 predicted proteins | sample AnhtaG_FD_183114 | JGI IMG/M metagenome (GOLD analysis project Ga0209979, IMG submission 183114) | Deep subsurface microbial communities from Anholt, Denmark to uncover new lineages of life (NeLLi) - Anholt_01485 metaG (SPAdes) (version 2) | ecosystem: Environmental > Aquatic > Marine > Oceanic...
ACTTCATCCGCTCTTCCATGGGTCCAGTCTCTTTCCACGGCACTATTCACCTCCTCGGTTAGTGCCGTAAGTTAACTGTTACCCATGTCCTCGGTCTATAATGTTACCCATGTGACCGGTTCATACCATTCCCTCTTCTATGTTCTGTCAGGTCTTGCCCGCCCCGCCGGGCGCAGCCTCAGGCGGGTGTGACCTGACAGGGGGACATGTGTCGGGTCACACTCACCGCTAGCCATGAGCAAAACCCGATAAGACCGAAAACACTTCATCACCTTGGTTTCCCTCTCCACTCAGACGGGTGAGCGTCCGGGCGAATTTGCCTATGCCAGACAATCCCCCTTAAATCCCCCTTTTTCAAAGGGGGACAAAGGGGGATTGAAATCTCACTTCTGCACCAAGAGAGGCTCTCGTTCCTGAGACTATTCGTGTCATTTCACCCTCCCTTTAGTTCCCTCCCATCCCGCCATAGGCGGCAGTCAGGGAAAATTCTGTTTTCCTCTCCCCTTAGGGGAGAGGATTAAGGTGAGGGGGAAATCCAAGGTGGCCCACACATCCTTTCACCCTCCCTTTAGTTCCTTCCCATCCCGCCGTGGGCGGGAGTGAGGGTGATTATGTTAATGCAAATAATTTCCATAACGTTTAAACATGATTCAAGAAATTAGAGCAACTGAAAAGATCCTCCAGCGGAAAGTCTTAACTTCCCCAAAAAGCAATTTCACTGCAATTTTGATGGTGATCGAGATAGCCCCCCTTTTATCAAGGAGAGTTATATGAAACGAAATAAGGTTCATATTCAAAAATCAAATTTCTTCGATAGCCTTTCTCACCATTATCAACTTATGGACGGATATACCTATCCCTCTGGGTAAAAAGGGGATAAAGGTGAGCACATGATTACAGATGATGAAAATTTTTCAAAATAGGCATCAGAAACGCCAGTAACGCCAGTAAGTCCGGTGCCGACATCGAAATATCAACAACTTACAAAAAGAGGCAAACTTTGATTTTAACCACAAGAGTCGTAGGTCTGAAATCCCCTGCGCCAGAGGCGCGGGGGTTTCGGACAACAGAGAAGGTGCTCGAATCGGAGTGCAAAAGCTTGTTGGAGTTCGGGCGGGGGTTGGATCCCCGCCCGATCAACTGGAACACGAAAAAAGTCCCCCGAACCACGGGGGACTTCTTAAGCATTTATGTAAATGCCCCTTCTTCTCTATTTCTGGTCTTCTTTGGTCTTCGATCTATCCAAATCCACCATCCGCACATCTCCAGCATATTTCACAATCACCGGCTCCACTATCTTTAAAAGCCGATTGGTCACCTCTTTTATCCTGAGAGCGCCGGTCTCGATCTTTTTCAATTTGTCGATGGTATCGGAGTCCAGATTCTCCGGTCTGCTTAAAATAAGCTGAACATATCCTAAAACTGCGGCCAGCGGATTGTTCACCTCATGGTTGATGGTGACTGCAGTTTCGATGATGGCTTTCAGCCTTTCAGACTTTATCAGATCCTCCTGAACCTCTCCACCTATCTTTCCCTCCCATAAAGATGCCTTAGTGAGAGCTATCCCTAACTGGTGGCTCAGCGCTTCAAAAAACTCCTCCTCCTGGCTTAAGTTTTTGTATCCTTCCACCAGCCCGGCGATGGCGCCAACTGTATGTCCATTTCTTTTTATGGGGTAGGAAAAAACGCTATGCTGTCCCTCAATGTCAAAGGTAGCATAGATGGACTCCATACGAATTTGCTTTCTCATGGCTTCCATCACCTGTTGATCGAAATCGCGCAGGATCCTGAGCTTTTCCATCGCCCCGGAGGCTATCTGGTTGGTTATCTTTTTCGTCTTTTCATCCCACAAGGTTAGGGAGGCACATGGTAAGTTGAGGATCTCTATAAGTCCATTCAGCGCCTCCTGAAAAATCTGGTTCATCTCCACCGAGGAGTTGATCTTATGAGCTAGATTCTTCAAAAGCAGAAATTTTTTATATTCTATGCTCTTTTCCATTTCTTGGGCTTATCTCCCCTCATTATTTGTTTGCTTCGACTTTCTTTTGCCTCCTCCTCCCGCAGGAAAAAGAAAACCAAGCCCCATAACAATGAACAGAAAAACAACCGTTATCCATACTGCACAATTCTGTTCCATCGGCTCTCCTCTTTCCTCTTTTGGTTTGCTGTCTCTAAAGCAATGTTCCGCTAATATGCCTCGATAAAGTGATAAGCTTCACCCCCGGAAAGAGCAAAATATATGCCGTTACAGAAGGCTCATATTTTGGAATGACGTTTGAACCTTTTGATTCAAAAGATTTCTTTATCCGAAAGTGCCACGCTTAACGAGATTTACCAATCTTTCTGAAATTTCCGCAGGATCCAAAGAATCTGATTAAATATTATCACTAAAATTTCCAAAAAGGTCAAGAAAAATTATGCTCTGGTGTGCAATGATGTTCACACAAATTGCAAAGTGAAGCACTTTTTGAATGAGAAAAGCCAAAGACAGAAGATATTTATCTGGCTTTTTGAATTAGGAAACAGAATTTGAGGCAATCTTACCTCACCCCCCATCTCCCTCTCCTTCAGGATGAATCCTTCAGTGCGTGTTGAAAAAGCCATTTTGTGGAGAGGTTTTTATGTAGGGACAGGGCTTGCTTCGCACCGAGTGCTCAGCACGAGGTGTCCCTGTCCTAACTCTCCCAGGCGGGTCTCCGTAAGGAGGACAGCCATCCCGCCAACGGCGGGATCCCTACGATAATCTCTCCGGTTAAAGCGTGTGAGACACTTTTTCAACAGTCTCGAAGGGCTCACCCTGAAGGGGAGATAGGGGGAGAGGTCATTTTGCAAATTGCAGGGAATAAATTTATTTCAATGCTTCCGAGGAACGGGTATAATCCCGATACAGGCTAAAGTTTCTGAATATCTCTTCTGGCAGAAGGGGCTTTCCCTTTGTGATCAGGTTCATCAGATTTAAAGCTATCCCCGGACCAAGCATAAACCCCTGCCCACAGAAGCCAACAGCCACATAGAATCCATCTGAGTCTTTCAGCTTGTTCACAATGGGAACCCCATCCGGGGTCATGGGATAAAGTCCCCGCCACACCCTGCGCACCCTTATGTTTCTCAATCGGGGAAATAGCTCGATCAATCGTCTGGCAGCTTGAGGAAGGAAGGAAGATGAGGAATCACGATTAAGTCCGGGCACTATCGGCTGGGGAGTAAGACAGAAGATTATGTGACCTTCTTTCTCCTGATAGAAGTAGAAATTCTTTGATCCGGGAGATTCCCTGATGTCCACCACCAGTGGTTGGAAAAAAGGCTTAACCGGTTCGGTTACGCCGGCTTCGTGTGAATCCGAAAAAACGGGTAAGTCTGTCTCCATCATCTTTCCCACCTCCCGGGCATTGGCTCCCGCCGCATTTATCACCTTTTCTGTTGTATAAGTCCCCTTGTCAGTTTTAACTTTTATCCCGGAACCCTTCTCTTTCTTCAGACCTATCACCTTCTCCTGAAACTTAAATGTTGCCCCCCGCTTAACCGCCTGCCTATAAAAAGCTCTTGCCGCCAGAATGGGTGAGATGTTTGCGTCTTCAGGAGAATAGGTCCCCCCTTTCAATCCCTTTGGATTTATCCCGGGGAGAAGCTCAACTATATCCTCTGCCTGAAGCCAGTCTATGTTCAGACCATATCTTTTCTGAAGGCCAAGCAACTCCTTTAAGCTTTTTTCGTGCTCCTCTTCGTAGACTGGAAAGAAGTATCCGCCCGGTTGAAAATGAATATCGTCACCGTATTCCTCTTTCCAGCCGGAGAAGACCTTAAGGCTCAGTTGGCAGATTTGAATTTTGGCCGGGTCTGAATGAGTGGCTCTCACCCCTCCTATGGCACTCTTGTTTTGACCCTGCCCCGGAGAGGAAAGTTCATCGATCACCAAAACTTTGAGTTTCTCCCGGGCTAAGAAAAAGGAAGTAGGCAACCCCACACTGCCTGCGCCGATTATTATCACATCATAATTTGGCATTTTGGAAATCTTTTAAATCTAAAGCTATAATAGTTTTATATTTTGACCGCTTCAAAATCAAAGGACTGCTGAAAAAGCGCCTTACACGCTTTCCCAGACGAGCCCCCGTACGGGTGAGGTTCTCCGTAACCGGCGAGAAGAGATTATCGTAGGGATCCCACTGTTTCCAGAACCTAACTTAAGTTAGGTTCTGGAAATTGGCGGGATGGTTGTCCTTTTTTCCTCACAGCTAATTATTAGGATTAAACAGATACAAACATCTCTTCTCAAGATCCTGCGGGCAAACATTCTGATGCAAAAGTTCGCTAAATCAGCTTGATCTGCTGCGAAGAACGGAGACCCGTCTGGGAAAGCTCGGACAGGGACAAGCCCTGTCCCTACGTAAAAATTTCTCTAACAAATCGCTCTTTCAACAAACCCTCAAGCCTTACTCTTCATTTACTCATCTTCAGATTCTTCACCTGCCAGCATGCTCAGCTTGACTTCGGCAATCAGTGGTCTCTGAGTGAATGGGACTACCTCGGACAAGTCCACACCTTCCTGTTGGTAGAGTCTCATGATCAAAGATTGACAGGTTTTTCCACCACATGCGCCCATCCCACATCTCAGGACTTTGAGTTGATTCATATCCCTTACCTCCTGCCGAATCAGCTCCTTTATCTGTTTGGCTTTGACCCGCTCGCATCTGCAGATGATGGTTTCATCGTCTATGCAGGAGGGCGATGGGGCATCAATTGGCTCGCTCAGCTTGGGATCCTGAACTTTGAACCCAGCCACCAAAGTGGCTTTTTCTTTGGACACCCTTAATGTAACCAGAATGGTTCTGTCATAGGCTTTCCTTTTGGCAATCTTTTCTACTTTCCCTTTGGTCACGAAGTTGCCATCCATATCCACAGCATCTACATAGTCTCCTACATTGACGTCAAGTTCCAAAAGTTCAAAAGGAACTATGACCGAGCCATCCGGACCCTCTCCTCTCAAGTCCACCATGGTTATGGCTAAGCCGGGGCAGACAGCCACACACAGGGTGCAACCGGTGCATTCATCACCGACCACCTCAGGGAGTCCAAATATCTGATCCCCCTTCATCTTGATCATATCCTTGGGGCAGATGTGAATACAAGGGTCACAGGGAATCTCCTGCACGCATCTGATGATCGGGAATACTTTGGACTTTGGTGCTTTGATTTCTAGAGGATACGTCTTGCCCGGTTTGCTTTTCAGAATCTCCCATCTTCTGTACCACTCCGCAGGAACCGTTGCCTCGTTGCCCAGTGATTGAGCGATTTCTCTTCCTGCTATCCTTCCGGAGAAAATTGCGGCTGATGCTTCTGCGATCTCTGTAGCATCCCCGGCGGAATAAACCTCTAAGCCGAATTTTTTGGCTTGATCAAAAAGTTCATTCACCGGATTCAAACCGACCGCCACCAATAGAGTGTCTGCCTGGAAGGTCTTCTCTGTTCCGGGAATCTCAGAAAAATCTTTATCAACCTGAACCACGGTCACTGACTCAACTTTATCTTTTCCATTAGCGCACTTGATCGTGTGAGAGGTCCACACCGGCACTCCCAATATTTTTATCTTATCCTGATGGACTTTGTATCCTCCCACCTGAGGCATGGCTTCCACCAGACCTACTACACCGATGCCCGCCTGAATGGCATGATAGGCGGCGATGAGACCAACATTGCCACCACCCACGATGAACAGCTTCTGCGAAGGGCGAACCAGATCCCGGTTTACCAGAGTTTGAAAGGCACCTGCACCATACACTCCTGGCAGATCGCAGCCGGGAAAGGACAAAGCCTTCTCCCTTGCACCCGCGGCGATCAAAAGCTTCCTGGGATTTATCAAAAGATATCTTCTCTCATTTACTACCCCAATTTTTTTATCTTCATAACATGCCACCGCGGTGGTGTTGAGCATCACCCGGATGTTGGGATGTTTTTCTATATCCGAGGCGAGCTTTGTAGCGATATCTATTCCTCTGGTTCCGGCAAAGCAATCTGCCACCGTACCAAAGAAGGAGTGAGTCTGAAGAACCAGCTTTCCCCCCAGTCGATGTTTGTCATCAACCATTAAAACATCAATACCGTATGGGGCTAACTCCAAAGCCGCAGTGATTCCCGCCGGTCCTCCTCCGATGATCAAAACATCGGTGTCAATGATCTGGATAGGCTTAAATCCATCCGGCAAAGTGTCAGCGGCTGGAAGCTCTGGGATGCCATCGCAGGTGGTCACCCTCATCCCTTCCCTCACCTGAACCATGCATCCTTTGACCGGAACTCCATCTGCTATGACCAGGCACTGGGCACACTGCCCGTTGGCACAGAAAATGCCCTGGGCGCTTCCATCCTTGGGATGGTGACCGAAGATATTTATGCCGTAAGCAAAAAGTGCGGAGGAGATCACCTCCCCCTCTTCAGCCCAAAGCTTTTTCCCGTTAAAATAGAAAGGAATCTTAGCCTCCCCAGCTACTTCCAAAATAGGATGTTTCTCAATTCGATACATAGGCTCAGGTCCAGAAGATGAACTAAACTTGTTCTCAAACTTCCACAAAATCCGACACTTGTACGCAAAGTTAGTTAAAAATTTCACAAAGTCAACAAATTTTCAGGTCTTGTCCCAAAAGAGAGAAAATGCTTGACCTTTTAAAAAGATTCGTATGCACTCATACGAGTCGGCTTGCTGTGGGAGGAATTGTTGATAAAAACTCCCAAATTCAAATGATCTTTCAAGGTTGGTTTGGCGGTGACGAAATGCATATGCACTCATATGAGCTGGTTTGAAGGTTCGAAGCTCGGTGATTGAAGCTGGAAAATTCCCAACAGATGAAACAGATGAAAAATTTCGGGCATCCAGTTTCGAAAATCGAGCTTGGTTACGAACACGGACGCCCCCAGACGGGGGCTCGTCCGAGCCCACCCGTACGGGTGCCTGCCCGTCTGGGCTTCGCCAACCACAAACCATAAAGGTTAATCCAGCCGTCAGATGCGTGCTGGTATGAGTGCATATATATGTATTCACACGAATCTGAATCTCAACCTTGTAGTGAGCTTGTCGAACCTATCGCCTCTTCCGCCAGAGGCGCCCGCCCCGCCTTTGGCGGGGGATCTGCCTATGGCAGACAAACTGACTCTTCTCTGTCCTGAGCAAAACCGAAGGATGGATCTAATCAAAATCACGGAGACCCCCGGACGGGAGCGTCTGCTCGTCTGGGACAGACATTTGGGACAACGTCTATTCATTTTTTCTGAACCATTTTCTTCCTTATCCCAGCTCACCTGACCTCTCAGTAAAGTTTTAATAAAGCTTCTGGAAAAACTTCGGTATAAATTCCTTGCCATAAGATTGCAGCAGGTGTATATTTAAAGATTGTATCGATCAGAATGATTACAAATCTTCAGGTCGGTTTTTTAGCATGATCAAAAAGCTCATCATCGAAAAGGCGGAAAGGCTTCAGAAGCTCCCTCCCACACCGTTTGTGGAAGCAAAGAGGATCAAACAAGGGTTGATTCGAAGGGGAGTGGAGGTGATAGATCTGGGCGAACTTGCTCCAGATCCATCGTTAAGTGATTTTTTCATCCCCTCCTTCGACAGGAGCGAAATGTTCGCTCCTTCGGATTCAAAAATCTGGCAGGAGCTAAAACAAAAGATTGGGAAATGGCTGGAGCAAAGATATGACCTGTCCGCAGGTCAGTTGACTCAAATGAGATCTGTCGGAAAGGTGAAATCTGAAAAAGAGATTTTCCCTTTCTTTGGCGAAAAGAGGGTAATCTATCATCTCCTCCTGAGTCTTATCAATCCCGGCGAAGTGGTGGCAGTGCCTGATCCTTGCGAGCCGATATATAAAATAGCTTCAATATTAGCGGGAGCTGAAGTGGAAAGCTTTCCTTTACTGGAAAGGAACGATTATCTTCCCAATCTGAGTGCTTTACTTTCTTCCCGACGAGGCGGTAAGCTACCGAAGATTCTTTTTCTGAATTATCCTCACAATCCCACCTCATCTGTGGCAGATTCTGGATTCTTCCGTGAGTTGGTAGAGTGGGCGGGAAAGAAAAACGTGTTGGTGATAAATGATGCCTCCGGAAATGAAATATGTTATGACGATCACACCCCGATCTCTCTTTTGCAGACCAAGGGCGCTAAAAAAGTGGCAGTGGAAAGGTTCTCTTTCTTTGCCTTGACCGGCATCGAGTTCGGTTTTCTGGTAGGCGAAAGAGGAATCATATCCCAGGTGGAATCGTTGCAAGAAGCTCTGGGAGAGAGGGTTTCAAAAGCGTCGGTGCTTTTGGGTCTGGAGATTTTGAAAAACTACTCACAGATTGTGCAAAAGAACAATCTGGAATTCGCCGTCAGAAAAGATACCTTGTTGAAGGGACTTTTCAATCTGGACTGGAAAGCAAAAAAGCCAAAGGCAGGACCTTTTGTATGGGTGAAGATTCCGCCGAAATACTCATCAGTTGGATTCTTCCGTATGCTTCTGAGGAAAACCGGGGTGTTGGTCTCTCCCGGCTTCGGGTTTGGCGAATATGGGGAAGGGTATATCCGAATAGCTTTAAACCTTCCTGCCGATCAGATTCACAAGGCTTTGGAGAGGATAGAGAAACATTCCCACTTGTGGCAAAGAAGATATCGACCAAAAAATCTTATGACGAATGATTAATGACGGATGACGAATTTCAAAAGCATTATATTATCCGTCATTCGTCATGCGTTATTCGTCATTGAATTATCATGGGCGTGATCAGATTACATAACATGACCTTCTATGGATATCATGGGATCTCCGCAGCAGAGAGGCAGACCGGAAGGAGGTTTGAGGTGGATGTGGAACTGGTGGTGGATATGGACAAGCCGGCCAGAAGCGATAAGTTGAAAGATACCGTAAATTATACCAAAGTCTACCGCACAGTTGAGGAGTTGGTGGCAGAAAATAGATTCGCCCTTCTGGAGACAATTGCGGTAAGGCTGGCAAATCAGATTCTGAAGAAGTTCAAGCCCAAAGAGGTAACAATACGAGTAAGAAAAAAGATTCCTCCGGTCCCGGGAAACTTAGATCACATAGAGGTGGAAGTCAAACGAAGGCGAAAGAGCGCAAAATCCAAATAGACAAAGTTATATCAGAGAAATTAAGAGGTTTCTCTGAGATTTAAATATTCCTTTGTGCTGGTAAAACAAGCGAAGAATGATATGTGAGAAAGTGTGGGGTTCACTTTGGCAACCGTTTACGTAAGCTTAGGATCAAATTTAGGAGATAGGTTCCAACATTTAAGAAAGGCAATTAAGAGGATGGAGGAAGTGAACAGAATCTCAATTAAGAAAGTCTCCTCTGTGTATGAGAGCGAGCCGGTGGGGTATAAAAACCAGAGGTGGTTTTTGAACTTGGTTCTTGAAATTCAAACTTCTTTTGATCCTTTTCCTTTGCTGGAGCATCTTTTAGCCATCGAAGATAAGATGGGAAGGGAAAGAGAAGAAAAATGGGGACCCAGAAATATTGATCTAGATTTACTGCTTTACGATAACCGAATTGTAAATTCAGATCGGCTCAGCATACCCCATCCGCAAATGCACCAAAGAAGATTTGCTTTGATACCTCTGGCACAGATTGCTCCCCAGCTTATACATCCTTTGCAGAAAAAAAGCATTGAAGAGCTTCTGGAAAGTTGTGAGGATAAGTCCACGGTAAGATTGTATTCAGAAAAAATATAAATTTTCTTTACAACCGGCTGGGTTGCCAATTATATTTATCCAGCGTTTAGAATGATTATGATCAGATAAAAATTAAGATGGCTGAGCTTAATTATATCAATATAGAGGGTGCTATCGGAGCCGGGAAGACCAGCCTGGCTAAGACATTAGCAGAGAAGATGGATGCCAGATTGATTCTGGAGGAGACGGAGGAAAATCCCTTTCTTCCCGACTTCTATAAGGATCAAAGAAGATATGCCTTCCAGGCCCAGCTCTTCTTTCTTCTCTCCAGACATAAACAACAACAAGAGCTTTTTGCCACCGACCTTTTTCACAAGAAGACAGTCTCCGATTATTTCTTCGATAAAGATAGGATATTTGCCTCCGTCACGCTGGATCAGAGGGAATTTTATCTATATGAAAAACTTCTTTTCATTCTGGAAAAAGATGTTCCCAGACCGGATCTGGTCATATATCTACAAACCTCCTCAGAGGTGTTGCTGAAAAGAATAAAAGAGCGTGGTCGTTCTTATGAAAAAGGTATCGATCTGGATTACATCAAAGCTTTGAATGAGGCGTATAATTATTACTTTTTCCATTATACCAAGACACCGCTTCTGGTGGTGAACACGGACCGGATAGATTTCGTCCATAATGAAGAAGATTTAGCTGATCTTTTAGCTTTATTTGAGACGCCGATTTCCGGCACTAAATACTATGTGCCCATGGGAGGAAAATGAGGCGTCTTTTCCCCCTCACCAAAGGAAGAATAGAGACGTGGCTGAAGAAAAGATCACGGTAAAAAGCTTTATCAAATTCAAACAAAGAAAAGAGAAGATAGCCATCCTCACCGCCTATGATTTCTTCACCGCCCGCATTCTGGATCAGATCGGGATGGATTCCATCCTGGTGGGAGATTCGGTGAATATGGTATTTTATGGTTCTCCCAATACCCTCTCCATCAGCATGGATCAGATGATATATCACACTAAGGCGGTCTCCTCTGCGGTAAAAAGGGCGCTCATCATTGGCGACATGCCATTTCTTTCCTATCAGGCCAGCACACAAGAGGCTGTTTCCAACGCCGGACGTTTCTTAAAGGAGGGCGGAGCCGGTGCGGTCAAGATCGAAGGTGGGTTGGAAATGGCTGATACCATTAAAAGGATAATCGAGGTGGGCATCCCGGTGATGGGGCATATCGGCTTGACCCCTCAGTCCATCAACAGATTTGGTGGATATGTGGTTCGGGGAAAATCTGAGGAGGAAAAGAAATACTTGTTGGAAAGTGCAAAAAAGTTAGAACAGGTCGGATGTTTTTCCGTCCTGGTTGAGTCGGTGCCAAAAAAGCTGGCTCAGGAGATTACTGAATCTCTCAAAGTTCCCACCATAGGAATTGGAGCAGGAACCGGATGTGATGGGCAGGTATTAGTAGTTAACGACATTTTGGGTCTTTTTGAAGACTTTAAACCAAAGTTTGTGAGAAGATATGCAGAGTTGGGAAAAGAGATAAGAAAGGCTTGCCAGAATTATTTAAATGATGTGAAATCCGGAAGGTTTCCATCGGAAGAAGAAAGCTATCAACAAAATTCAAAATTAAAAAAGCAAAAGTAATCCCGCCTAGGGCGGGACAAATTGAAATTCAAAGTTCAAAATTTATACATCAAAAAAATATTGGCGTCTGTGAAAGAGTCAAATATGGAAAGGTTTTTCTGGAGTGTCAAGCCCCGCCTAGGCGAAATCTGTGACTTCAGCTTGGCCTGAATATATCGAACGACAAAGATTCTTTATTTGGTTCACCTAAAGGTGAACACTCCAGTTTGTCTCGTGCAAGTGCTTTTTTAGGTGCAACAAATTTCTCTTTGTTACTCACTTCCAACAGCAATTTAAAATTTTGAATTGTAGTTTTGAATTTTTCATTTTGAATTTTCAATTTATATAGCTAATGCAGATAATCAGATCGCCTAAAAAGATGCAAAAGATTTGTGGGGAGCTAAAAAGGGAAGGAAAGATCATCGGTCTTGTCCCTACTATGGGCTATCTACACAAGGGACACCTTAGTCTCACGCGGATTGCCAAAAAGAGGTCTGAGGTTCTGGTGGTAAGCGTATTTGTCAATCCTACTCAATTCGGACCAAAAGAGGATTTCGAAAGATACCCCAGAGATTTCAAAAGAGACAAATTTCTATTAGAATCCCGCCTTCGGCGGGATGATTTTGTTTTCGCTCCGCGGGTAAGAGATATGTATCCGGACGGATACTTAACTTATGTGAAGGTAGATAAGATCACTCATAAACTGGAAGGAGCGATAAGGCCGGTGCATTTTCAGGGAGTGACCACCATCGTGGCAAAGCTTTTCAACATCGTTCGGCCAGATGTGGCTGTGTTTGGACAGAAGGACGCTCAGCAGGCAGTGGTATTGAAGAAGATGGTGGATGATCTGAACTATGGAATAAAGATGATAATAGCTCCTACTGTTCGGGAAAGGGATGGACTTGCCCTAAGCTCGCGGAATAAGTATCTATCCACGGAAGAAAGAAAACAGGCGAAGGTTTTGTATCAAGCTTTGCTTGTGGCAAAGGATATGATAAAAAAGGGCGAAAGGAAGGCAAGCAGGATCGTCTCTGGTATGAGAACGCTAATAAATAAGCAACCTTTAGCTGACGTAGACTACATTGCCATTACCGAAGCCAATAGTCTGGAACTTTTAGACAAATTAAAAGGAGAGATACTAATCTCCTTAGCGGTCCGATTCGGCAAGACCAGATTGATAGATAATATAAAAATAAAAGTGGGATTATAAAATCCTTACGGATTCATCCTGAACGGATTCACCGTGAACGGATTGATTCCTTCAATTTTGGAGTTAAGGCGTAAGCCTTTTATTTGAATATTCTCGTGAAAGGAGGTCGATTAAAATGTCCAAGAAAGGCATAGCTTTATGTTTGGTTGCTTTTGTTGCTTGCATTGCCATAACTGTCTGGGCACAGGAAAAATCCCTAAATAGGGTGGTATCCGAAAGAGTTGTTGCTCAAATTGATGTTTCATGGATACCAGGGATGTACAAAGTAAGGCCGGACAGCAGGCGAGTGGGTTATGTAGTTAAAGTGAGTGACAAAATGGTTGTGTCCGTGAATGGAAAAAGGGGAAGGAATACGATGAAATAGGTGGTCTCATCTTCAGCCCGGACAGCAAGCGGGTGGCTTATGGGGCTGGAGTGGGCGATAAGCAGTTTGTGGTTGTGGATGGAAAAGAAGAGAAGCGATACGATGGCATCCTGGAAGGCACCCTCATCTTCAGCCCAGACAGCAAGCAGGTGGGTTACGGGGCTAAAGTGGGTGACAAGAACGTTGTCGTCGTGGACGGAGAAGAGGGAAGGCAATACCACGTCATAGGTACTCTCATCTTCAGTCCGGATAGCAAGCGGGTGGCTTATAGGGCGGGAGTAAGCGACAAGCGTTTTGTGGTCGTGGATGGAAAAGAGGAGAAACAATACGATGTTACTGGGGAGGGCACTCTTATCTTCAGCCCGGACAGCAAGCGGGTAGCTCATGTGGCTCGAGTGGGCGATAAGCGGTTTGTGGTCGTGGAAGGCATAGAGGGGAGGCAATACGATGGTGTGGGCAGACCCATCTTCAGTCTGGACAGCGAGCGCTTGGGTTATGCGGATAGAGTGGGCGATGACCAGTTTGTGGTAGTGGATGGGATAGAGCAGAAGCACTACGACGGCATCGGAGAGGGCGCTCCTGTCTTTAGCCCGGACAGCAAGCGACTGGCTTATGCGGCTAAAGTGGGCAATAAGTGGTTTGTGGTGGTAGACGGAAAGGAGGGAAAACCATGCGATGGTATAGGGGAGGGTACTGCCATCTTCAGCCCCGATAGCAAGCGCGTGGCTTATGTGGCACAAGTGGGCAACAAGCAGTTTGTGGTGGTGGATGGAGAAGAGGGGAAGCAATACAACGGCATAGGTGATTTCATGTTCAGCCCGGACAGCAAGCAGATGGCTTATGCGGCTTTTGTAGGCGATAAGGGGTTTGCGGTCGTGGATGGAGAAGAGGGGAGGCAATACGATGGTATCTTGGAAAGTACTCCTTTATTTAGCCCAGACAGCAGGCGAGTGGCGTATGGGGCTCGATTGGGTGATAAGTGGTTTGTGGTGGTGGATGGAAAACAGGGGAACCAATACGAGAGTATAGGTGGTCTCATCTTCAGCCCGGACAGCAAGCGGATGGCTTATGCGGCCAGAGAGGACGATACATGGTTTGTGGTGGAGGACGGAAGAGAGGGGAAGCAGCACAATGGTATCATGGAAGGTACTCCCATCTTCAGCCCCGACAGCAGGCAGATGGTTTATGTGGCCATAGTGGGCGATAAGCAGTTTGTGGTGGTGGACGGAATAGAGGGGAAGCAATACGATGGTATTGGAAAAGGCACTCTCATCTTCAGCCCGGACAGCTGGTGGATGGCTTATGTGGCTGGAGCGCACGGTAAGGAGTTTGTGGTGGTGGACGAAATAGAAGGGAAGCAATATGATGCCGTAGTTAAAGGGGGAAGAATTATCTTTGACTTCCCTGACGGTCTCCATTACCTTGCTCGGAAAGCCAATGAAATCTATTTAGTGGAGGAGAAGATAAAGTGAAATAAGGATCGTAATATGCTAACACCTTTGCTTTGCTCCCGGTTGGAATTCTTCACCAACGGGATCTTCGAGAGAGCGGTTGGTGAAGGGCACGCACCTTTAGATCGCCAGGCGTTTTGACCGCAAGTATTATACACAATTGGACACTTGAGAAAGGAGGACTATTAAAATGTCCAAGATTGGTACAGCGTTACGTTTGGCCGTTTTTCTTGTTTGCATTTTTATAGTGGCCTGCGCACAGGAAAAATCTTCGAATAGGGTTGTATCCGAAAAACTTGTTGCTAAGATTGATCCCTCTTCATTGATACCAGAGTTCTTCAAAGTAAGCCCAGACGGGAGGCGGGTAGCTTATGGGGTTAAAGTGGGCTACCATCTCAGTGTGGTAGTGGATGGAAAAATGGGGAAGCGATACGACGACATAGGCGATCCCACCTTCAGCCCAGACAGCAAGCGAGTGGCTTACGGGGCTCAAATGGGTGATAAGTGGTGTGTGGTGGCGGATGGAAAAGAGGGGAAGCAATACGATACCATCGGGCAAGGAAGTCTCATCTTCAGCCCGGACAGCAAGCGGGTGGCTTATGCGGCTAAAGTGGGTGATAAGTGGTTTGTGGTCGTGGATGGAGAAGAGGGGAAGCAATACGATGGCATCTTGGAAGGCGGTCTCATCTTCAGCCCGGACAGCAAGCGGGTGGCTTATGGGACTATAGTGGGCGATAAGCAGTTTGTGGTTGTGGATGGAAAAGAAGAGAAGCGATACGATGGCATCCTGGAAGGCACCCTCATCTTCAGCCCAGACAGCAAGCAGGTGGGTTACGGGGCTAAAGTGGGTGACAAGAACGTTGTCGTCGTGGACGGAGAAGAGGGAAGGCAATACCACGTCATAGGTACTCTCATCTTCAGTCCGGATAGCAAGCGGGTGGCTTATAGGGCGGGAGTAAGCGACAAGCGTTTTGTGGTCGTGGATGGAAAAGAGGAGAAACAATACGATGTTACTGGGGAGGGCACTCTTATCTTCAGCCCGGACAGCAGGCGGGTGGCTTATGGGGCTGGAGTGGGCGATAAGCAGTTTGTGGTTGTGGATGGAAAAGAGGAGAAGCGATACGATGGCATCTTGGAGGGCAGTCTGATCTTTAGCCCGGACAGCAGACGGCTGGCTTATGTTGCTGGCGAGGGCAAAAAGCGGTTTGTGGTCGTGGATGGGAAAGAGGAGAAGCAATGCGATGGCACATTATTGGGCACTTCTATCTTCAGCCCGGATAGCAGGCGGGCGGCTTACGGGGCTAAAATGGGGGATAAGTGGTGTGTGGTGGTGGATGCAAAAGAGGAGAAGCGATACGATGGCATCTTGGAAGGCAGTCTCATCTTCAGCCCGAACAGCAAGAGGGTGGCTTATGCGGCGGGAGTAGGCGACAGGCGGTTTGTGGTCGTGGATGGAGAAGAGGGGAAGCAATACGATGGCATGGCTAAAGGGGGAAGGATTATCTTTGACTCCCCTGATAGTCTCCATTACCTTGCCGTAAAAGGCAATGCCATCTATTTAGTGGAAGAGGGGATAGAGTGAAATAAGGCTGCGGTCAACGGATTAAGAGTTGCGGGGGGGATTCATCCTGCCCTTCGGCCCTGCACTTCGTCTCCCGCCAAAGGCGGGATGTCGAAGGAAGACCTCAGGGTCGAAGGAAAGGGATTCACCCTAAAGGGCACCCCGCAACAACAGCAATCAACATTTTCATGGGTTTTTCGACAGACTCAGTTTTTTGCGATTCCCGGAGTTTATACCGCTGAAAGCGGGGCTAACCCAAATTTCTTCCCTCGGCTCCTCAGGACAGGCCCTTCGATTCCTCAGGACAAGCCCTTCGGTCCCTCAGGACAGGCGGGACAGGTCGGCACTTGATAAACAACGCCACACGGTACGTAAAACGGCATAAATCAACTATGTTGATACTTGCACTTCCCTTCTCTGTTTGCGGTTGGTTTTGTTTCTCTCGACACACCACTCCCCTGTTTTCTGAACTAATATAAACGCATTTGCGCATGCTCATATGAGTGCATATGCACATTCATATGAATATTTCTGATACGAGGCTGCACCTTCTCCCTCCCGGACGAGCGCCCGTACGAGTGGGGGTCTCCGTATCCCTCTCCCCTGTGGGGTGTACAGACCGGGGACATAGGTAACACATGTTCGGAGACATAGGTTACGCTTTGAGGTATATTACCCAACTTGGAAAGGAGGGTATTATGCCTTGGAAAGAGGTAAGCGTTATGTCTCTTAAAAAAGAGTTTGTTTTTCTGGCAATCAATGGTAATGACTGTAACTTTAGCCGTC
>Ga0209979_1002688_pt1 | contig 16646 bp, 9 predicted proteins | sample AnhtaG_FD_183114 | JGI IMG/M metagenome (GOLD analysis project Ga0209979, IMG submission 183114) | Deep subsurface microbial communities from Anholt, Denmark to uncover new lineages of life (NeLLi) - Anholt_01485 metaG (SPAdes) (version 2) | ecosystem: Environmental > Aquatic > Marine > Oceanic >...
TTGGGACAGACCTGGAGCCGATGCAATAATGGCCTTGATTGCTTTGGAGCAGTCAAATACGTGGAAAAGCTACTGGGATGTACGAAAACGGGCTGCATAGCCCTGCCAGAATATCTGGTCGCACCCGCCTGTTTTCTCTCGCAAAAATTCCCTTGAAAAACGCTGCGTTTTATGGTATAATACCCCCAAAATAGGATTATAACTTAGAATCTATCCTATTGAGCTTTGCGTTACGCCTGTTAGAAGTCCGTCGATGCGGCCTGTCCGGCGGCCAGACGGAGCGCCGGATGACGCACGTATGTATCCATATTAGCCGAATACAGGCTGGCACCCTCAAACTCAATAAAACTCAGGGTGGCACCCTCAAACTTGTTTGGGGGTGGTCTTGCTGGTAAAGCCTGCCTCTCTCGTCTCGGCGAAGGTCGCCGTAGCCCGACACCCTGATTTTCTGATAACCGTTTACCCTCTTACGAGCATCGAGTATCCAGTATCGAAATACGCTTCACACTTCACCTCCCCCGCAGGAAAGGCATCTCATGACCCACGAAAAAATCCGCAGGATGGCCAAGCCCAGATGTGACAACTGCTGCTTCTCGACCTTTGCCACCGGCACCGGCCGGGCCGTTCTTATCTGCCGCCAGAAAAAAGGCTCTGAAGGCACTTGGAAAGTCCGCTCCCTCCTCGACAAATGCCCCAACTTCCACCCTTCACGACTTGCCCTCCAAAGTCCCGATTGTATCGGGACGAAGGATGGGGCCGCCAAAGCCCAAAACCGCACCCCTCGCCTCATACCTCTCACCCGCGGCCAATTCGCCATCGTCGACGCCGAAGACTATCCCGTCCTGAGCCAATATACCTGGTTCGCCGAAGGCACTGATAAAAATTACTACGCCGTTCGAAAAGAAAACGGCAAAAGCATCAAAATGCACCGCCAGATCACCAACGTCCCCGACCATCTCGTCGTTGACCACATCGACCACAACGGCCTGAACAACCGCAACACCAACCTCCGCCATGCAACTTTCACTCAAAACTGCCAGAACCAGCGAAGGCTCTCACACAAAACCTCAAAATACAAAGGCGTCTATTGGAACAAAGGATGTAAAAAATGGGCCGCCCAGATACACTGCAACAATAAAAAATACCACATCGGCTACTTCCACAATGAAATCGACGCCGCCAAGGCTTACGACAAAAAAGCTGTTGAACTCCACGGTGAATTTGCCTGCCTGAATCTCCCAGTATCGCCAGGCCGCTAAAGCTGGAGTTTATCCGGCCCTGACGGAACAGTGCCGCCCGCAAATTCCACGGTAATTTTGCCAGCTTGAATTTCACAAAAACTACAACAGAGCCCCGACCGTAAGGGAGGGGTCGTTTAGCCCCCAAATTTATTTGGGGGTTCTCTTTGCCCGCAATTTAGTGCGGGTTGTTTAGCCGTCGCCGCCACGGCGACGTTATACGCAATACGCATCACGCAATACGAAAACGTCATTCCGAGCGAAGTCGAGGAATCTATTAAAGTTGTCTTTCCTGCGAAACTTGTCCTCGACTCCGATCGGGGGTCGCTGGTGGGGCCCCAGAACAGAGCCCCGACCGTAAGAGAGGGGTCGTTTAGCCCCCAAATTTATTTGGGGGTTCCCTTTGCCCACAATTTATTGCGTGTGTTTGTTATCGTTTTCATTGATGGATTTATGCCGTTATATTTAGTCCTGGGTTTCACCCAGGGTTTTGTCTGAGCGCAGTCGAAGGGCTAATTCTCTAATCCACTCACGAGATACACTTCTTCTTCCCCCTGAGCGCAGTCGAAGGGGAGAAACCTATTAAAACTGTCATTGCGAGGAGGCATCCGCTGCTTCGTTTTTGCGAAGCAAAACGGCGGGTGCCGACGCGGCAATCTCAAAAACATTACCCGTAGGGTGGCGGCTTGCCCCAACAAAATTAGAATGGTAGGGTGGGCACTGCCCACCAATCTTATCTATTTTTTTTCCAGATTTTGTTCTTGAACTTTATCTTTCAGTGAATTTATCAACTCCATTAATTCTTGATATGTTGGAAAACGGTCACTTTCTTTTTCCTGTAGCACTCTATAGAGAGGCGTGAACTCTCTAAAACGTGAAGACCGTTTTATTATTCCGTGTGGCGATATAAGCCGTCCTAATTCCGTTTGTTTGCTCTTGAGTGCGGAAAATTCCTGTATAAGAAGGTCAATTTTATCTTCTAATGACGCTTCTTCCGGATTGAATACTCCTGTTTGTGCTACACCGAAATATTTCCAGAGAGCATTGTTGTCCTTAGTTTTCTGATAGGCATTTCTAACATGTTTTGATAAATCTTCTTTTTCTTTCTCGATAGACCAAGGCTTCAAAGAACTACTGTATTTGTGGTTATTTATAATGCCTGTATCGAAAGGAATGTTCTCGGTTTTATCATCTACAACTAATGCAACGGGCTTGTTTAATGCTGTTCTTATACCAAATTCAAAGAAAACATTTGGGTTTAGTATTGACATATCACAAAGCACCAGTTCACAAGTCGCCAGTTTTTCTATAATATCAGCTTGTATCACATTCGAACCTGCTGATTTAGGAGGGACAGGTTCGAAACCTGCGCTCTTCAATGCTGGTATAAAAAGATATTCCAGTACATGTGAAAAGTGGTCAGCATCATCTTTATATCGTGCTACAAGGTGATCTGGGGTCGTGATGGGAATTATTATGAAACATTTTTCTTGCTCTTTTGGCTCAGTCATCTGCTATTTCTCCTGTTTGCTTACGTAAAAGCAACCTATCTCAAACCTTCAATTCCCGCCAAACAATTTCGTATCTCTTGGCTACGCCGTAGGCTCTGCCGAAGGCGAGCGTCTTTTGCTTCGAGGTGTTTTCCCGTTTATCTCACGGCACAGACAATAACACAAAAGAAGGAAAAATACAAATGAAAAAATTACTACTAAATAATCGAATCGGCTCGTAGTCCTTTTGACTAATCAAAAGGACTATATGCTTTCTCCTACTTGTATAACAGGCCATATTAAAATAGGAACAGTGGGGTTGTTGAAAAGGTGGCAAAAGTCAAAAGAATTTTAACGAATAAAAAATAAATGAATCAACGAACAATCTACCGCTAAACAAAATACCTTCCATCAAAAGGAATATAGATCAATTTATTAGCTCTGATACTAAGCGTTCTTGCTCTTTCTGTTAGAAGAACCGAATAGGCTCGTAGTCCTTTTGACTAATCAAAAGGACTAGATGCTTTCTCCCACCCATACAATAGGCCATAATAAAATAGTAACAGTGAGTCTGTTGAAAAAGTCAGCCTTAAGCGCCGTCTATTTTTAAGAGACACTTCACTTCCAAAGCACTTGCCTTACTGCCGGCCCCGCACGAATTAGGCCACTGCCGTAAATTGGTGCGGGGTCTTGAGTCTTTGGTCTTAATTCTCCCCAATTAACCGATTAACTAATTCGCTAATCAACTCATCCACTCATTTACTCTTTCACCCAATAAGCTTGGGCTTCAGATCCTACGGGAATCTGAAGCCCATTTTCCGGTTAACCGCTGTCCGCCATAAGCGATTCGGCGGCTCTCCCTAATAATCACTTATCAATATTGAAGCACAACGGAAATCCCGACTGCTCGGGAATCTATTGTAACAAAAACCCACCTCGTCTGGCCAATAAAAAATCTCCACTCATCCACTAATTTACCCCGTGATATAACGAAGTTTATCTCACCGGGGCCAATCTCTAATTCTCTAATCTCTAATCCACTCACGAGTTACGAGCATCGAGCATCCGTCTTCTGTTGTCCAACTTTAGCTCACTTTAGGTACTTTAGTTCACTTTAGCTCACTACTCACCTCACCGCCGCCTGCGCCGCCGACAGTCGTGCAATCGGCACTCTAAACGGCGAACACGAGACATAGTTCATCCCGACCCGATGGCAGAAATCGATACTGTTCGGCTCACCGCCGTGCTCACCGCAGATACCGACCTTTAATTTCTTTCTGGTCTTTCTGCCGAGCTTCGTCCCCATTTCCACTAACTTTCCAACGCCGTCCTGGTCGAGTATCTGGAACGGGTCAGCCGCATAAATATTCTTATTGACGTATTCGCCTAAGAACTTGCCGGCGTCATCCCGCGAAAAGCCCATCGTCATCTGCGTCAGGTCATTCGTCCCGAAGCTAAAGAACTGCGCCTCCTTAGCTATTTCGTCGGCAGTCAATGCGGCCCTCGGAACCTCAATCATCGTCCCAATCAAATAGGCAATCCTGGCCTTCTTTTCCTTAAAGACCATCTTGATTTCGTCAATAATTTCATCTTTTACATTCTTCAACTCGGAAGCTGCCCCAGCCAATGGAATCATAATCTCAGGCAGAACAACCTTGCCGGCCTTTTTGACATTCAGCGCCGCCTCGATTATCGCCCTTGTCTGCATACGGTAAATCGCCGGATACGTTACCGCCAAACGGCACCCGCGATGTCCCAACATCGGGTTAAACTCATGCAATTGCTCGACCTTTTTCTTAACATCCGCCGGCTTGACCCCAAGCCGCCTGGCCATCTCAGCCTGATTCGCCTTGTCCTGCGGCAGAAACTCGTGCAACGGCGGGTCAAGCAAACGAACCGTAACCGGCAGACCGGCCATCGCCTTAAATATACCTTCAAAGTCACTGCGCTGATATGGCAGCAGCTTCTTCAACGCACCTTCAAACTGCTTCCTGGTGACAGCATGTTCCTTCTCAATCGCCTTTTTCTCTTTAGTGCTCTCGGCCGCACTAATCTGTTCAAGCATCAAAGCATAATCATCGGCTGCCAGAATCATCTGCCGCACTGGCCAAATCCGCTCGCCCTCGAAGAACATATGCTCGGTTCTGCAAAGCCCGATACCCTCGGCGCCAAAGTCTCTCGCCCTCTTTGCATCGCCCGGCGTATCGGCATTTGTGCGAACTCCTAATTTGCGAATCTGATCACAAATCTTCATAAATTTGCCGAAGTCACCGCTCATCGTCGGCTCTACCGTAGCCAATTGTCCGGTCATAACCTCACCCTTCGAGCCGTCTAAGCTAATCCAGTCGCCCTCCTTAATAGTTAGTTTGCCAACGGTGAGTTTCTTCGCTTTATAATTGATATGCAGCGCGCCAACACCCGCCACACAGCATTTGCCCATACCGCGTGCGACAACCGCCGCGTGGCTTGTCATACCGCCCCGAGCTGTCAAAATGCCGACTGCTGCGTCCATACCACCAATATCTTCAGGGCTGGTCTCAATCCGAACAAGGATAACCTTCTTGCCCTTGCCATTCCACGCCTCCGCGGTATCAGCGGTGAACACAACCTGTCCAACCGCAGCGCCCGGCGATGCCGGAAGCCCTTTTGCGATCACATTGCGCTTGGCTTTCGGGTCAAAGTGCGGATGCAGCAGGCGGTCTAACTGCTCCGGCGTAACGCGGTTGACCGCTTCACGTTTGGATATAAGTTTTTCGTTAACCATATCGACAGCTATTTTAATCGCGGCTTCAGCCGTCCGCTTACCCGTTCGCGTCTGGAGAATATAAAGTTTCTTGTTCTGGATGGTGAATTCCATATCCTGTATATCTTTGTAATGCTTCTCCAGCCGGCTCATCAATCCCGTAAGCTGGCGGTAAGCTTTCGGCTGGCGCCTGCCTAATTTCTTCAATTCTATCGGGGTCCTTATGCCGGCCACGACGTCCTCGCCCTGGGCGTTCATCAAAAACTCACCGTAGAATTCCTTTTTGCCGGTACTTGGATTGCGCGTAAAGCAAACACCCGTACCGCAGTTCTCACCCATATTGCCGAAGACCATCACCTGAACGTTCACCGCCGTCCCAAGAAGACCCGTAATTTTATTCAGCTCGCGATACTTCACCGCCCTCGGCGTCATCCAAGAACCGAGCACGGCATCGATGGCATGTCTTAACTGGACTTTGCCATCCTGCGGGAACAATTCGCCAACATGCTTTTTATAGACGCTCTTGTATTTGGCGACAACCTCTTTTAATTGTTCTGCACTTAGTTCGTTATCGAGTTTGACTCTGGCTTTTTTCTTGGCGGCGTGAATTACCTCTTCGAAGTGCTCATGGTCACAGCCCATCACCACGCCGCCGAACATATCGATAAAACGACGATAAATATCGTATGCAAACCGCGGATTTGAAGTCTTTCGAATAATGCCCTCAATCACATCGTCGTTTAGCCCTAAATTCAAAATGCTGTCCATCATCCCGGGCATCGATACGGCCGCTCCGCTTCTGACGCTGACCAGCAACGGTTTGTTCGGGTCACCAAGCCTGGCGTTCATTGCCTTTTCAAGCTTGGCAAGATTTTTGCTAACTTCTCCTTCCAGTCCACTTGGCCATTTGCCGCCGGAATTGTAATACTCTCTGCAAACTTTTGTAGCGATGGTAAAGCCTGGGGGGACCGGTACGCCAAGATTGGTCATCTCCGCAAGATTGGCACCCTTGCCGCCCAGAAGCTCCTTCATCTTTGCATTGCCCTCGGCCTTACCATTGCCGAAAAAATACACCCTTTTTTCTGCCATTCTAAAATTCTCCTTCCAAGTACAATTTCACATTCAAATAATCCCTAATAACAGGGTTTATTTTCACTATCTTTGTAAATCCACCCAGCAAACTTCTATGGGAAAATAAGATTTGATAATATATTAGCCCAGGTTGAATATGTCAACGATTAAAAATTTTGCAGTGGGATGTTCCTTGGACATCCCAATTTGGTCGCCAAAAATCTGCTTGATTTTCTTGATATTGGTTGTTAGTTTTGAGTTTTTGAGAGGTTTGGATCATGTGGGGTTATTTTGGGAAATGATGAAATGGCGGAAAAATTGCAGGTCATAATTGATAATAGGGGCGAGAACAGAGTGCTGTACACTATTCAGAGGCTCCTCCCGAACCTTCAACGAATGGATGGCTACGAATGCTGGTAAAAATGGAAGACTCCAGATCTTAGTCTGAGGTATTGCACGTGGAAAAAGTTCAAGCTTGTGTTGCCAAAGCCTTACAAGACCTTCGCGCGAAGTTGTTAGACCTGAGTAAACGGAACCGTCTTTTGAACTTCAGGCACAATAGGTACTGCGTGAAGATCGTAAACGAACAGCCTAACCAGGTATTCAGTTACCTCGTAAGAGATGGCAAATCCATGACATTTGCGCCACTGCCACAACCGGATGAGCCTGAAGGAGATGAGGAAAAAACATTGGCGGCAGATTCGGTTGGAATCGAGATTGCTGAAAAGTTACCTTCTCCAGAAGCGCACGACGGGCCCACACCCCAAAAGCATAAAGACAACAAACTTCAGACAACACTTTTCATGGAAGACCTTGAACCTCGGCTAAGACGCATCAGGTCGAAAGCTAATTCTGTAATTCAAGAAACGAATAAGAACCAACTATTTCTGGCAATGGGTTTTCTACAATGGAAAGATCATCCTGATTCTGAAGGGGTATATGAGGCCCCTCTTGTTATGATTCCAGTGGAGCTTGAACGTGGGAGTTTGGAAGCTCAGACACGGTGCTATACATACAAGCTTAAGTATACAGGCGAAGACCTGATCCCAAATCTGTCGTTAGCGGAGAAGCTTAAGGCTGACGGTATTGAACTGCCTAAGTTTGAAGACGAAGATGTGGTAACTGACGTTAATGGAAACAAAGAATTAGAGCCGGAGGCCTATTTTGAAGCCCTCAGTAAAGCTGTCGTAAATTTGAAAGGGTGGGAAGTTAATAGGAAGATCATCCTGGGATTTTTTACCTTTTCCAAGCTCCTTATGTATCATGACCTCGATGAGAAGAAGTGGCCAGAGAAGTCAATCTTAAGCCATTCGCTTATTACCACCCTGTTCGGCTGTGATTATGACTCGGGGACGGGTGACGAATCCGGTGATACAAAGGAGAAGATAACTGTTGAGAACTTGCGGTTAGTAGTGGATTCTGATAGTTCGCAGACAGAAGCAATTTCGAAAGCCATGAACGGGCAGAGCATTGTGATCCAAGGCCCACCGGGGACAGGGAAATCTCAAACCATCACCAATCTTATTGCTTGCTTCCTCAACGAGGGTAAATCAGTTCTTTTCGTAGCAGAAAAGATGGCCGCACTGAACGTAGTGTATCGCAACCTGGAAAAAGTAGACCTTGCTGATTTCTGTTTGGAATTGCACAGTTACAAGGGAAAGAAAAAGGAAGTGTTGGCCAGCCTCGAGAGACGATATCAGCGGAAATTCGGAAATGTCGCCCACTTGGAATCCGAGATCGAACGGTTAGAAGAGGCACAGAAGTCGCCGAGCGAATATGTAGAACTCATCAAAAAACCTATTGGGCCAAATGAAGAAACGATTTTTCAGATATTTGGAAAAGTAGAAATTCTCAGGAATAAGCTTGAGCAGCCAGCCTCTTTACCCATAAACAACGTTGATCGTATTACAAACGGGGAAATCCAAGAGGCAACAAATCTTCTGGGAGAACTGGCTCGTTTCATCGGAGACCTAGGTTTGCCTTGTGAAAACCCATGGTACGGGTATGAGCCTATAGAGCTTGTCTATGGCGATGATCGAGAAGTTACCGAGAGCCTGGATTCCGCAAAAGAAGCGACTGCGAGCGTAGCTGATGGACTCAGCAAATTGGCCTCGGAAATCCAACTTTCCATTAGTGCCTCTGAGCTTTCTCTTGTGCAGTTGAAGGCCATTTGTACATTCGGGCAGCAAGCGGTCCCCACCAATCTAATGCACGATTTGGCGGGTCATTTTTTGTCGAGTCAGGATGGAAAACCGTGGGATGTGCTTACGTCTCTTAAATCTGTGATCGCAGAGTACAATGAGAATATTAGGCTGTCCTTGGAGGTGCTTGAAGAGCCAGAGCAGATCCCCCCCGAAAGACTGACCGAGATAGACGAACTCTTGTCTGATGTGCAGAAAGAGGGTCTGCGTTCGACAACGCTTCAGGGGGCTAAAGAAGTGGGTGCATCATGCCTGAGATTGTGTGCTTTGGTCGAACAGTTTCAAGCGGCGGTGAAAAAGCATCTGGCCTCGGGTTTCCCGGAACCAAGAAGCATTTCGGACATTAGGAGATTAGCCGAAATCGATTCCCTCATAAGAGGAAAACCACACAGCATCCAACCGGATATGATTGAGAGGATTCTTGAAGACTCGATTAGGATTGTTTTTGCCGAAGCAATCGAGACAGGACTCTACCTGAAGGCGGAGGAGGACTATCTCAGAAAAACATTCGTTTTGCAGGACGTTTGTGACATACAGAAGCTGTCCGAGGTGAGACGCAGCTTCAGATTCTTCCAAGGCAAATTCTTTGCTTTCCTATCACCCGAGTATATTAGGGCAAAACGAGCTTTGTTCAGATTCTTGCGTATTCGCCTAAAGGCCAAATCTCCCAAAATTTTGGAAGACCTCGAAAGGCTTGAAGAGTTCCTATCTAAGAAAAAGGAGTTTATAAACGATGCCCGATATAAAGAGGCCTTTGGTGATCTTTTCAAAGGGATCGATACAAATTGGGATAGTCTTAGGGAGCTTGCCATCTGGGCGACTAATCTATGCGATTCGACTGAATCGAATAGTTTGGCAAAAGAACTGGCAAGACTACCTCAGGATGTTACAGACTGTTGGGCAACCAGAGATGAACTTGAACAGACACTGATTTCAATAGAGCGGGAGATTGAAGCGTGTACAAGTGCACTCGAATATGCCAATCACAGCCGAGATGATCCCACTCTGGAAACCATGCCACTTGACACCCTGCTGTCGAAACTCAGCGACCTGGGAACCATGCTAACATCTATTTACGAGTCGGTCTCTCCCTTGGTCCGAACTACCGAGTCTATGCTAACCGAGGTGGCGGAGGCAATCACGTTTAGCAAGGCTGCCGCAAGACTACGCAAAGAAGTTGACAGTGCTAAAGAATTCAAGTTGCTGTTAGGCCCGCATTTCAGAGGAGTAAATACTGATGTCGACGGCATTGGCGAGACTGCGGATTGGTTTCACAGTATCAAGCAATTGAACTTACCCTGCGAACTTGTCAAAAAAATCGTAAACACAGATGCTCGTACTCTGATCGCGTCAATCCAACAATATACCCAACAGTGGAAGCCTGATTTAGAACTAATAGAATCCAGCATAGAAAGCCTTGGCAAATTTGGAGAAGTAGACGTTATTCGTTTTCTGGGGGTCTCAATTGATGAATGTCTAATCGGCGAAATTGATCACAAAATCGAACAAGCACTCACACACATAGACCATTTGTCACAATGGGCGGAGTTTTGCCGCCTTACTCATCGGGGCAGGGAGATGGGGCTTGACACTTTGATTGATTTGGTTGAAAAGGGCGAATTAGCTGCTGAACAAGCTGCCGATACATATCTGTACACCATCTACAATAGCCTTGCAAAGAAGCTGTTGAGAGAAAACCCAATACTCTCAACGTTTTCCAGAGTGGAGTACGAGTCAAAAAGGGAAAGATTCGCCGAACTGGATAAGAACATCCTCAAACTCTTCCAACAGGAAATTGCTTACAATGCAAGCAGAAAGCCAGTACCAGAAGGGACCAGAGGGAGTCGAGTTAGAGACTTGACCGACATGTGGCTACTCAAACGGGAGTTCAACAAGGAAAGACGGCACCTGGCGATTCGTCGTTTGTTAGAACGCGCTGGAGACGCAATAAAGGCCTTAAAGCCAATCTTTATGATGAGTCCCATGTCAGTCGCGCAGTTCTTAGAGCCGGGTAAACACACCTTTGACGTGGTTATTATGGATGAAGCTTCTCAAATTCAACCCCATGATGCCTTGGGAGCTATCGCACGCGCTAAGCAAATGATTATTGTCGGGGATTCAAAGCAACTTCCCCCGACGACATTTTTCCAAGCGGAGATGAGTAATCCTGAAGATGATGACCAAGAAGAAACCATTTTTAATGAACTCGATGCCGCCACTTCGATCCTCGACATTTGCCAAAGTACTAACTATCTTACCAGATGTCTTAAATGGCACTATCGCAGCGAACACGAGAGCCTTATTGCATTTTCCAATCTACAATGGTATGGCAACGAACTCATTTTGTTTCCGTCGTCCGGTTCATCTCCACACAAACTTGGCATTCAGTTTCACTTTATAGAGGGCGCAACCTACGCAACAGGCAGAAATAAAGTAGAGGCTCGTTATGTCGCCCAGAAGATTATCCAACATGCAAGAAAATCCCCGGAACTCAGTCTCGGGGTTGGGACGTTCAACCTGAAGCAAAGAGAGTTGATCGAGGACTGCTTGGCACAGTTGCTAAAAGAGGACCCGACGGCGGAATCCTCAATAAACAAACTTGATAAAGCGCATGAGGGCACCGAGCCTTTATTTATCAAGAATCTTGAAAATCTTCAGGGAGACGAACGAGACGTGATTTTCATCTCCTATACTTTTGGCCCCGACAAAGAAACGGGGCAAGTTTACCAACGTTTTGGGCCGATCAACAGTGCAAACGGACCTCGCAGATTGAATGTGCTTTTCACACGTGCAAAGAAAAGGATGGAGGTCTTCTCCTCCTTAAAACCGGAAGACATACTGGTAGAGCCGGGTAGTGAGGGCCGAGTTGCATTGAAAGGGTTCTTGAAATATGCGATGACGGGAGAGCTACCATATATTGACGTGTCAACGAACCGCCCACCTGATTCGGATTTCGAGATTGCCGTTGGACGAGTATTGACGAATATGGGCTATAAGATACAGCCCCAAGTGGGTGTGGCCGGATACTTTGTAGATATTGGTGTCCGCAGTCCCAATCGGTCTGACGAATACATTCTCGGCATTGAATGCGATGGTGCAACGTACCATTCATCTGCCTCTGCACGTGACAGAGACCGGCTCAGAGAAGAGGTACTCAAACAACGCGGTTGGCGGATTCACAGAATTTGGTCCACTGACTGGTTCAAAAACCGAACCATTGAAATTGAACGACTTAACAAGAGGCTTCAGCAGCTTGTCGAAGAAGACAAACACGTAATAAGAGAGGTTGAAGAGCTACTGGATGTCAAATCCTCGCCTGTGCCCGAGGCTGAAACACGTCTGTCTGATAAGGAACTGAGATCACGAATCACGACTTTTTGCTTGGAGAATATCCCGCGTTTTGAGGAGATGCAACGAATGGACGGTTTCTTGAATGTCGAACTGCTTGACATCTTGGTTACATATCGACCAACAAATATGTCCGACTTTCGCACATATGTCCCCACCGACATACGTGCAAATCTGAATAACGATGATGTCCAGTACATATATGACATCTTCGACATTATTGAGCAGGCAGGATGAAACATTACCAGGATTTCTTGTTTGTCTATTACTGCGGACCCGGTTACTAAGAGTATATGGGAGTGAGATTTGGACAACGCCGAGCATAACATGCCGTCAGAAATTGAAGAAATCAAAGCAGCCGCTGAGCAAGGCGATCCTCATGCTCAATTTCGCCTTGGCTGGGACTATTACATAGGTAATGGAGTTGCTCGTGACAAGATGGAGGCTGTTAAGTGGTACACTGCAGCTGCTGACCAAGGGTTGCGAAAAGCCCAAAAGATTCTTGAAATCCTTGAAGCGAATAAAATGCTTGAGTCAGAAGAGAGCCTTGTGGACGCTGAAGAAAACGAGCTACGGACTTCGGCATTTAGGAGTAGAAAATGGAAAGCTCTTGCAGCCTTCATAGTTCTGTGCGCATTTCTTGGGCTTCTTCTGTATTATATTGGTGACAACGTTCAGTGGTTCCGTAAGGCGGCTAAGATAGAGACCAGTGGTGCGCAATCCGACCTTAATGTAGTTGACGTTGAAAGGACCACCGGAGATCAAACAGAGCCTACAGAAGCGCTTCAGACAGAAACACAACCTGCTGGCGAGGAAATGCTGATAGAACCTGAAGATGCTGGCACGGGCTTAATGGAGCGTCTGGCAATCCTTGCCGACAAATGGCTGGACGGTGACTCTGAACCCAACGAGGCACGTGAACAAGAAGCTGAACCAGCCAAAAGACAAGATTAGAACTATCAGCATGACGGTCAAAATAATGAAACAAATTGACGAAGCAATCGACGCCCACGGCGTCTGGCCGATGAACCCCGTTATCCCTTTTTCTTTTTTCTTTGCCTTGCTTTTTTCCTGCCTGCTGCTCTTGCCTTAGGGTCGTACTGAGGATTCTTCTCGGTGGGAACCGGGGCACCTACTCTTTTGCGCCATTCGACGAGTATCCGGTGCAGCTCCTTGACCTTATCCGGCAATGTATCGGCGAGGTCGTTCTTTTCGCGGATGTCGTCCTTGATATTGTACAGTTCGAGTTTTCCGTCTTCGAAGAACTCTAACAACTTCCAGTTGCCCTGCCGAACCGCACCTGCCGGCGTTGTGCGCCACGGCCATTGCTTTTCGTTATAGGCCTCGAGGTAGGCGGGGAAATGCCAGAAGATAGCCCTGCGGTCGAGGCCGCCTTTGCCTTTCAGCAGCCCGACTATGCTCTGGCCGTCGAGAATATGTCCCGATGGCTTCGGCACACCCGCCATTTCCAACATTGTCGGATAGAAATCGATGCCTATTACCGGCACATCGCAGAGCCTGCCCGGCCTTGCTTTTCCCGGCCAGCATACAGCCATCGGCACTCGTATGCCGCCTTCATAGAGCATCCCTTTCGAGCCACGCAGTGGAGCCATTGAAGTCGCATTCGCGTAGCCGCCGTTATCGGAGAAGAAAAATACCGCCGTATTGTCCGTGAGTCCCAGCTCGTCGAGCTTATCCATGACCGTAGCCACACTCTCATCGACGCTCTCAATCATAGCGGCATAGGTCGGGTTGTTATGAACGTCGTTTGGCATTTTCTTTTCGTACTTTTCGATTAATTCCTTTTTGGCCTGGATTGGAGTGTGCACCGCGTGGTGAGACAAGTACAGGAAGAAGGGACCGTCTCTGTTGGCTTCGATGAACTGTATGGCTTCATCAGTCAGGCGGTCAGTTAGATATTCGCCCTCTTTGCTGAAATGGCCCCCGTGTTTCCTCTGGAATTCAACATCGAAGCCCCGGTCCTGCGGCCGGTAAGGCTCTTTATTGCCTAAATGCCATTTACCTATACACGCCGAGGTGTATCCGCCCGACTTCAGCGCTTCGGCGATCGTAACAACTTTGGAATTAAGATTGGTCGTATTCGGTGTCGGAATCAACTTTCGCAAATTTGCCCGGCCTCGTTCGGAAGTGCCAACCGTATAGACCCCGTGTCGCGGTGAGTACTGGCCCGATATCAAGCAGGCACGAGTCGGGGCACAGTTGGGGGCATTGGAGTAGGCGTTTGTAAAGATGACGCCCTGGTCGGCGAGCTTGTCAATGTTCGGGGTCTCATAGTATCGACTGGGTCCGCCCGAACCGGGGGCCCTACCCGTAAAGCCGACATCCTTCCATCCCAAATCGTCGATAAAAATAAAAACAAAATTGGGTTTTTTCTTCGGCGCAGCACCCGCCGTTTTGCTTCGCAAAAGCGAAGCAGCGGGGGCCGAGGTTTGCAGTGCACTCTCAGCACATCCCGGCATTGTCAGCGAGGCCACACCAATACCAATCGCTTTTAGAAAATCACGACGTTTCATAATGACTTGTTCCATCCTTCCTGCTTCTGTGTTGTCGTATTGTGGGTGTTGAGATTGCCACAGTCGCCTGCGGCTCCTTCGCAATGACATTGTTGGTTCATTTTCTTTTGCATACTTCTTGAGAATCAGGCCAGGTGCTCGCAATGAACCGGCAGAGCAATGGTGGGGCAAGCCCCACCCTACCGGACTGCCACGAGACATTACTGTCCCGGCATCGGCCAGTGTTCCGAAGGCGTCCTTGCAGATTTCATATATCTTTCAATCTTTGCGACGATTGCCGGGTTCTGGTCGGCCACGTTGTGCTCCTCGGCGATATCGGTCTTCAGGTTGTAAAGCTCTATCGGGCCGTTGGGGTTTTTAGCTACGTTCAGCCGAACACCCTTCCACTCGCCCATCCGTATAGCCTGCCTTTTTCCCTGCTCGTGAAATTCCCAGTAAAGAAACTCGTGCTTTTTCTGGCTCCGGCCTTGACCAAACAGCGTTGGAACCATAGAGATTCCGTCAATACCTTCCGGACTTTTTATACCCGCCATCTCGCAACAGGTCGGCAGGAAATCCCAGAACGCCGAGATATGGTCGTTAATCGAGCCGGCTTTTATTTTACCCGGCCAGCGGGCAATCGTTGGAACGCGAATGCCGCCTTCGTATAAGGCACGCTTGTAGCCGCGCAGCGGGCCGGAGCTCTTAAAGAAGCTCGGGTCCGCGCCGCCTTCTTTATGCGGGCCGTTGTCACTCGAAAAGAACACAAACGTATTTTCGTCCAGTCCAAGCTCAGTGAGCCTGGCCATCAGTCTGCCGATGTCACGGTCCATCCGTGTTATCATCGCGGCGTGGCCTTTCTGCGGCTCGGGCCAATCCTTATCGGCGTATGGCTCGAGCGAAGGCACTTCCATACCTTTCTGCCCGGCCTCGTTGTTCGCATGCGGAATCGTAAAAGCCAGATACAAAAAGAAAGGTCTATTTTTGTTCTTCTCAACAAAACCCAAAGCCTCTTCGGCAACCAAATCGTGCGAATACTCAACACGTTTGGTCGCAACTCCGCCCGGAGAACGGTCACGCCCGCCGATGACGTGATTGACCTCGTTTGCAAGCTCGACCTTCTGTTCGTTGCGCCAGAGGTATTTCGGGTAATAGTTATGTGCGTGCCTCTGGTTGAGATATCCAAACCAATAATCGAAGCCCTGCCTGTTTGGGATGCCTGTGCTGTCGGCCTCGCCGAGGCCCCACTTGCCGATGATACCGGTGGTGTACCCGGCTTCCTTGAGCAGCCCGGCAACGGTAACGTCCGAAGGCCGCAGGGGCACACGCGCATTGCCACGAACCAGCGCGTGCCCGGAGTGCAGCCCCGTCATCAACACACACCGTGACGGCGCACAAACCGTACTGCCGGCATAGTGGTCGGTAAAGCACATCCCCTCTTGGGCCATCCGGTCTATGCTCGGCGTCTGGATAGTCTTCTGCCCAAAGCAGCCGACGTCTCCATAGCCTAAATCATCGGCAAGGATGAAAATGATATTCGGCTGCTTTCCTCCTATCCCGGTTATCCGGCCTACACCAGCGCAGCTCGGCAACAGCGGAGTCGCTCCCGCCGAAGCCACTGCAAGGCCCGTCATCTTAAGAAACTCTCTTCTCGTTTGTTTACCCATAATCGCTTCCTTTAATTATTTATTCCGCTAAAAGACGACGGATCTACGATATTGACTATTGTAAATAATAACTCGTAAATAGTAAATAACAAATAAGTATCAAGTCCGCCAAAAGCTTATGACTGTCCCAACGGTTGCCGGTTTTTTAACACCCGAATTGTAATGTTTACGCAGCCCGGCGAGCATTCGTGTCTTAAATGCCCGTCCACAGAAAATTCGGCACAGCTACGGCGTTCGTAACATCTGCCCACACTACCCGTCAATGACACTTAGCCCAACTTTCGCAGTTAGGCACCGAAATCGGTACTTTTGATAGCGCCAGGGCGGTTAGTTTCCACCACAAACCTTACTATTCAACTGGTGACTATACACCTT
>Ga0209979_1002690_pt1 | contig 16641 bp, 15 predicted proteins | sample AnhtaG_FD_183114 | JGI IMG/M metagenome (GOLD analysis project Ga0209979, IMG submission 183114) | Deep subsurface microbial communities from Anholt, Denmark to uncover new lineages of life (NeLLi) - Anholt_01485 metaG (SPAdes) (version 2) | ecosystem: Environmental > Aquatic > Marine > Oceanic...
CCAACGGCAAGGGGGTGATCATCACCAGCGGCCACTTCGGCAATGTCGAGCTGGGCATCCAGGGCCTGCTAGGTAAAGGAGTCAAGGTAACAGTGCTCACCGAGCCCCTCCAGCCGCCCGCCCTCTCCCGCCTCATCGACGGTCTGCGAGGCAGCAAGGGCCACGCCTTCCTGCCGGTAAGCATCGGCAGCATCAAGACCGTCCTGCGCTCGGTCAAGGCGGGAGGAGTGGTGGCCCTCACCTGCGACCGCGATATCGAGGGGAGGAGTATCCGTGTGCCCTTCTGTGGCACGCCCGCCAGTATGCCGGTGGGAGCGGTTGAGCTAGCCACCCGTACCGGCGCCACCATCGTCCCTATATTCGCCCACAGGAGGAACGGCGACGCCTGCGAGGCCTTCCTGGAGCCACCCCTGGAGCTGGTCAATAGCGGCGACCCCCAGGCCGACCTGAAGACCAACGTGCGGCGCCTGTTGGAGCGATTCGAGGCTCACCTTCGTCGCGATCCTGGCCAGTGGACCGTTCTGGAAGCCGTGTGGGATAGTCAGGAGGACGAAGGGCCGTGAGCCGCAGTGGCGACCTGGGCAGGGCCGACCTCCATATCCACACCGCTATAGGTGACGGCATGGCCGAGGTCCAGGAACTCCTGGGCTATGTGGAGGAGAAGACCGACCTCGATGTCATCGCCGTCACCGATCACGACAACATCAGGGGGGCCTATGACGCGCGCGAACTCTGGGCCAAGGGGCGCTATAGCTTCGAGGTGGTGGTGGGGGTAGAGGTGACGGCTCTGGAGGGCCACCTCCTGGCTCTGTACGTAGAGGAGCCTCCGCCCGCCCTTCGACCGGTGGTTGAGGTGCTGGAGGCCGTGCACAGTCAGGGCGGGCTCTGCGTGATCCCTCACCCTCTGGCCTGGCTGACCCGTAGCCTCGGCCAGCGAACCATCGAGCGCATTATGACGACGGGCGGCGATGGCGTATACTTCGATGGCATAGAGGTAGGCAACGGAACGTTCGCCGCTCGCATGAGTGTGAAGAAGGCCATCAGGCTAAATCAGGAGCGATATCATCTGGCGGAGGTGGGGGGCAGCGACGCTCACTTCCTGGCGGCAGTGGGCAGCGCCTACACTCTCTTCCCCGGCTCCACCGCTGAGGACCTGCGCCGGGCCATCCTGGACAAGCAGAGCAAGGCTGCCAGCGGTCGCCACCCCAGCCTTCTAGAGATCGGCCTTGGGCAGGTGGCGCGCCAAGCATGGCGGGGCCTCACCGTTACCCCCCGCACCCTGGGCTGGGGGCCCACGGCCAAGAGCTTTGTGAAGCGTATCTTTCCCTTTGTGCGATGAAGATAGCGCTAGTGTCGCCGTATGATTTCGCTGTCCCCGGGGGGGCGAACAACCACATCTGCCATTTGGCCGACCACTACGTCCGCCTGGGCCACGACGTCCGTATCATTGCCCCTGCCTCTCGCAGGGAGGGCCTACGCCGCGACGGCCTCATCGTCATCGGCGAGCGCCCCATCGGCCTCCCCGCTGGCGGCTCGGTGGCCCGCATCACCCTCTCCCTGACCCTGGGGCCCAAGGTGGAGCGGGTGCTGGCGACCGAGGGCTTCGATGTCGTCCACCTGCACGAGCCCTTCGTGCCACTGCTGCCCTTCCAGTTCCTGCGCCGCTCCCAGGTGACAACGGTTGCCACCTTCCACGCTGCCAAGGACGAAGGCCGGCGCTGGTATGCCTACTTTCGTCCGGCGATAAGCGTTTGGTGGCACAAGATCCAGGGCAAGATCGCAGTGTCGCCCGCTGCCCTGCGCTTGATCAGCCGCTACCTCCCCGACGATTACGAGATCATTCCCAACGGCGTCAACTACGACCGCTTCGCCTCCCCTGTCCCTCTCCTCACAGAGTACAAAGACGGCAAATTGAACATCCTTTTCCTGGGGCGCCTGGAGAAGCGTAAGGGACTCCCCTACTTGCTACAGGCCTACGCGCAGGTCAAGGCCAGGATGCCCGATACCCGTCTGCTCATCGTCGGGCCCGACGGAGGCATGAGGCAGACGTGCGAAGACTTCGTACGGAGGGAGAGACTGAAGGACGTGGTATTCACCGGCTACGTGTCCGAGAAGGACCTGCCCCGCTACTACAAGACGGCCGATGTCTTCTGCGCCCCCAACACCGGCAACGAGAGCTTCGGCATTATTCTCCTGGAGGCCATGGCCGCCGCTACGCCTGTAGTCGCCTCCGATATCGAGGGGTTCGCCTACGTGGTCGGTCACCAGGCCGATGGGGTGCTGGTGCCTCGCCGCGATACAAGTGTCCTGGCCGACGCCCTTCTTCAGCTCCTTAGCGACCCCGACCGCCGTCAGGAGATGGGCCGCATGGGCCAGATCAAGGCCCAAAGCTTCGATTGGCTCCACGTCTCCCAGGAGGTCCTCTCCTTCTACGAGCGGGCGGCGGAGAAAAGGGGTGCGCTGACCCCTGAGGGCACGTAGGGGAAGGGATGTTCTCTCTCCTGCCCCACTCCGTCCCTCGCCGCATCACCGACCCCATCGTCTTCCTGCTGGCCAAGGCGCACATCAGCCCTAACGCTCTCACCCTGGCGGGCGTCCTGGGAAGCGCGGGAGCGGCCGTCCTGCTGGCCCGCGGCGAGTTCCTAGCGGGCGGAATCGTTGTCCTGGCGGCAGGGGCGCTGGACATCCTCGACGGCGCCCTGGCCCGAGCCACCGGCCGGGTCACTCGCTTCGGGGCCGTCTTCGACTCCGTAATGGACCGCGTCTCGGAGGCGGCCGTCCTCTTCGGCCTGCTCTACTACTACGCCGGCCGTGATGCCCGCGAGGAGTCGCTCCTGGTCTTCGCCGCCCTGGCCGGTTCCATGCTGGTGAGCTACATCAGGGCTCGCGGCGAGATCCTGGGGTTACCGATAAGGGAAGGGCTTTTCACCCGTGCCGAGAGGGTGGTCGTCATCGGCCTCGGTGCCATAATAGGCCAGGTGCGGATCGCCCTCTGGATTCTGGCTATCCTGGCCAACCTCACCGCCCTTCAGCGCTTCTACCTGGTCTGGCGCAAGACACGCCAGGAGGCGAGCAAGGGGGAGCCCGTTGATACCCCTTAGAGAGCAGGAGTTTCTGCGGGAGAAGTTCAGCCGCGAGCTGGTCAGGCGCGTCAGAATCGATTTTTTCACCCAGAAGGAGACCTCTCTGCTCGTGCCCGGCCGCCAGCCCTGCCAGTATTGCAGGCCCACAGGCCAGATGCTGCAGGAGCTGGCTGCTCTCACCGATGGGATCAGCCTGCGTCAGCACATCTTCGAGGAGGACAGGGAGGCGGTCGCTCAATACCAGGTGGAGAGGATACCGGCCATCGTCCTCCACGGTGGCGATCGGCGGTGGCTGAAGTACTACGGTCTCCCTGGCGGCTACGAGTTCGTCACCCTAATCGAGGCCATAGTGGACATTTCGCGCGGCGTAAGCTATCTGAGCGGCGAAACGCGCAAGAGGCTTCGTAAGCTAAAGGACGATGTGCGCATTCAGGTGTTCGTGACGCCGGCCTGTCCCCACTGTCCCCAGATGGCCCGCCTGGCCTACCAGGTAGCCCTGGAAAGCCCCCGCATCAGGGCGGAGGTGATTGAGGCAGAGGAATTCCCCGAGCTGAGCCAGCGCCACCAGGTGCGTACCGTTCCCACCACCATCATCGACGGCAAGACGAGCTTCGCCGGCGCTGTGACCGACGGCGTGCTGATAGATATCATCGAGCGGGTGGTACAGCCGGCGCCTCTGACGGAGGCGACGGCGGCCCCAGAGACGGGGCCGGTCACGCCGATATCCCAGCCCGGCGCCACGCCTGCTGCCGGCAAGATTATCCTGCCCTAACGCCGGCGCAGGCGGCGGACCAGGACGCCTACCCCCAGGAGGCTCACGCTCGCCAGAGCTGCTCCAGCAGCCGCCAGGCCTATCGCCGTACCCCAGGGAAACTCGTCCTGGCCAGCCTCTTCCGACGGGGCCGTCTGTGCGTCAGGCGTGGGCTGCCCTTCCGACTCCTGCTCTTCGGCAGGGGTGGGACGTTCGCGCGGCGACAGGCCCAGACTGGCCCGCCAGGCGTCCTCCAGGCCGTCCTGGTCGAAGCTGTAGACCTTCAGGAGGGCCTTGTCGACGGTGCTGCCTTCCTTGAAGGTAGCGAACAGTTCGGCGAACTTCGCCGGCCCGTAGGTCTCGATCAGGAAGTTCACCACGCTCCAGGCCTGGCCGTAGAAGAGGCCCACCTTGCTGGGGTCACCGGTGGGAGAGGTCATGGAGCGAATGGAGAGGAGGCTATCGCGCTCCACGGCCCTGTCCAGGGCTGACGTGTAGCCCTCGCCGGGCTCCGACTGGGCGTACATGGCCGTCCCCTCGTCCAGCCAGGTGGGCAGAGAGCCGTAGGGGCCCTCGCCGGCAACTTTGGTCACGATATGGGTCAGTTCGTGGCGAAGGATGTCACCAGCGCCTTCGCCTTGCAGGAGAACCGTATCCGACGATACCCGCATACCGAGGACGACCACCTGCTGCGCGTGGGCCTCGCTGCGCCGCACCAGGGCGGGCAGCATATCCTCGTAGCTATCGTAGATCCAGACCTTCACCGGATAGTCAACGGTCGCGCCCAAGAGCGCCGCCATCTCGTCCAGCGTCTCGCGGGCGACCTCCAGAGACGATTCGGCGGAGGAGCGGCTGCCAGCGTACCAGTAGACGCTAACATTGCCCTCGCTGGCGCTCTCCCAGGAGAAGCGGATGTCCTCATAGACAAAGGTGGCCGGGTCGGTGGTCAGCTTGTTGCCAGCACCGTCCTCGACCTCCCAGAAGTAGTCGATCTGGGCACCAGGCGCCAGGTAGCTGCGGGGCGGGTCGTTGCCCTTGAGGTGAAAGTCCACCTGGACGCGCTCGGCGGGGGTGAAATCGGGCCGGCCGTAGGCCATGACGCCATCGGGCAGGATCTGATAGTGGAGGGTCACTTCTTCGATAGTGGCCTCGCTGTGGGCCGATAGGCGGAATACCACCTCCTCGGGGAACTTGTTGACCACATCGGCGGCCGTGACCTCTATCCCACCCTGGGCATAGGCGTTAGGGGAGACAACCGTCGCCAAGAAGAGAACAGCCAGACCCAGGAGGACTACAAGCCCTTTCATCCATGGCCGGTTCGCCGTTGGTGGCTTGATTCTCGACCCCCGCCTGAAGGCGGGGGCATCGGATTCGTCTCCCCATCCCCCAGCCTTCAGGCTGGGGTTGTGTGTGAACCCGGGAGCCCAGACCTCACCAATCACGAACCGGTTACCTTCATTCCCCGTCCTTGCCCAGCGTGGCCTTCTGATAGGCCCGCAGAAGCTCGTCGAGTTCGCCGTCGAGGACAGCCTCGGCGTTGCTGGTCTCGTAGCCCGTGCGATGGTCCTTCACCATCTTGTAGGGATGAAGCACGTAGCTGCGGATCTGGTTGCCCCAGGCGGCGGAGACGTGCTCCCCCTTGAGGCGAGCCTTCTCCTCGGCGTGGCGCTCTAGCTCTCGCTCCAGCAGACGCGCCTGTAGCACCTTCATAGCGATCTCTTTGTTGCGATACTGCGACCGCTCATTCTGACAGGAGACCACTGTGCCGCTGGGGATGTGGGTGATACGGACGGCGGTGGCGTTCTTCTGGACGTGCTGGCCGCCGTGGCCGCTGGCCCGGAAGACGTCGATGCGGAGGTCATCGGGGTCGATGGTCACCTCGGCTACGTCTTCGACCTCCGGCAGCACCTCCACCAGAGCGAAGGAGGTGTGGCGGGCGTGGGCGAAGTCAAAGGGCGACAGGCGCACCAGGCGGTGGACGCCTCGCTCGGCTCGCAGGTAGCCGTAGGCGTTGGGGCCAGTCATCTCCGCGGTCGCGCTCTTAATCCCTGCTTCCTCCCCCACCGTCATGTCCAGCACGCGCGCCTGGTAGCCGCGGCCCTCCGCCCAGCGGAGGTACATGCGCAACAGCATCTCTGCCCAGTCCTGGGAGTCCGTGCCCCCAGCGCCGGCGTGGATGGCCAGGATGGCGTCGCGACGGTCATACTCGCCGGAGAGGGCCAGGGACAGCTCTAGCTCGTCCAGTCGAGCCGCTAGTGCCTCAGCCTCAGCGGACACGTCGGCGGCCGTCGCCTCGTCCCCCTCCGCCTCCGCCATCTCCAGCAGGTCGGACAGCTCGCCCACCTTGACCTGCAGGCCGCGCCAGGTCTCCACCTGCTCGCGGGCCTCGGCCAGGCGACGCATCAACTTCTGGGCTCGCTGGGGATCGTCCCAGAAGTCAGGCTGGGAAGAGCGCTTCTCGAGGGCCGGTATCTCGCGTTCTTGGCCAGCGATGTCAAAGGCTCTCCGTTATGCGGAAGATGCGCTCGGAGAGCTGCTTGAGAACCTCTTTCACTTCCTGCATGGTAGCATCGACCACCTTGCGCTTCGATTGCTAGAACAGCGACATCTGCTCGCCGGCGGGCTCCGGCGCCACCGCTATCGCCTGGCCACCGGCCGCCTGGTGAGCTAGGCGAGCGGGCTCCGGCAGGCGATAGCCCCGGCAGAGGCGAAGAACCCACTCCGCCGCTTCCGCCAGGCCGATGCGATGGCCCACCGATACGTAAACGGGCGTTACCCCTGTCCGCGTCCGCACTACCAGGCCGATGACCTCCGACCCATCGCGCAGCTCCACGCGACTGCCTGCCTCCTCACCCACAGGCGCATGCTCGCCCACCAGGCGCGACTTGGCGCAGCCGATGGTCGGCAGGTCGAGCAGCAGCCCCAGGTGGCAGGCGATGCCGAAGCGACGCTGGTGGGCCAGCCCCTGGCCGTCCACCAGGAGCAAATCGGGTCTGAGAGACAGCCGCTGGAAAGCCTCGGCCAGCACCGGCACTTCGCGGAAGGCCAGCAGCCCCGGTATGTAGGGAAACGTTAGCTCTGTCTCCACCACCTGGCTCTCCAGAACCCGTAGGTCGGGGTAGCTGAGCACGACCACAGCGCCGCGGCCTCTGCCGCTCGGGGTGGCGATGTCCACCCCGGCCACCGTGTGCACGTCCTGGGGCGAGCCCTCTAGGACGATCTGAGAGGCCAGCCGCTTCTGGGTGGCTATTGCGTCACGCGGGTCCAGGTTCCAGGGGTGAAGCTGACGGATTTCCATCGCAACTCCATTATACAGCCCCCAGGCGACGCAGTGCCTCCAGCTTCTCCTGGCAGGCCAGCCTGGTCATCCGCTCGAACAGCCACCTGGGGGCCGTGCCGTAGTGCAGGGGCAGCTGGGCCACGCCCGTGCGAGCGCCGGTCACTTGCCGCCGATCTCCCCCGCCGTCAGGGCCTCCGCCGCCTTCACCGTGTTCGTGAGGAGCATGGCCACCGTCATTGGGCCGACGCCGCCGGGCACGGGGGTGATGGCCGCCGCCTTCTCGGCCACCGCCTCGAAGTCCACGTCCCCCACCAGGCGATAGCCCGTCTTGCGGCTGGCGTCTTCCACCCGGTTGATCCCGACGTCGATGACCACCGTTCCCTCGCGCACCATGTCGGCGGTGATCGCCTTCGCCCTGCCCATGGCCGCCACCAGGATGTCGGCCTGGCGGCTGTGGTAGGCCAGGTCCTTCGTCGCCGTGTGGCACAGGGTGACCGTGGCGTTGGCGCCCGCTCGCTTCTGGATGAGGATGGCCGCCAGGGGCCGGCCCACCAGGTTGGAGCGACCGCAGATGACCACGTGCTTGCCGTCGGGCGGGTGGCCGGAGCGGATGAGCATCTCGACCACCCCCGCCGGGGTGCAGGGCAGGAGGTAGGGGTCGCCCTTGAACAGGCGGCCGACGTTCATCGGGTGGAGGCCGTCGACGTCCTTCTCGGGGGCGATGGCGGCCGTGGCCCGCTGTTCATCGATGTGCGGCGGCAGGGGAAGCTGGACGATCATGCCGTGCAGCTTGGGGTCGGCGTTCAGTTTGGCGATGAGCTCAAGCAGCTCCGCCTCGGAGGTGGATTCGGGCAGGTGGATGGTCTGGGAGCCGATGCCGGCGTCCTCGCAGGCCCGGCCCTTGCCGCGCACGTAGGAGATGGAGGCGGGGTTCTCGCCGACCAGGATGAAGGCCTGAGCGGGCATGACGCCCCGCTCCTCCTTGAGCTGGCGGACGCGCTCCGCCACCTCCGCGCGGATCTCCGCTGCTATCGCCTTGCCGTCGATGATCTGTGCTGGCAAGTGCTAACCCTCACTCGCCCGCGGCCCGACAGCCGCTTCTATGGCTTCGCGGAGCTTCCGCTCTAACCCCTGGCACCCGCGCGGGGTGTACTTGTACTGTATGAACCTCAAGTGGCGAAGGTCAAATGGGACGTCATCCTCCGAGCGCGTGATCAGAATCACGGGCTTGCCCAGGGTGTGCGCGATGCCCAGCTCATAAAACACGTTCGGATTTCTGCCGCTGACGTCCGCCACGATGAGCCTCGCCCGGTTGATCAGCTCCCAGACCTGCTCCATAGACTGGCCAGGCTTGAAGACGTCGTCAGCGCGGCGGCACTCGAGCCCGCACTGCTCCACGACGACCTTTCTGATGCGATCGTCGTAGATGGGCCTCGCTTCGTCTGCAAACGACATGAGCACCACGCATAGCTTCTGGGCCACCGGGAAGCCGCGGCCCTCAAAGATCGGGCTGACCACCATGTCCGGGGGGATGCGGCGCTCTGGGCGAGCCTGAGATAGAACGCGAACCACCTGCGTCCGTGCGTCGTCGAATCCCACCCCCAGGCTCCCCAGCACGTCAGCGGCAATGCCTTTGCCCTCCCGCAGCAGGCCCAGAAGCAGGTGTTCGGTGCCGATGTAGTGGTGCCCGAGGCGGTGGGCCTCGTCCACCGCCAGTTCAATGACCTTCTTCGCTCGCGGGGTGAGGCCGATCTCACCACTAACCGGCCCCGCGCCGCGGCCGATGGTGAACTCCACGGCAGAGCGTACCTTCCTCAAGTCCACGCCCAGATTAGCCAACACCCAAGTCGCTACGCCCTCGCCCTCCCTGACCAAGCCTAGGAGCAGGTGCTCTGTGCCGATGTAGTCATGGTTGAAGCGCAGAGACTCTTCTTGCGCCAGGGTTAGGGCACGACGCGCCCGCTCGGTGAACTTGTCGAATCGTTCAGCCACGCCCTACACCTTCCCCTGCTCCCCGCGTGCCGCTTCCACCTCCGCCGGCACCTGGACGGCCCTCAGGCCCAGCTCGAAGAGCCGCCTGGTGAGGGCAAGCTCATGTTCCGGCAGAAGCGTGGCCAGCTTTTGCTCCAGGAAGTCCAGCCCACATGTAAACACCTCGGAGAGGTGGTCCAAGGCCAGCTGCGCCTCCTTTTCGCCGAATAACCGTGGTGGGGCTATCTGCAGGCCCTCCATGCCGTACCTGACCATGGTGTGGAACGGCTCCCAGAATCTGGCCACAAACAGGGCCTTGATCACGGCCTCCGGGTCGATGGCGGGCGGTATGTGGTCCAGCACCTTCCGCAGCTCCGCGCGGAACTTCCGGTCGTCGATCATGGTGTCCTTCAGGTATTCCCCGATGGTCGCCACGAGTATCACCTCGGCGTTCAGTTCGAGCGCTTCCTGGGCGGCGAGGATGGCGTCGGCATAGCGCTTTCTCCGGTAGTGGCGCCACGCCTCGTCAGCCCGCAACAGCACGCGTGCCTCAAAATCGGCCGCGAAGCGCAGGAGATCCAAGGCCTCCGTCAGGGCCTGCATACCGTCCGGCCCCAGCTTCGGCAGCTCTTCTATCAGCTCCTTCGCAGCCCCAGCCGCCTTCGCCTGAAGCGTCTCGGCGATAGGCAAACGCAGCTGGGTATCGCTGTGGAACGCGATTGAGACATCGTAGCCGCCCTCAGCCCGAACGCTCAGCACCAAGTCAAAAGACGGAAGACTCTCCTCGACAGTCACTTTTCTACACCTTCTCGTGCGGCGTGCGCGCCACCTGGGTGCCGTCGGGCAGCTCCACCACCTGGTAGTCGCCGAACATGCTCGGCGCTTCCTTCTGCATGATCCGCAGTATCTCCAGCGCCACCTTGCGTATCTCCACGTCCGCCCACTCGCTGGCCCGCATCTCGATGAAGTGGCGCAGGGCGCGGCCGTTGGCCGTCACGAAGATCATCGTCTCCGTCGCGTTGGGCAGGACGCTGCGAGCGGCCTGGCGGGCCAGCTTGCGCCGCTGGGTGCGGTCGGGCACGTCCTTGTACCTGGCTGCCAGCCCCTCCACCAGCTCCACGTACGCCTCGTGGGCGGCCTTGATCGCCCGTAGCCAGATGGCGTGCAGCGGCTCGTCCTCGGCGATGACGTCCGGCTCGATGAAGTTGGCCATCGACTCGTCCACGTAGCGTTGGGAGAGCTGGCTGTAGCCGAAGCCAGCGCGGTGGCGCACCAGCTCGTGGGTGAAGGAGCGGGACACGCCGGCGATGATGAAGTTCCAGACGGCGTGCTCCAGGACGCTGCCGTGCTTGGACTCGATGATGTTGTCCAGGTACTGGCGGTTGCCCTTGCGCCCCTTGCCATAGGAGAGATAGCAGAGGCGGCCGGCGGCCTCTGCTAGCATCTCCGCTCCCACCTCCGTGTCCGTCTCCCAGGCCATGCCGTACTCGGACAGGAAGCTATCGATGGCCGCATCGTCGACAGATTGCCGCCCTACCAGGTAGACCTTTGGCTCGCGGATGATGTTCACGGTCTGCCTCCCGCCGCTGGACCGCCGCCATGGGCAGGCTCATTATAGCTCGTACCCTCGAGGCGGTAAAGAGATTATACGATTGTTCCCCTGCTCAATTTTTGCCCTCCCACCGCTCTGCATTCCCCCGACTGGCCTGCTTCACATTCGGCAGAGGGGCTATGCTACAATGGGCGCGATTATGGGGTCGTACGCCGTGGGCATCGATATCGTGGAGCTGGAGCGGGTGGCCGCCGCCCTGGAACGCCACGGCCAGCGCTTCATCGACCGCGTCTACACCCCCATCGAGGCCGCCATCTGCCGCGGCCGCCCGCGGGAGTTTGCCGCTCGCTTCGCCGCCAAGGAGGCGGTGATGAAGGCCCTGGGCACCGGCGCCCGCGGCGTCGCCTGGCGGGAGATCGAGGTGCTACTCAATCGGCGGGGCAAGCCGCTCGTCTACCTGCACGGCCGCGCCCAGGAGCGAGCCAGGGAGATCGATCTGGCCGGGCTGGATCTGAGCATGTCGCACTCTCGCCAGTACGCCATCGCCTTTGTGGTAGCCAGCGCCAACTCCGAGCATGCTGAGGGCGACCCCGACCGCTGGCGAGAGAGGCTTGTCGATATCCTCAAGGAGCGCGGGCTGCTGTGAAGCTGGTCACCGTCGAGCAGATGATGGAGCTGGAGCGCAAGGCGGGCGTGCCCGTGCCCCAGCTCATGGAGAACGCCGGCCTGGCTGTCGCTCAGGAGGTGTGGCTGCTCCTGGGCGAGGTGGCCGAGCGCGCCATCCTGGTCCTGGCGGGCCCCGGCAACAACGGCGGCGACGGCCTGGTGGCCGCTCGCCACCTGCACGACTGGGGCAGCAAGGTGGACGTCTACATGCTTAAGCCCCGCGACGCGGAGCAAGACGACGTCTACCGCCAGGTGGTGGAGCGCGACATCCCCGTGAAGACGATGGCAGACGACAAGGGCTTCCAAGCCCTGGAGGAGATGCTCTCGCGGGCGGAGGTGGTCATCGATGGCCTCTTGGGCACCGGCCGCATGCGGCCCATCGACGGCGAGCTGGCCGAGATCATGAAGCGCCTGGCCGCCGCCCGCCAAAGGCCCCTTCCCCCCCGCATCCTGGCCCTGGATCTGCCCAGCGGCGTGGACTGCGATACGGGTGCCGTCGACCCGCTCTGCGTCCCCGCCGAGGTGACGGTGACCATGGCTCACAGCAAGGTGGGCCTGCACACCCTGCCCGCCGCCCAGTACTGTGGGCGCATCGAGGTGGTGGACATCGGCATACCGGCGGCTCTGAGCGAGAACCTGCCCTACGAGCTCATGACCGCTGCCTGGGCTCGCTCCTTGCTCCCCGCAAGGCCTCTGGAGGCCAACAAGGGCACGTTCGGCAAGGTGCTGGTGGTGGCTGGCTCCACCAATTACGTCGGCGCCGCCTATCTGGCCGCCGTCGGCGCTGGCCGCGTGGGGGCGGGCCTGGTGACCCTGGCCTGCGCTCGCAGCATCTACCCCATCATGGCCGCCAAGCTGGTGGAATCCACTTTCTTCCCCCTGCCCGACGTGGAGGGCTTCCTGACAGGGGAATCAGCCCACAGCGTCCTTCAGGCCCTCGATCAGGGCTACAATGCCCTCCTGGTGGGCTGCGGCCTGGGACAGATGGCCTACGTGCAGGCCTTCATACAGTCGCTCCTTCCCCGCCTGAAGGGCGAAACCCTGCGGGCGGTGGTCATCGACGCCGACGGCCTCAACGCTCTGGCCGGCAGGGAGCACTGGTGGCAGGAGCTCAGCGTGCCAGCCATCGTCACCCCCCACCCGGGGGAGATGTCCCGTCTCACCGGCCTACCTATCGCAGACATTCAGGCCGCTCGCCTGCAGACAGCCGTTCGGCAGGCGAGCGCCTGGGGGACGACGGTGATCCTCAAGGGAGCCCATACGGTGGTGGCAGCGCCCGACGGCCGCGCCCGCGTCAGCCCCTTCGCTAACCCCGCCCTGGCCTCGGGCGGCACCGGCGATGTCCTGGCGGGGGCCATCGTCGGGCTGGTCGCCCAGGGTATGGAGCCATTCGATGCCGCCGCCCTGGCCGTTTACCTGCACGGACGGGCGGGCGAGAAGGTTCGGGGAGAGCTGGGGGACGCCGGCCTGCTGGCTGGCGACCTCCTGTCAGTGCTACCCCAGGTGATCAAAGAGCTGAGCGGTCGCTAGGATGGAACCCCGCAGGCGCTGGCTAGTCCGCCCTCCGGCCGCGGCCCCGATGGACAGTCCTTTCCCTCCGCTCATCCGTCACCTCCTGTACCATCGGGGCATGCGCAGCGAGGATGAGGCCGCTCGATTCCTTTTCCTGGAGCCCCGGCCGCAATACGACCCCCGTCTCCTGCCGGGCGTGGAGCAAGCGGTGGAACGGCTGTCGGCAGGCATCACGGGCGGCGAGGGCATCGCGGTCTTCGGCGACTTCGACGTCGACGGCGTGACAGCGGCCGCTCTCCTCGCCGAGGCGCTGGGGGGACTGGGAGCGAGGGTCATCACCCACATCCCCAATCGCTTCAGCGAAGGCTACGGGCTGAACGTCGGTGCCATCACCAGCCTTCGCGAGCGGGGGGCCAGCCTGCTCCTGGCCGCCGACTGCGGCACCAGCTCAGTCGGAGAGGTGGAGCACGCCCGCCGCCTAGGTATGGATGTCATCATCCTCGACCACCACACCATCCCTCCAGAGCTGCCGCCGGCCGTGGCCCTGGTCAACCCCAAGCTTCTGCCGGAGGCAGGCCGGGGAAGCCCTCTCGGGGAGCTGGCGTCGGTGGGGGTGACCTACGAGGCAATGGCCGCCCTCTACCAGGCCTTGGGGCGCGCCTGGCAGCCCCAGCGCTTCCTTGACCTGGTGGCCATCGGCACGGTAGCCGACCTGGCACCCCTGGTGGGGGAGAACCGCCATCTGGTGAAGGAAGGCCTGGCAGCCATCGCCAAGGCGGAGCGGCCGGGCCTGCGTGCCCTCATCGCGGCGGCAGGACTGCGGCCTGAGGGTGTGGACAGCGAGGCCATCGCCTACACCCTCGCCCCCCGCCTCAACGCCGCCGGTCGCCTGGCCCACGCCGAGCTAAGCCTCCGTCTCCTCCTGACGCAGGACGAAGGCGAGGCGGCTGAGGTCGCCCGTCAGCTCAACGCTCTCAACCAGGAGCGGCAGCGCCAGACTGAGCAGGCCCTCGCTACAGCGGTCGAACTGCTAACGGCCGAGGACGCCCAAGCGCCTCTCGTTTTCATTGGCCATCCGGACATCTCCGAGGGCATTGTGGGGCTGGTCGCCAGCAAGCTGGTGGACGGGCGCTACCGGCCTGCCATCGTCTACCAGAGGGGCGAAAGCGAGAGCAGGGGAAGCTGCCGCAGCATCCCCGAGTTCGACATCATGGGCGCCCTGAGCCGCCAGGCCGACTTGCTAGTGCGCTACGGTGGTCACCCTCGCGCTGCCGGCTTCACCGTAGCTAACGCCAACCTGCTCGCCCTCAAGGAGGGCCTGCTGGAGCAGGCCGCCAGGGAGCTTGCGGGGGTGGAGCTTTCGCCGGCGCTGGTCATCGACGCCGAGCTGCCCCTTGGCCGCCTGCGGGGTGAGGACATCCGCTGGCTTCAGCGCTTCCAGCCCTACGGTCAGGGCAACCCCGATCCCACTTTCCTCAGCCGCGGCGTCTCCGTGGCGGATGCGCGCCTGCTGGGCAATGACGGCCAGCACCTGCGCCTGAAGCTGAAGGATGGCCCTGTCACCTGGCCGGCTATCGCCTTCGGCATGGGCGAACGGGCGGTGGAGGCCGGTCAGCGGTTGGACGTGGTCTACTCCCTGGCCAGCGAGCGGCGAGGCGAGGGTGCTCTGGAGCTGCGCATTAAAGACCTCGCCCCTACCACCTAGGACGTCGTCCTCCCACCTTGCCGCCCCAGCACCCGTTGCGTTACAATCGCCTCTGGACGCCAGAAGGGAGACTGCCCCCATGAAGGAATATACTACCGAAAATATCCGCAATGTGGCGCTCATCGGGCACGGCGGCACCGGCAAGACGTCGCTCTCGGAGGCGATGCTGTTCAACGCCAAGGCCATCAACCGGCTGGGCCGGGTGGACGACGGCACCACCACCTCCGACTTCGACCCTGACGAGGTCCGCCGCAGCTTCAGCGTCAACCTGTCGGTCCTGCCCTACGAGTGGCAGGAGAACAAGCTCAATATCCTCGACACCCCCGGCTACGCCGACTTTGTGGGCGAGGTGAAGTGCGGCGTGCGAGCCGCCGACGCCGCCGTCATCGTGATCTGCGGCGCCTCCGGCGTGCAGGTCGGCACTGAGTACGCCTGGGCCTACGCCGACGAACAGAACCTTCCCCGTCTGGTGTTCATTAGCCGCATGGAGCGGGAGAACGCTGACTTTCACCAAACTCTGTCTCAGCTCCAAGGGATGTACGGCCAGAAGTGCGTGGCCTTCCAGCTACCGCTGGGTGCCCAGGCTGACTTCAAGGGCGTGGTGGACCTTCTCACCATGAAGGCCTATGTGGGCGAGAAGGGCGAGGCCCAGGAGGTGCCCGAGGAACTCGTGGAGCAGGCGACCAGCCTGCGGGAAAAGCTGCTGGAAGCGGCCGCTGAGACCGACGATGCCCTCATCACCAAGTACCTGGAGGGCGAAGAGCTCAGCGAGGAGGAGCTGCGACAGGGCCTGAGGGCGGGGGTCAGCCGCGGCTCCCTCGTTCCGGTGCTCACGGGCTCGGCTACCAAGAACGTGGCGGTGACCCTGCTCATGGATGCCCTCTGCAGCTACCTGCCCTCGCCGGCGGATATGGCAGTGGCGGTGCAGGACGGCGAGTCTCTCCAGGCCGACGCCAAGGGCCCCCTGGCCGCCCTGGTGTTCAAGACAACGGCCGACCCCTACGTCGGTCGGCTCACCTACTTCCGCGTCTATTCCGGCACCCTCAAAGCCGATTCGCAGGCCTGGAACGTCAACAAGGGCAGCGCCGAGCGCATCGGGCCCCTGTATCTCATCCGAGGCAAGAGCCAGGAGCAGGTGAGCCAGGTGGTAGCTGGCGACCTCGGCGCCGTGGCCAAGCTGACCGAGACCAGCACTAGCGATACATTGGCCACCCGTGATAAGCCCATCATCCTGCCGGGCATCACCTTCCCGGAGCCAGCCTTCAGCGGCGCCGTCCATCCCAAGAGCAAGGCCGACCTGGACAAGATGGGCAGCGCCCTCTCCCGCATCGCCGAGGAGGACCCCACCCTGCGGGTCACCCGCAGCCGGGACACCGGCGAGACGATCATGTCCGGCCTGGGCGATTCCCACGTGGAGGTGACGGTAGAGAAGATACGCCGCAAGTTCGGCGTGGACCTGGAGATGACCACCCCCAAGGTGCCCTACAAGGAGACCATCACCGCCACTTCCTCAGCCGAGTACACTCACAAGAAGCAGACCGGCGGCCATGGCCAGTACGCCCGGGTGGCCATCGAGCTGGAGCCCTTGCCGCGTGGCAGTGGCTTCGAGTACACGAACCGCATTGTCGGCGGCGTGGTGCCCAGGCAGTACATATCGTCGGTGGAGAAGGGCGTGGTGGAGGCCCTGCAGGAGGGAGTGCTCGCCCACTATCCCCTGACCGACATGAAGGCGACCCTGTTCGACGGCAAGGACCACCCGGTGGACTCTTCGGACATCGCCTTCAAGATCGCCGCTGCCGCTGCCCTCAAGAAAGGGGCCCAGGATGGTCAGCCGGTGCTCCTGGAGCCGATAATGAACCTGCAGGTCGCGGTGCCCGAAGCCAATACGGGGGACGTTATCAGCGACCTCAACGGCAAGCGGGCCAAGGTGATGGGGATGACGCCCGAGGGCACCCGGACGATAATCGAGGCCCAGGCCCCCATGGCCGAGGTGCAGCACTATGCCGCCGACCTACGCTCGATGACTCAGGGTCGGGGCAGCTACTCTATGCAGTTTAGCCACTACGAAGAGGTCCCCGCTCACGTCGTCCAGCGGATCATCGAGCAGGCCGAGAAGGAAAG
>Ga0209979_1002691_pt1 | contig 16631 bp, 10 predicted proteins | sample AnhtaG_FD_183114 | JGI IMG/M metagenome (GOLD analysis project Ga0209979, IMG submission 183114) | Deep subsurface microbial communities from Anholt, Denmark to uncover new lineages of life (NeLLi) - Anholt_01485 metaG (SPAdes) (version 2) | ecosystem: Environmental > Aquatic > Marine > Oceanic...
TCTTTACTTAATTTTGTAATATTTTCCATTTTAAAGTGAAGAGATGCGATAAAGAAGCTCGCTTACCGTTTTAAAATACTTTCATATTCTTTTAAACTAGGAAAATGCTCTAGATTTAGATGAGGAAAATACATCGCCTGTGCGTATTCTCTTTGAAATTCTTCTGCTACCGCAATTTCTATATAATCTATTTTTTCGAGTAATTTTCGGGCTTTATCTCTCAAATTAATATTTAATAAACAATTCTGAGCTCCAGTTCCTGCAGCATTACCAATTTGATGTATACGATCATCAGAAATATCAGGGATCATTCCAATAAATTTAGCGTTACTTTTATTTATATAGTTACCAAAAGCTCCAGCTAAAAATATTTGTTTAATTTTGTAATCCTCTTTAACTCCTTGATTTAGAGAGTTTAAAATGATACGAGTGCCAGAATAGAATGCTGCTTTCGCCATTTGTAACTCTCTTATATCGTTTTGAGAAATTGTAATATCTCTTTTAATTGAAGTTTGATCTTTTTTTACCAAGACAAATTCGAGGTTTTTGTCATTTTTTACGATTCTCTCGTTATCTATTAACTCTTTACTAAAACGACCGCTCCGGGTAATTATTTTAGATTTCAGCATTTCTGCTATAGCGTCAATTATTCCAGAGCCACAAATTCCAATTGGTTTTTTATTGTTGATTGTTGTGTAAGTGACACTTAAATCGCTATGGTTAATCTTAATAGTGTCAATAGCCCCCGCTGCAGCCCTCATCCCATTTTTCATATGAGCTCCCTCTAGAGCAGAGCCCGCGGCACAAGATCCTGTAGCGAGTACATCCGAATTTCCAATAACGATTTCACCATTTGTGCCTACATCAATAGCTAGCGTTAATTCTGATTCACTATCAATTTCTGATGATAAAATTACACCTATTGTGTCAGCACCAACAAACCCAGCAATCAACGGAAGTATGTATGCATAGCCTCCACGATTGATACCAAGATTTATATCTCTGGCCCTTACATTCAGATCTCTCTTAACCGCTGGTACGTATGGGCTTAGACCAATATAAGTTGGATCTATATTTAAGAAGATATGGTGCATAACAGAATTACCCACAATTGTAGCTTCATATATTTGGGAAGGTAAAATCTTAGATTTATTGCAAGTTTCATCAATTATTTTATTTAAAGCGTCTACAACAGCAGAATTTAATTTTAGGAGCCCTTCCTTGTTGTTTTTAATGTATGTAATACGTGAAACAACATCTTCCCCGTAAGCAGTTTGTGGGTTAAGAGCTGAGGAGACCGAATAGATTTTTCCATCGTTTAAGTTTATCAAATAACCGACTAAAGTTGTAGTTCCAATGTCAAAAGCAATTCCGTAGTTATTTGTAACCTTATTACCAGCTTCACAATCAATAATATTGTTGTCTCCATACAGTGTTAATGTAATATGATGATTATCTTTTCTTAGGATTAACGGTATTTTTTTTAAAGTTTCGATTTCAAATGAAGGTTTAAATTGATTTTCATTAAATTCATTTTTAGATAAAAGAGAATATGAAATTCTTTCTAAATCAGGAATAGGATTTTCTAAACTTGGTTTACTAACTTCAATAAAAATTTTCTTAACATTTGGACTTAGGTTGACACCTTTATTTATACCTGAAGTTAAGATTTTAAAATCTTCATTTAAGATTTCTTGGGGTAAAAAAACTCTAATTTGAGGTTGTGGGTATGATTCGATAAGATTAATTTGCGTTTCAGCAATTTTACATTGGCACGCTAATCGGAAGTTTCCATGAATCTCATCTTTTGATAAAAAGTTCTTTTCAGAATCAGTAGGGGGAATTAAATATTCATATCCTTGTTGAACTAATATTTTACACTTCCCACACGATCCAAAACCCCCACATAGTGATCTTACCCGGATTCCTGAATTAACTAACAATTCGTAAAAATTTTCATTCTTCTTATAATACAATCTTCTTGAGATCGGTTCAAAATCAATAATAACTCTAGAATTATTATTCATCTTTAATTGCTCTTTTAAACATATATTAACAAATGAAATTAAGTTCTATTAGTAAGGCTAATCATTAAAATATATAAAGTTTAATTAATAAATCGGTTTAATTTATTGTAAGAAGTAAGATTAATTACACTCTGCTTATATTCTATTTTTCAATTATTAAAGAAGGATTTTAGATTAAAATGGAAGGAAAAGAAGAAATAGCTCAAGAAGCGCTTAAATACCTAAGTTTAGCTCAAAAATTCGAAGAGGAGAAGAATTTAGAAAAAGCTGTAGAAAGTTATCAGCTAGCCGCGGATTATCTTAAAAATAGTGGATATCTATTGAATAGAGTTAGCGATATCTACTCTAAAATTGAAGAGTTAAAAGAATTTGCAAAACAAGAGTTAATCTATGCTCAAGCTAGTGTAAAAAGCCAAATTGAACAAATACAAGATCAAGCGTTTTCCTTACTTGATGGAGCTCAAAAACTAGAATCAGATGGATTTTTAGAGGATGCTATTAATCAGTATATGTCAGCAATCAAGTTATTGGTTCAAGCAGGGTGGTCTGAATCCCAATTAGGGGATTTAGAATCGAAATTAACTACTATTGCAGATAAGATTGAACAACGAAAATTAGTTCAAAGACAAGAAGGTATTGAAGCTCAACAATCTACAAGTGTTCTCATTGAATCCAAACCACAGGTTTTAAGTACTATTGGAAAAAAGAAGAGCGTTGCTAAAGAAGAAGAATTAAAAGAATATAAAGGAATGAAAGAACGGGAAGAACAAATCCAAAATGACGCATTTAGTTTTATAGATAATGCCAAATTCTTTGAAAAGGATAAGAAATTTGATCAGGCAATAGAAAATTACGAAAAGGCTGTGAATTTATTAAATTCAATAGGGTGGCAGGATCAAACAGAAAACATATCTCTTATAATTCAAAAATTGAAAAAGGAGAAAGTTGAGTTTGAAAAATTTAAAGCCCAAAAGATGGTAGAGCCAGCTATTTCAGAAGAAAAAATTAAAGAAATTGAAGCTAAAAGAGTAGAGTTCAAAAGAGACGAAGAAAAAATACAATTTGATGCATTTAATTTTGTCGATATTGGAAAGAAGCTGGAGCGTGAAAAAAAATACAACCAAGCTATAAACAGTTTTGAAAAAGCAATTGAATTGTTTAAATCTATAGAATGGGATTCTTATATCCAACCAGTTAAGATTTTTATCAAAGATGTTAAACAAAAACAGGAAAATGAAAAGAAAACTGAGGAATTGAAACAAAAGAGAGATAGTGAACTAAAAAATCTACAAGATACAATTTATTTAAAGGAAAGAGAAGAGATAATACAAACAGCAAGAGAATTAGACCAGAAAAAATTAGAATACGAACAAAAAAGAAGAGAAGAAGCAAGAAGAGAAGATCAATTATTTAAAGTCTTAGGAGAAGCTGATAAGTTATTAAAAGAAAAACGCGACTTTCCTAAAGCAACTAAAAAATATACAGAAGCATTAGATCTTCTCACAAAATTAGGTGCTGGTTGGGAATCACATGCTATTACGATTAAAAATACAATTTCAAGTATAAAAAGATTACAAGTTACTCAAATTGAAAAAGATCTGGATGACCAAAAGAAATCAGAACAACGTAGAAAGTTAGATTTAGAATATCAACAGCAAACTTCTATCCAATTAGCTAAAGAAAGAGAAAGAATTAAACAAAGAGAAAGTGCTTTACATGTAAGAAGAGATGAGATTGAATATAGCGAAAAGCGAAAAGAAGCAGCTTTTAAAGCTTTAGACGCAGCAGAAGATTATATTAAGAAATCTGATTTAGATAAAGCAATAATAGCTTATCAAACGGCCGGTAATATTTTTGCAAGCATCCAATGGAATGATGAATTACATTTAATCGAAACTTCTATAAGAGAACTTGAAAATCGGAAAAGAGATCAATCAATAGCAGATCAAAAAGAAATGCAGAAATCCATAGAGAAATATAAAACAGAACAACAGTTCCAAGAACAAATGTCTAGACAACTTCAACAAGAACGGGAGAGATTGAGAAAGAGAGAGATAGTGTTAAGAGATCAAAAAGCAGAACTAGAATTCCGAGAGAAAAGAAAAGAAGAAGCTTTTAAAATATTAGACGAGGCGCAAAAACTCCTTGAAAAAGGCGATTATGAAAAAACTATAGAATTGTATCAAGAAGCAACTAATATTTTTGCAAACATTCAGTGGTATGATGAAATGGAAAGAATTGGCAATGCTATTATCGAAATTGAAAATAAAAAGCGTAACGCTGAAATTAAAAAACAGAGAGAAATTGAAAATTTAATTGTTAAGGAAAGAGAGGATAGAGAGTTTCAGGAGAAAATAATTAGTGAAATGAAAATAAAGAAAGAGAAATTAAAACAGAGAGAAGTAGGCAAAAAAAGGCGGGAAGATGAAATATCGTTTAGGGAAACTCAAAAACAAGAGGCTTTTAAAATATTAGATGAAGCTCAAAACTATCTTTCATTAGGAAAATTCAATTATGCAATTGAAAAATATCGAGAAGTCAATGGTATTTTCGCACAAATTCAATGGTTGGAAGAAATACCATTAATTAATCAAACGATTAATCAAATTGAAAATTTAAGGAAGGAGGAGGATTTAAGAAAGCAAAGGGAGTTTCATCAGACAATTAAAGAAGAAGCAGAACATATGGAATTTCTTAATAATATTAAGGTTCAACGAAAAAGAGAGGAACTCAAAATCCAGAAGATAAAAGAATCAGTACAACAGAAGAAGGAGTTAAGTGCACAAAATCTAATACTTCAGAATAACTCTTTTAAGATTATTGAAGATGCAGATGAATATCTGAAGCAAGATAATTTTGATGAAGCCTTAGGAGCATACCAGAAGGCTCTTAATGTTTTAAAAAATATAGGATGGACTGGCAGTTACATTGCTTTATTAGAAGATTCGATTAATGCTATTCAAAACAAAAAGAGAGAGCAAGAACTAAGAATTCTCCGGGAAAAAGAAAACTTAAGAAAACAGTTAGAGGAAGAAAGGAAATTCGAGCAAGGCTTAGCCAAGGACCTCCAAAAAGAAAAAGAGAGAATGATATCAAAGAAATTTAAGCTTCTTAAGATAGAAGAAATAAGACAAATGACTGAAACGCAAAAAGAAGAATCTTTTAGAATAATGGAGGATGCAGAAGAGTTATTAAAACAGGGGAATTATGAACAAGCTATTGATAAATATTATCAAGTAGAGTTAATTTTGATTCAAATCCATTTTCCAACAGATGTTATTAAAAACGCGATAAGTAAAATTAAAGAAAAGAAAAGAAAGGCAGATATAGCAAAACAACAAGACTTAGAAGCTAAACTAAGAAAAGAGGAAGAAGAAAAACATTTCCTGCAAGCAATTGCAAATAGTATGAAGGAAAAGGACGTACAAATGAGAGCGAGGCAAATCGAACTTAAAAAACAAGAGGATTTAAAAGCATACTTGGAAAAACGAAAAGAAGTCGCTTTTGAATTGTTTGATGAAGCAGATAATTTAGTAGCACAAGGAAATTACGATAACGCACTTGAATACTATAGAAGCGCTGAATTGGTATTAAGTGAGATAAACTATCCAACAAATTCTGTTAAAGAGTTAATTGTTAAAGTCAAGGAGAAAAGAAGAAGTAATGAAATACAAAAACAGAAAGAACTCGAATCAAAACTTCAAAAAGAAAGAGAAGAGTTTAAATTCCAAAAGAAAATTGCTGGAGATTTAATTAAAGAAAAGAAACGTTTAAAATTAAAGCAGATAGGAATAGAAAAGCAAGTATTAACGCAGGAGATTATTAATAGTAAAAAAAACGATGCATTTAGAATTTTAGATGATGCAGAGCGCCATATTAAAAACTTTGAATTTGAACTTTCTATAATGAGTTATAGAAAAGCCATGTTAATTCTGAATGAAATCCAATTTCCAACAGATTCAATTAACGATATGATAATCAAAGCTAATAATCTCAAAATAAAGAAAGAGAAAGAGGAAAAACATAAATTACAAAGAGAGCTAGAAGAACTCAAAGAAGAGAGAAACTTAGAAGCTATATTAAAAGAAAGGGGGAGGGTGGAGAAAGAAAAAAAAACAGCTCAGCAGATTGCAATCCAGCAGCGAGAAAGAGTTGTGCAAGATCAACTTACTTACAGAGAAGCTGCTTTTTCATTTCTTGAGGATGGAGGAAAACTTCTTAAACAAAAACCTCCCGATTATGATAAAGCCATATCTCTCTATATACAAGCTAGAAATTTATTGGCTGAAAAAATTGGATGGGAACCCGAAATCAATAATTTAAACATACTAATTAATGATTTAGTTCAAGAAAAGACTAATTATGGAGAGAAGAAAAAATTAGAAGAAGAACTCAGAACTAAAAGACAGCGTGAATATGAGCTATTTCGACAACAAATTCAAAAGCAGCAATTAGAATACGATATTAAGAAGAGAGAACAACAGAAGAAGTTGAGGAGATTATATGAAAATCAAAAATATGCTGCAATAACTAAGGAGGAAGGATTGAGTCTAATAGACGAAGGAAAGGAATCCGCAATGAAATATGATTTTGAAACAGCTTATAAAAATTTCAATCGAGCAATTCAAAAATTCAATGAAATTGGTTGGAATGAACAAACGAAATATATTCAAAAAGAAATTGAAAATACAAGACTTTTCGAACAAAATGTAAAAGAGAGTAATGCTAAAATTCAAATCCTTCACGCAGAATTAGAAACTAAAAAAAGAAAAGAAGCACGTCAATTAAAAGTGGAGGAAAGCAAATTAAAAGTAACCAGTAAAGAAGTAAGTGATTTAGCTGGAGAAGTCTCACAATTAATCAAAATTAAAAACGCGCAAGATGAGGTTAGAGAAAAACAGAAAAAAGAGAGAATTAAAACAAAATCTAAAGAATTTAGAAGAGATATGAAAGATTTAATTAATTTAAAACAAGAGCTCATGAAAGAATTGTCTGATTCAAAAAAAAAGGCTGAGAAGAGAAAAGAAGAACTCGAGTTAGCCAAAGATAAAGAAAAAGCTGACGAAATCAAGAAAATGCTTAAAGATTTATCTTAAAAGAAATAACACTACTTTAATTTAACCTATCTCGTTTTTTCAAATTAATCGTCAATTTTCCAATGTAGATCAAACTAACTATACTAATTCCAAATAAAAATATGAATATAACATTTCTATATTCAAAAACTAATCGAATTAAGAAACTTCCTGATTCTCTCTGAATTGATTTTACAACTAAGAAATAATTTTGAGCTGTAGAGGAAAAAACTCCCATTCTTTTTGGTGAGTCGTTTGGAACTAGTTGGTTAATCGTGTGAGAGACCAGATTTGGCGTTCCATATTCGTTAGGATGCGCTTTAAACAAATACATCTCTGCTTGTGCCAATCCAAGTTGATTTAATTCAAAATAATAGTAATTTGGCTTAAGTCTAATTGGTAAGCAGTATACGCTATAATTTTGATTTAGAGTAAAACCAATTTCGGTGGTATCGTTTATTAAAACGGGATCATTTAAAGATTCTAAAGCAGCATAACCTTGTATAACACCCCATCCCTGTATATTATCTTGAATTGTTCTTTGATTTAATGTTTTTAATGAACTAAATGAGATGATGTTCTTTAATTGCAAAGGAGTTAAATTTTCTTTTTTCTCTAACATCAACGCTGCTAATCCAGCTACAAATGGAGTAGCTCCTGATGTTCCTGATCTAAAAATATAATCATCTTGAAAGTCTGTATCCGCACCGTATATTCCAACCGCTGGAGCGCATACATCAGGTTTTTTGACCATTTCAAAAGTTGGACCTTTCGAGCTAAATGGATACATTGCTCCATCGTAATCTACTCCACCAACAGCAAGTACCTTTTTATCTGAAGCAGGAGCGTTAATTGTTCCGTCTCCATTAGCTTGAGAGGAACTTCCATCATTACCCGCTGCAGCTACTACTAATATCCCTTTATCAACAAGTTTTCTAACTATTTGTTGAAGATAACTTATTTCGATTAGGTTATCCACTTCCGGTTTTGCTCCAAAACTCATACTAACGATCCTGATGTCATAAGCTTCCTTATTTTGAATAACCCAATTAATAGCATTTTCAAACACGGATATATTGGTTTCCCCGCTACTGTCAAAAATTCTTAAAATTACTAGATTTACTCCTGGCGCTACACCTTGATAATCGCTACAATTACCGCCCAAAATAGACGCTACCCAAGTACCGTGCCCGTTATCATCTTGAGGGATATCTGATGTATTTGTTATCAAATCGTAATATCTTATTATTCTTTCAGACCAATTTAATTTCCCATCGTTCGTAAAAGCGCTATGGTTGCTAAAAATTCCCGTATCTATCACAACAACGGTTATATTTTTTCCTGTTAATCCATTTTCCCATACGCTATCTTGTAAACCAATATAATCCTTTGCGTTGTAAGTAGAACTAATTTTTAGCTTGCTTGAAAAAAAATTTAAACTATTATCTAAATTTGAACTTGTTTGATGTAAGTCGACTGCTTGAGGAATTTCATTATTGCTTGTAGCAAAAAATACAATTTGGGTTATTGGAAGTGCTATGATAACGAAAAAAATTACTAATAGCTTTTTCAAAAAGAAACACTAAAAGAATTTAAATTTTTATTAAGAATATCTTATAATATAATATAAATAATTTAGGGATATTTAAAATAATGACAGTAAACAAGGAAGAACTCAAAAAATCCCGAATGTACGCTCGACAGCAGTTAATAGATGGATGGGATCAAGAAATAGTTAGTGAAGGATGCATAATGATTGTAGGTGTGGGAGCTTTAGGTTGTGAGATTGCTAAAGATTTCGCCTTAATGGGAATTGGAAAAATAGTATTGGTAGATTTAGACACTATTGAAACATCTAATCTCTCGCGCCAAATGTTATTTAAACCCGGTGATGAAGGTCGCCCTAAAGCAGAAGTCGCCGCAGAAAGGTTAAAAGACATGAATCCTTTTTTAAAAGTTGATTTTTATTTTGAAAAACTCCAAAAGTTGCCAATGTCAGTGTACGAAGAATGCGATGTTGTTATTGCAGCCTTGGATAACTTCAACGCAAGATTAGATTTAAACAAGATATGCTTGAGATTAAAGAAACCTATGGTAGAAGGTGGAACAGTAGGATTTGAAGGGCACGTTCAAGTGGTTATTCCCGAAGATTCTGAACTCGAATATAAAAATAGAGAGACCGAGCTCGAAAAGATTGTAGAATCTAGAATGTGGGAATACGATAATCCAGAATATCTAGATGCTCAAAAAGAAATTGAGCAGTTAGAATATCTAATTGAAAGGTTGAAAATTGAGAAACTAGAACCCTTCAGAAAACTTGTTAGAAAACAAGTTGAAGTAGAATTCGATAAAAAATACGCTAAAGATTTATTGGATATTACTCCTTGTTATCGTTGTTTGGTTCCTATTCCCCCCGCCGATGATAAATTAGTAGCAGCGTGTACTTTAAAAGGACTTCCAAGAAATAGAAACCATTGTGTTATAAAAGCAGAAGTTACCTTCGAAAAAGAATATGGCTTTAAGCCAGATATGAACGTAGACGACGATGTAGTAAAATTAATGGAATTAGCACAAAAGGAACTAGATGAGTTACAAAAAAGAGTGTTTAATGAGAATGTCTCTCCTGAAAAATTGGAAACCCTCAGCACAGAAGAAATTAAAGAGTGGAAAGATAACATAAAAGAAACATTTGGCGCTGATTACAAGTTCGAAGAAATGGAAAATATCTTAGGAAACAAAATCGCGGCTATACAATCGGTTAGCTCTATTATTTCTAGCATTCAATCTCAAGAAGCTTTAAAGTTATTGTTTCGATTACACGGAAGAAATATTGGTCCTCCTATGGACCCTCCTTACGTTAATTATAATGGCGTATATGGCCAATTTGATCATTTAGACATAATTAAAAGGGACGATTGTCTTGCTTGTGGAGATGTTGAAGGAGAAGAGAGTATACAAATCGTTGTCCCATTTGATGCAGATATAGGATACATATTCAAAGCTATGAGAATAACGGGCCATGAATTGGAGCCTATACTATGGATGATTACTAATCCAGTGAATAAAGAAATGTTTTGGAATCCCTACATGACTGGTGAGTTTAAAGATCCAACCTTAAAATTAACTGCTCTTAAAATTAAGAGCAACGATGTTATTACTCTTACTCCACTAGGAAAAGCAAAGGTCGAATCAGAGATCAAAAAATATAATATAATAATAACCTATATGTAACTTTTCTAAGGTTTTTCTTCTCAATTCTATCTTATTTTTTTAACGAGGCTTATAAGATCAGAGATAAAGTGTGATTCAACTCCGGCGTTTGCTCCAGCTAATAAATCCTTTTTTAAATCTCCAAAATATATCATGTCTTCACTGAGTACTTGAAAATGATCCTGAATTATTAATAATCCCTCTGGGTTAGGTTTCCATGCTCTTACATCTTCTCGTCCTATAAAGAATTCAAATTTTTCAACTACTCCTGCTAATTGTAGTGATTTGATAATAGTAGCTCTCGTGTTAAGAGAAAATACAGCTAACTTTACTGCGGAATTCACCCCAAATAATCCTTTATTGTTAATAAAATATATAATCTCCTTAATAGGCTCGTTTTTTGTTATTTTTTCGAGTTCATATTGCTGTATGATGCTAAAATTATGTTGCAGTTCGTCTTCGTCTCCACGAGCAACAATTTCGTTCAGAAGACCAGACATACTATTAAAATAACCTTTTTCTTTATACTTCTTACTATAGCGAGTATTTAATGCTTTTAACAAAGAATGCCAATCTGCCACTAATTTGACAATTGTCCCATCTAAATCAAAAACAATTAATTTCTTGCTTTTAAGGGAAGAAGCTATATTTATAGTCATAATACCGATAAAGTAAGGTTTACAAATAGTTAAGATAAGAAGATATTGAAATTAAGGTTTTGTAACAGGCTTTCAAATCGGTTTACAATCGAGAGTAATACATAGCTTTATAACCTATTTTATGAAAGGGACACTCTTTTATACATATGCTGCATCCAACAGTTTCGTAAAAATGTTTAATACATTTTTCACCATCAATTCGAGTTACCGTCCCATTATCATTAATAATAGGATCGTCGTAGATTGCGTCCACAGGGCACAGATTAACGCATCTCCTACATTTCTTACAGTATTTATCAATTTCAAAATTTTCACGAGGATTTTCTGGAAGAGTATCAATATTGACTGCAATAATAGAAAGCCTTTGTCTTGGACCAAATTTTTTTGTGATTAAAAGTCCTTGGGTTCCAATTTGCCCTAAACCTGCTTTCACTGCCATAGCAGGGTAGAGGATCGGTCCACCAAGAGGATGACAAGCAATTGCTCTATATCCTTTAGATCGAATAAAATTCGTTAATTTATTAGTAGCCTCACCTAATTCAGCGTAGATATTTAGTGATTCAACTCCTGCGGGAGGTTCAGGAGCCGCGTCAATTGCTTCGTAGTCCATCTCCATCCCTAAAACGATTGCGCTTTCGTACAAAACCTCGATCCTTCCTACGTGGTCTTCTTCAAACATTAGATTTTCATCTATTGGAGCAAAACCTATAAGATCAATGCCTAAGTTTTTTGCTTGTTCTTCGACTTCATCCCAAAACTTTTTAGGTGCAGATTGAACTTTTTCGGGGAGTTCTTTAATTTCTCTTTTATATCCGGAAATTGCTTTACGAATAGTATTAAAAACTTTTGGAATTATTTTTTTAATTTTTTCGGATGATGACCCTTCAATATTCGTTATATCGAATTTATTCAGTTCTATTAACCGTGATTTTAACCCTTTGGACTTTTTTAACAATTCTAACACCGAAAAATTAATTAGTTGCTTTAATCCACTCAGTTTTATAAAGATTATTGTTATATTTTTTGAAGAAATAACCTTATAATTTCTTCCACGGAATAAAATTAGACAAATAAATAAATCTCTCAAAGTAACTCAGGCATAATAGATTAATAATGTATAAAACAGGTTAATCTATAAAAAATAAGGGATAAAAAAAATTAAGTATTCCTAATCCATGGCATATTTGGCAGTCCATGACTTAGCCTTTGACTCAAACTTCTTTTGAGCTCTGAAATATTGCTCGCCCGCCTCGTGGTTGAGAGGGTCTCCGGGATTAAAGAAGGGAGGCTCAACATGCATCATGCCTTTTAAGGCTTCTATGATATTAGTTAAAGTTTTTGAAGGCGTCCACCCAGATGCACCAGTGGAAGCGTCTACCTTGCCCACTAAGTCTGGATTAATCAGATCTAAACAAATATTAAGTTTTCCTGGAGGAATGCTGCTGTCGATGTTAGGGTGCCACATTAATGTGACGGCGTATGCGTATGGAGGAGCAAATGGGTAATTTTCAGGGAACTTAATTTCGAAAAGAAACTTCCCTTTGTAATAAGGCGTTCCTTCCTTCCCTATTATTGTAAGTCGGAGGTGGTCGATACTACGCCCCCATGGTTCGATAATAATATTGCCATCATCTTTATACGCTTCAAGAGCTTCAGTATAATCAGTTTCTTCTCTCATGAAATTTCACTTCTGGTTTGAATTTTTTAAATTATAATAAATATTAGATAGGGTTTTCTTTAAAAAAATTTGTGCTATTTTTGATTATTATTTTAAAAAGAACATATTGTAAAATCTTTATTAATTAATTAAAAGATTTATTTTTGTAAATTATAAATTCCCTTCATTCATACGATATCTAGAAGAAAATCGAAAAAATTATATTACTACAATAATTAAAAAGTATATCAAGTCCTACCCCCCTTAGCTCAGTTGGTCAGAGCGCGCGGCTGTAGATCAATATCGCATACTAAGGTACTAAGGTTTTTGCCTATGAAGTATTGTCAGCCGATACCGTGAGGTCCTCGGCTCAAATGGGTTTTCCGTTAAGGAAATTATGGGTATCCGAGAGGGGGGACTATTTTTTTATTTTCTATCTTTTGTTTTTAATCTTCCTTCTATGGTCAACTATTGCAAAACCAATTAAAATTAAACTAGTCATCAGAAGAAACGCCATTTCATAGCCAGGTATAATTTGACCGACATTTTGAACAAATGAATCCAATGCAAGATCAAATTCATGTGCTATTTGAACCAAGACATAATGACTATAAATTAGACTTACTCGATTGGGCAGGTTTGAAAGAGTAAAAGATAATTCGGTTGTCCCATTAATCCAGACAGTTTGGCTTGAAATCAGAGAACTTGAGACGTCATATATGTATAAAGGAATTTGTTGGGAGTAATTATACTCGTTCAGAGGTTCGTTTAGATCGACAATTGTTATATCTAATTTTTGAGTTTCAGAATTGTAAATGTTTTTTGTAATTGAATATTTTGGAAGGAAAAGATTATCGAACCATGGGAAGAAAAACCAATCTAACGACTGCCCTACTACATCCTCGAACGCTTGTTGAATATCTGATAATATGACAAGCTCAAATTGGTGCCGTTCAAAGTATAGCTTTAATCCTTCTAAAAAGTCTGTAAGTCCGAGAGTTTGGCGTAACTTTTCAAAAATTAGTGGTGCTTTATGATAGGCGACATAATAATAATCAGTAGCAGTAGCTAGGCATTCGTAAACTGTTTGATTTATCTTGGAACTGAGGCCATTTTCTGCATAATAAAGCCTCACTTCATCAATATAACGCGTATATTGGAAGAATTCCCAGTCACCATGATAATATTCTCCATAATAATCAGTTGACCAACAAGTTAGTCCTTCGTCTAAAAATCCTACATCTACTTCGTCATTTCCAACTAAATTATACCACCACTGATGGCATACTTCGTGAGCGATTATCTTTTCTAAGAGCCTTCGATCTACATCGAGAGGATACCCCCAGCTATCAATTGATTCCGATATATATACTTGAAGTGGGTATTCCATTCCGCCAAAATCCGTGTATTCTTCTACGACATTAAGTGTCGGATAAGGATATACCCCAAAAGTGTTATTGAAGAGAATTAAAGCATCCTCAGCGTGATTTAAGGCATAACTGCTCCATAGGTAGGCGTCTTTTGGAAGGAAGTAAGTTGAAACATTTACGCCATTTGAGATTTTTGATTGTATTTGAAAATATCGCGAGGCTGAAAAGGTGACCTCTCGAACAGGATATACTGGATTAAAATGATACCAATTAGTTGCCCCTTTATCTAATTTTTCTTCTAGGTTTCCGGTTGCTGCTAATATCATTCCGTTAGGGGCTTCAATAAAAAGGTTGTAGTAAGCCATATCAAAATAAAAGGGATCACCCGTAGCCACATATGAATCAGTATTCCAACCGTCTTCATTATCATAAACGCACGGTATAGGATAAAAACTCGCAAACTTATACATACGCGATTGGGTTCCATCACTTCCATGAGAATTGGCTCTATCAATTCCTCCATCGGGAAGGGTTGCATTAAATTGAATTATAAACTGCGCCCTTTTTTGAGGTTCTAATGTTTCTGAAAGGTTTACCCAGATTAATTGTGATAATGGATATACATCAAAAGGGAACGAAATGTTGGGGTTGTCTACATCAGTTACATTGACGATTACAATACCCCCTGGTCTTGTAATGAATTGCATCCCTGATAAATAAATATGGAAGGGTATTCGCGTAAAATTTACATTGTCGTTATTATAAAAATCAACAGTCAAATTACCCTCCACCATTGATTTTGATTCGTCCATAATTACAGATAAATTATAGCTTGAAAAATTGCCACTAACTTGAGCCAATTTTGGATTAAAATCAATGTTATTCGAGTCTTGAGCGTCGAAAAAAAGATTGTTACCTTCTATAATGATATTTGAAGATAAAACGAAATTAGAATTGAAGGCATAATTGCTTAGAAAAAAGCAAATTAAAAATCCGAAGACAAAAACATTTTTTTTCCTCATTTTAACTGAATCACCTATTATAAAAATCTTTAAGATATGTAAACTGATAAATGTTTTTGCCTAATCCTAATGACTTGATAAAATTCTTATTTTGATCAGTATTATTTTCTTATATAAATTATTCAATCGAGAGAAATGAAAAAGAAGAGAACGGCTGTTGTTGGTGCTGGCTGGTTTGGTAGGGCACATATAAGAAATTTCGATAATCTTTCTGAGCTTGTTGGTATATGTGATGCCAACGAAACCAAATTAAACCAATTATCTGGGCAATATGAAGGCGTTAACACCTATACCGATATAGATGATTTGATTAAAAACGAGAATATTGACGCTGTGAGCATAGTAACGCCACCAAAACAAATTCCAAAAATTGCCAAGAAATTTGCACAAGCGGGAATAGACATACTAATGGAAAAACCAATGGCTTTAAAATTGGAGGACTTAATCTCGTTTAAAGAATACGATAACATAAGAATAATGCCCGGGTTTATTGAGTTATTTAATCCCGTAGTGGAAAAACTATTAAATCATCTTGAAGAGATCGGAGAGATCATCTCAATTGCATCGAAACGGGTTGGGTTGTACCCTAAGAGAGATTGGGATATGGGTGTTATACTAGATTTATCTATTCATGATATTTATCTACAGGAGAAAATCTTTGGAAATACTAAGATTAAAAACGCGTTTGGCGTTAAAAAGTGTTATAAAGACTCTATCCACGCGGATGCAGTATTCATCATATTAGATTTTGGCACTGCTATTGGTCAGATCGAATCTAATTGGCTAACACCCTCAAAATTCAGAAGGATGTATGTTAATGGAGAATTTGGGGGAATTTCTGCTGACTTCATTACTCAACAGATAAATATTCGAACTGGAATTGATTTACAAGGCGAACATCCAATAACGAAAGATACAACTTTTACTCCTTTAAGAGGAGACGAGCCTTTAAAGAGAGAAATTAATAATTTTCTCTACGACAAAGAACAAGCTGTTACTCTAGATGACGGTATAAGAGCACTAGAAATTGCTCTAAAAATAGTAAATTCTTAATTCTTTGGTTTATTTAAAACGATGAGGTTCTAGTAATGAATGAACATAACAACGACGACGAGCAGCACGAATTAGAGAAATTACGAATGAAAAAAATGAAAGCTCTTATGGACGCTCAAAAAACACACCAAGCAAACCAAGAGAGAGTAGTTTCAATTAAAGATAAAGTTTTATACGTGTTAAGAGTCGTTTTAGCACCAGACGCTTTTTCTTATTTTGAAAAAATAAAATTAGATGAACCGATGGTATATCAAGCAATATTCAGCGAATTAGTAAGTCCTGATGTCATAGCAAATATAGATTACTTAATTGCTCTAATCAACCGACAAGGAGGGGTACCAAGAAAGATTCCATTGGACGCAATTATTTATTTAGAACGCAAGGTTAAAGGAATAAAGGGTAAGATCCAAGTTAAAAAAGGTGACGGTGAAATGATGGACTTGGGATCGTTTTTAACTAAATAGCTAACACTAAAACTTATTTTAGAATTGGATTATAACGAAAAAAATTATTGTTCTCTAGCTGAAATTATTGCAACTACTTCCCGTTCTCCATCAT
>Ga0209979_1002692_pt1 | contig 16629 bp, 14 predicted proteins | sample AnhtaG_FD_183114 | JGI IMG/M metagenome (GOLD analysis project Ga0209979, IMG submission 183114) | Deep subsurface microbial communities from Anholt, Denmark to uncover new lineages of life (NeLLi) - Anholt_01485 metaG (SPAdes) (version 2) | ecosystem: Environmental > Aquatic > Marine > Oceanic...
TTTAATTATTATTATGCCAGCATTATATGAATACCGTTTTATTCTACGGTATATATCTCCACTAGCATTAATGTTATTAACTTTACAATTTATAGTATTGATAGAATTATTTCAATCTCTCCACATCATACAATTTCTCTATTTCATAGTTTTACTTTCACTTTTAATTTACTCTGCTTATTTTTCGGTATCAAGAGTAGTATTTGTGAAGAAAATCGAAGAGCAAATGCCTGAAAAGGATTACGGTATGAAGAAATTTGATTCAATTCTGTCGCTATTATCGCATTTTGAACTTGGCTTGTTGAGTTTTGGATTGATTCAGGAGTTAATAGATATTAGCCTTTACTTTTATGGAGCTATATTGTTATCCGTTTTCATATTTTTCCTCTCTACTTTATTAGACATCCATGTTTTAAAAAGAACTATAGAAAAGATCACCTATTTGTTAAATATCATAGCATTTCTTGTAATTACGATTGGTGGATTAATTTACTTTGCCCAATTTACAGGAACGGATGCAACTTTATTTGTTTTAAATTTAGTAATATTTTTGATATTACAGTTCTATACATTACATTACCTATCTTATTATATCGAGGGAATAACTAAATACGATGCTAATAGAATAAAGGAAATTAGAAATCAATTACAAGCAATTCTACTGAATATTATCTTTCTGGTGATTAGTTTTTACCTTTCTCTATTATTGACTGACTTTTTACTAGCCTACAACCCATTACTAATTGGAATTCCTTCATTGAGTTTCTTTCTTTCTGTCTTTTCATTACTAATGTTCCTATTAAATGGTTTTTTAAATCGCACTATCGAAATTAAATATAAGAACATTATACTATTCTCTACTTTCATAGCGTTCCAAATGTTTTTTGGCATTTTCTGGTTCTCTCTTTTTGGAACATTCTCAATACTCGACTTTTTAAGAATTACTTTAGTTATTCTGTCTGAAACTATACTAACCGCTTATACAATATACTTATCGAAAGGTGTTATAAAAAGCGAGGAATGGGTTATAAAGACAAAGAAAATTTATTCAGGTTTAGTATTTATCGTTTACTTAGAGACTTCATTCGTGTTTCTCGGACTCTTTGGATTATTTTTTGGATTTTTCGAAAGTCTGCTATTTTCTCAGATTATTCTATTCTTAATCAGCATATTAGAAATTTACGGTATAAAGCGTTTAAAAGCAGGGTATATGGATATTGTCCACTGTTTAAGTTTTTTTAATAGCTCTTGGGTTCTTTCTCTGATTTTAATTTATTTATATGGTTTTTCAATAACTTCATTTTTCTATATAATTTTGATATTTTTAGCAATGCAATTCTACACTAACATCTCGTATTTCAATATTAGGAGTAAATTGAATCCTGAAAAGCTTGAAATGTTTGGAAAATGGAAAACTAATAGGCAGAATTACTTAGGGATAGGTTTATATGTTTTTCTAATAGTCAGCATCTTTAATTCGTTGACCCCATTTGTAGAAATCCATATAGCTATTTTGATTTTAAGTATTCTAACCCATTTGTTTGGTTTGTTAGATAAGTTTTTGTTAAAGTTTTTAAAGAAAACCTCGAAATTTTTTATCATCACTTCGTGGATCGTTATGATAGGTTTCTCGATCTTATTCTACATTGATTGGATTTCATTGTTTTTCCCACATCTAATACCTATCATTATAATACTTTTCATAATACAAATCGCATACTTATCTCGGTTAATATCAGAATGGGATTTTATCAGTTCCAACACATCAAGGATTAATAAAGGTCTAATTCTAATCGTCTACTTAGATTTAATCACATGGCCTTTATATTATATTAATCCAGATTATTATATTTCGTTTAACTTATTGATACTATCGTCTATTATCTTACTAATTTTAACCTTCGTTGACAAATATATTAAAGTTGTAAGTGATAAGACAAGAAATTTACTCAGGATTTCCAGTTTTATCTTTATTGAAACTCTTCTATCATTAGATATTTTTATTACATTAGAATTTATTATTAATCCGAATCTAGTTTTAAACTTGTGCCTATCTCTATTCATTTTTATGATAATAAATTTAGCTCTATTCAAACCTTTTAAACGCAGCAAATTCCTTTCCTTCTTATATTCTGTATTAATGTTCTTGCTACTAAGCTTAATTACTCTTAATCTAACTTCAAATGGATGGAGTTTCTCTTGGATATTAGTAGGGGCGATGTTATACTTGTTTATTTTTATGCTAGAAGAATTGAAAAGATTCTTAGATAATATTATAGATAATTTACGATTTGCTTTTATTAAACTCAAAAATTTCCTTCTAAGTTTCTATTATTCTACTCTCAATTTCTTAAAAAAGCACTTTAAAATAATAGGAATTATTTTTTGCTTGATTGCAGGTATATTAGTAGGAGAGCTCTTCTCCAACATTGTTTTAGGTTTGTTAAGATGGGATCACGCGGCTCTCTCAGGTCTAGCGACTTCAGGAATTTCAATCTCTTTGCTCCCTGTCAAGAAAACAGATGACCTAGATCAAGTTTTTAAACAAAGAATGCAGCGTTTTATCACACTTTGGATAAGTTTTACCGTATTCGTATTTGCTTTGATATTACCGTACATAACTTCAATTATTTTTGGAATAATTCTTATACTATCTTCAATAATTATATTAGGAGCAATACTTGCAATATATATTTACAGAATTGAAAAAAAGCAGAAGATTTCAATAAAGTGGAGGTTCTATACTACGATACTGTTAATAATCTTAACGATTATTTGGGTGGTATTACTTGTTGTTTTATACTTCACTGAGATTGTTACATAAGACTACTTCAGGATAAGTTTTTCTCTTTCCATTCTTTTAGGAATTTTTTGTATTTACTTATTGGTATTCCTATTGAATTTATTGGATCTAAGTCCATCTTTACTTTTTTATTGGAATTGTGAACATTACGGAATGTTAATTCCCAATCAAAATAGGAACTTGATTTTGACATTTTAAATATATTATAATTGTACTTATTTGTAAAGGACATAAAAAAACGTATTTAAATCCCTTTAGATCGTTAATAGTAATGTGTACCTATAGAACGAAATTGTATAAAAAAGTCGAAAATAAATGTAATATTGCAAAAATCGCTATTTTAAAGAAATTTTTAAAAGTTTCTGTTCTTCCATTTCTTTAGTTGTTGCTTAAAGTCATCATCACTCATTCCAATTGAATTTAAATTGGTTTTTTTCGTACTCTTTAATTTTGCTGAAGTGTTAAAACCAGATGTGGGAACCGGAGGATTTATTGAACGATCCCAATCAAAATAAGAAACAATTTTTGATGACATAATTTAATTTTAACGCGAAACAATAATAAAGTAATACGGGCTGTTAGTTTTCTAAAAGATAATCCTAAAAATGATAGTAGAAAGCGTGAAATCATAATTTAACTCTTAATGAAAGTGTTAAAAAAAGAGGATAATTCTTTCTTTTTAATTAAATCATCACTAATTATTTGGTACTTTCTATCGTAAATTCTGGTTTAGGTATTATAATACCTATACTCTTAAGTTTTTCCACAATAATATCAACCACTAGATTTACTTCAGAAGTATTTTTCAAATTAGTGATCATCAATTTACCATCAGAAAACATAAGAATTGTAGCGTTTGGTTTCTCAATTTTCATAACTAACCCCAGAAACTTCTCTGGATTGAACTCAGCATCTTGAATTCCTTGAGCAATTTGAGTTAGGTCTAATTTCTTTTCAATTTCCATTGAACCTCTGAATATAACCTTTGTAAACTTTTGACTGTCTAATATTCTTATTTTTTTATGTAATTCTTTTATTTTCGTACGCAGAATTCTACTGATTTTTTCTATATCCGATTGTTCTTCATCGGAAAATGAGTCTAAATCTTTATCATATAATGCTTTGTAGATATCTTTGATAGATGTTAAATCTGTTTCAAAATCGATACAAATCGAAAGAATTATGTCTTCAATTGATTTAGTGTTTTTCGTATTGAGGATAACACTAATCATTAACATCTCCTTCTTCCCACGAGCCCAATCAGAGTGAATTTCAAAATAATAATTTAATGAAGATAGATTACTCGATTGGTGAATAAAGTATTTTTCATTAGATGCGGACATCATCGTATCGACTATACTAGCTTTTTCTGTTGCCTTTAAGGAATTCTCAGGATAATAATAGTAGATAAGAGGGCCGGTTCTTCTTTTAAAAAAAGTTAGTGAGACTATAGTTTGGTCAGCGATTTTGACTTCAGGTATCAAAATTAGAGTGTAGGAAATTTCCGGATCTAAGAGTTCGTCATCAACATATGCTTTGCTAATAGGAAATTTTGCTCCGTTCTTATGCACCCTTAACTTTTGACGCCGTAAGCTTATACCGCCATATTTTTGCGATTCTAAAATCAATTTTTTTCTATCTTTTTCATTTATTATTTCCATTATTAATCACCTTCTTATCATTAATATGAAATATTCATTTATAAATATATTGAATATTTTTCTGAACAATTAATTGAACAAATTCAAAAAAGTCAAGAAAACTACAATTAATTAACAATTTTTGATGAAAAAGAGAAATTTTATAATAATTATTTCAAAACATAAATTAAACATAAACAACATTCATATTGAGTAAGATGGAAGAAAATAGCCAAAACACTATTTTAAATGTAAGGGATTGGATAGTTCTTAGTACTACCATGATTGCTGCGACTCTAACTATTCTGGCATTAATTTGGCAAGTACCTCCAACAAGAGGAATTGTTACTGTTACTTTCTTATTAATGGTCTCGTTTATTTTGTTTGTAAACTCTGTTTCTGCAAATTCAAGGGCGGCGTTTGAGTTAAAATTAGAAGATTTTGATGAAATCAAAGTAAATCGATTCGTGAGCTTCGCAGAATATACATTTGGTATGGGTTTTACTTTAGTTATAATCGCATTTTCAATCTTAGGGTACGTGTACTTATTAGACTTTATCGGACATCTATTATACGCACTATTACTCCCTATCGTTTTTTTGGTAGTTGCATGGATAATGATTATAATTTACAATACAATTAGTTATTCAGGGAAATCTTTTAAAGGATTAAGGAGTATAAAAAGAAATTTATGGGTTATAATGGAATTTATATGTTTAGTTGCAATCTTTATAGACTTCTTTCTAATTCCTTATATTCTCTAATTTAACAAAAAAACTATTTTCTTTTTTTTTAATTTAATAAGAAAGTGAAAACATCATGCCGGTAAAAATAGATTTCAAGAAAACTATGAAGGAAATTTACCAACCAAGTCCAAAGGAAGTTGTCCTAATAGATGTACCAGAAATGCAGTTCTTAATGATTGATGGAATAGGATCACCAGGCGATTCGAAAGAGTATTTAGACGCTCTAGCAGTACTCTATCCAATCGCGTTCAAAACTAAATTCTTAAGTAAGGCAATAGGGAAAGATTACGTCGTTCCTCCTTTAGAAGGATTATGGTGGGCGGATAACATGGAAGATTTCATAGACGGAAATCGCGATAAGTGGAAATGGACTATGATGATAATGCAACCCGATTGGATTACTCAAGATATGATAAATGAAGCAATATCAATAACTAAAAAGAAGAAGCCTGAACTTTCAGAATTACTTCCTAAGCTCAGACTAGAAAAGTATAGAGAAGGTAAGGCAGCTCAAATTATGCATATAGGTCCTTATTCGGAAGAAGGACCGACGGTTCAAAAAGTGCACGATTTCATTCAGAAAGAAGGAGGTAAATTAGATGGATTGAAAACTAAGCACCATGAAATCTATCTTAGTGATCCAAGAAAAGCTAATCCCGCTACTATGAAAACTGTTATAAGACAACCTTTTAAATAATTAATTTTTCATATTCTTTTTTTTTTCAAACGAACAAGATTAAGTAAGAGAAGTTGCAATTGTTTTCATTCAATAAAACTAAATAAATCCTTTTGATTAGATTTCCTCATGAGATCGGACTTTACTAACTCTTCAAGCTCAGGAAATTCGTAAGGAAATATACTCTCAAAAGCTCTTTTAAGCAGTTCCACATACTTTTTTTTGTCATACTGATGCTTCTTCAAGTCAAAATGATTAGAAAGGATAACCTTCTTTTCGGGGAATTCCGGATCAGCTTCGGCGTTGAGTATTATATATCGAACATTTTTACCAGGGGTTACCACAACGCCCGATCTTTCTAATTGTCTTGCCGCAACAGCTTGATAGGAGTTTACCTTGTATTGTGAAGGCTTTTTTGAGATTCTTTGGCGAATTGTCAGCTCGTCTCGCGAAACTTTACCCATCTCTATCTTGTCTATGTAGTGGTAGAGCACGCTCTTGGCTTTTGGAATTCTTTGTTCAAATTCTTCAGCGGTCTTTGCACCTTGAAATACGTCTATAAAGGCATATTGAGCGTCTTTAATTATTTTCGGTATATCTCTACGCCGAACTTCAATCCCTCGCACCTTTGTTTCTCCATTGCTTTTAATCCCCCAATAATGGCTTAGCGCCGGGATATCGGGTTCTGCTTTCGAGGGAAGAAAAACAATTACATTATAGCGCCCATCCCAACTCATTGGAATACCTACGCTTCTAGTTATTTCATTCGCAACTTCCTTCGTTACTTCTTCGAATTCTTCGGGGCTCCGGTTTTTTGTGTCTTTTATCCATATCGAATCGACAATTCCATGTATAATTTTACACCCATGTTCTTCAGCAATCTCAGCAGAACGCATGAGAAACTCACGAGCAAAAGCACAAACTGTCTGATGTGCTTCTATCTTTCCAAATCGAGCATTTTTGAAGCCTAAATATCCAAAACTTACTACAAGCACCCATTTAAGAGCGATGTCAACGAAGTTATAGCGAACGCTTCCAGTTTTGCGCACATATGCTTTGTATTTCAATCTTTTTTTGAGTGGTAAGCTAATAGATTTTGATATAATACCTTCCCTTTTTGTGCAGATATGAAAGTCCAATCCCGGAACCTTTATACCAGTGCCATCGTCTTTACAGCACTTACAATTTATAGTCTCTGATGAGATGTTAAAGGTGGCCATTAAAGAAGGATACATCGAAGAAAAATCTAGCTCTACTACCTGGTCAAACACTCCAATTATTGGTTCAAAGATGTGACCACCACGGTCGCTTTTTATTAAATCCATTCCAGTGCTGAAACCTTCAGGATTTTTTTTGAATGGAGGAATTAAATGGCCAAGCTTGTAAGCGTAATAATATTGTATTGATTGGAGCGCTCCCCCGATGGTTATACGACTTAATCTTTGAAGTGTAATTCTCGATATACGGGCAACTTCAATAACTCCGGGAATATTGCCTTCAGAAAAGTGAAGGCTGGCATAAGTGGTTGTGTCTAAGTGAAACCTACCACTTAAATACACTTGGGTTCTTGAACGCCGTCTAATGACACCATAGGACATATAGTGGTCTGAACCTCCCGAAAGATCGAAGATACACTTTGCCAATGGTTTCTTATCTCGGGATAAGTAGAGATCCCTTGTAATTCGATTCTCTGAAGCCCGGGCAACCAAGTAAGGAAAGAGAAATTCATCCCCATTTTGAGTAAGGATAATATCTGGATTAAGGCGTTCAATTACTTTGCTGATGGTCCTTAAAATTTCAGCTTCACTTCTCTTGTCAATTACTATTTTCTGTTTTTTGTACCCATCTGCTCGAGGAACATTGTCTTCGTCATTCTGAACTATACTGATCTCAGCGTAGGAAATAGGGTCGTTATAATATGGCTTAATTCCTTGGTAATTAATTTTTACATCTAACCAGACGGCTCTTAGAGGAGGTAAATCGTAGAAAAGTTCTTCATTATCGTCTTGTAAATCTATAGAAACAAGGCGCAAAAAGCTACTGTTCTTCCCGCCGCTATTTTCAACCTTAATCTTAAAGCAGCAAAAAGACATAGGGAAAAGGTCGTTGACATAGAAGTACATCTGAGTAATTGGGAGATCCGTATTAAATAGCGTAAATAATCCTATTTTATTGATTTCTTTAATAGTTTTCTTGAACACTGACGGTTTTTCAACAGTGACACCAAGAACTTTCGATTTTTCATGGTCCTCTAGTTTCACATATTTTTCACAGATACGGACTTTCTTTACATTCTGATTTTGAGTAAGAATATATTGCATTCTCTTTAAGTCATTACCAACACCATCTTTAGGAACAGCGAAAAATTCGGGATTGAACTGGTGGTATATTCTTATTACTTTCTGTTCTTTTGCGGTTTTTACCCAGAGGATAACTCCTTCGCTATACGTTGATACATCGAGAAGCCACCCATTAAAAGTCGTTTTCGAATCCAACTTTACTCTTTTCCCTTTATAATTTCCTCTAATTCTTTGATTTTCTTCTCCAATTGCCCAATTTTCCTTTCTTGTTCAATTCCAAAAGAAATAAATAGAATTTCGGAGAGCATTGGGCGAGCTCCTAAGCTACCAGCATCAGCATGAATCCTTGCGTAATTCATCAATTTATTAAAAATTGTTCGATCTTCTGGCCTAAGTGCTCTTTTGAAGTCTTTCCAACTCTCTATTTCGTGTTCTAAAGCGGGTCTAAAAGCAGGTACAGTCCGTCCCATATTATACACATTCGGTATTATTTCAAGTATCTCGTTAGTAAGTCTTTAGGGAAATTTAAAGAAAAGTACCTCTGAAATTTTCTGATTTTTTTGATATAGCTCAAATAATCGTTTCTCTTCTTCTTCTCTCTCAATATGTTTTTAAATGATTTTTCACATTTTTTTTTATGACTGAAGAATTAAAAAACTGGCACGCTCCTTGTGGAATTTACTGCAAAAGGTGTCCAGGTGTTCAAGCTTATAATTGTAAGGGTTGCCGAACGCTTGAGGGTCAAATATTAGACTTTCCGGTGTGCAAAACTTTTCAATGTATTACTGAAAAAGGACACGAATTCTGTTTCGAGTGTAACGATTTTCCATGTGAAAAGTTACAAACAATTGTAAATTTCGAGATTTTTGCGCCCCATAATTCTAAGATTTACAATTTACTGATGATTCAGAAATTAGGGCTCTCCAAATGGGATAAAATTTGTGAAGAAAAATCAGATCTTTATTATAAAGGTAAAAAGGTTAAGTATGGTGGAGATCCTTTAACTCTTGAAGAGAAAGATCCTAACTTCTATAAGAAGAAAGAATAGAGTTAGAGCCAACAATCTATTGACATATTTTTTGTGGAATTTGCCAAATTTCTTTTAGGAAGGCGCGGCTTCCATTTTAGAAGGCGATTTTCTGGCAAGTAAGGGTGTTGAACAAGAACATACTCGGTATATCGCTCGTCTTCGTTTATCATTATTAATACGCTTCCGAAGTGGGAGAGAATTTTTCCACCATTGGGTCTATAAAGAGAATATTCGTTTAGAGGAGCAGTTAAGACGATTAGCGGTTTTGTTTTAGAGAGAATTGCTTTAATCCCATTTATGGCTCTTAGTAAATCTTCAAAAGTCTGTTTTTCGTAACTCTGGAACAAGGTAGTAATACCAGAAATTAAAACAACTTTTACCTGTTCAAGTTTGGAGAGTTTATTCTCTAGAAGCTCTACCATTTGATCCCAAGTAAACGCGCGGGCAATAACGATGTTTTCTAGCACTTTTTGAGGTGATAAATTTTGGGAAACAGCAAATTTACTTACATTATATGGATTAAAGCGATTATTTGCGTCAATATACACAACCTTAATTTTCTCTCCAAGACCGCCATTAGCGAAAGATTTCTGAGCAATAACAGAAGTGGTCAACAAAATGTTCGAAGTTTTTTTTTTGTCTCCATAAAGAAGATAAACCAAATCTTTATGGAAACCACCCTCTCCCAATAGCTCGTCCAGCGTTGAATCACCGCTCGAAACTAAGGGAACGCTCTTGTTTTTCCGATACACTTTTAACCCCGATCTGAAAGACATTATCTAAGTGAAGTATCCTTCAAACTAAAATCGTGTAACTCCGACAATTTTCTAAAATTTGCTAGAAGCGTATATAAATTTCGTAAGAATATTACTCAAGCTAGAAGAGTAATTCCCTTTAAAAGCATTAGCGTTTCATGGAGACAGAGAGAGGAAAGTGGAAGTAAAAATAAAATAGATTGGTAATTTCAAGCTTTTTATGTGCCGACAAAAATCATTACAGCAATTTAGTAGAATTTTAAATATCCAAATTCTACTTTTTCAAGTAAACATTCGAAATTAATGATCATAAATTTAAAACTTTATAACCAATATCGTCAGTATTAATTATTAACAAATTTAATTTAATCAAAAATGGATAAAAGTGAGTATTAAAAATGTCAAGTCCATACGAAAGTAGATTTTGGCGAAAAAATTGGGACCCAGGTCTCACTGATCTCGATCCGAAAGAGTTTGAAACTACATATCCTGAAATGCTACGAAATATATTCGATAAATATCCTGATAATATAGCTCTAATGTTTCAGGGTCTGGAAATTACTTATCGTGAAATAGATCGATATTCTAATCAATTTGCTAACATGTTGATTGAAAATGGATTTAAAAAGGGAGATGCAGTAGGGATAAATTTACCGAATTCTCCAGAATATATATATTCAGTTATAGGCACGCTTAAAGCAGGGTGCGTTGTTTCAGGTGTTAGCCCTCTAATGTCTGATGTTCAAATGCACTATCAAATAGAAGACCTTGGAACAGGAGGGAAAAATGTTGCCTTAGTCACCCTTGATGCAATTTTTGAACATAGGTTAAAAAAAATTGCCGATAAACTACCTCAACTTAAACTTGTAGTAGGAACAAGCGTAATTGGATCATTTTCTAAAGAGGATCAAGCAAAAATTAAAGCGGTTAAAGAAATCCCCTCTGGTGAAATCACACCCTTGGAAGGAAAAACCGTTCTCCACTTCCAAGACGATGTTTTGGCAAAGTATTCTTCTGATCTACCTACAGTTGATATATCTCCGGATGATATTGGTTGGATTCAATATACGGGTGGCACAACCGGACCTCCTAAAGGTGCAATGTTGAGCCATAGAAACTGTGCTTCATGTATGTTATGTATTAGAGCTTGGCTCCAATGGGAAGAAGGAAAAGGAATTTTATGCTCGGGATTTCCGATGTTTCACATTGCGGGTTTATTTGTGGCTGAATCAGCTCTTTATTTAGGTTGGTCCCAAATAATTATAGCTAATCCTCGGGATGCATTAGGTATCGTTAATGAAATGAAAAAGTACAATCCGACTGTTCTTGTAAACGTACCATCTCTCTACCAGATTTTAATTAATTTTCGTAAGTTTAAAAGGTTAGATCACTCAGCTATAGTTTCATGTATTTCGGCGGCAGCTCCATTTCCGAAAGAATCTCAAGAGGCTTTAGAAAGTATAGTAGGGCAAGGTAAACTATTAGAACTTTACGGCATGACTGAACTTTCACCTGTAGCAACAATGAATCCTTCTATCGGGAATAAAAAATTGGGTAAAGTAGGAATGCCAATTTTAAACGTTGAATTAAAGCTTGTTGATCCTGAAACTGGCAAAGAGGTTCCATTAGGAGAGCCAGGGGAGATCTGCGTGAAAGGACCGATTGTAATGCAAGGTTATTATAACAAACCTGAAGAAACTAAAAAGGCAATTGATTCAGACGGATATATGCACAGTGGTGATGTTGGAATTATGGACGAAGATGGTTATGTCAAGATTGTCGATCGAACAAAAGATATGATAATCGTAGGGGGGTTTAAAGTCTTTTCAGCAAAAATAGAAGACGTGTTATCTAAACATCCCGCCATTGGAATGATTGCTCTAATTGGGTTGCCTAACCCTGATAGACCAGGCTCTGAAATTGTTAAAGCCCACATCCAATTGAACCCTGATTTTGAATACGATGGAAACGAGGAAGCATTAAAAGAGGATATTACAAAGTTTGCGAAAGAGAATTGTGCACCATATGAAGTTCCCAAAATCATTGAAATTGCTGAAGAACTCCCTCTCACTGTAATTGGCAAAATTGATAAAAAGGTATTAAGAAAGAGTTAAAATTAATTTTTATTTTTATTTTCTATATTTATAGATTTATTTAATTTCCAAAATCTTATTTCCTAATATTCTTAGAAACTCAAAGTGAAACTCAAAACTTTATATCGAAAAGAATCATTCATATTTTTTAACACTTTTTTTAAATAACAATTCAAATAAAAAGAAATCAATGTTAAAAATGTCGTATAAAGATAAAATATGGACAAAATCTTGGGATAATTATGTCAAAGATCTTGACCCTAAAGAGTTTGACATGACTTACCCCCAAGCTATTCGACGAACTATGGAAGAATTTCCGGAAAAAATGGCTTTTGATTATTTAGGGGTAGCTTTTACATACAAGGATTTAGACGAGGCTTCAAATCAATTTGCTAACATGTTAATTGAAAATGGGTTTAAAACTGGTGATGTCGTGGGCATTAACTTGCCAAATACACCTGAATATTTAATGGGAATTATTGGTACTTTAAAAGCAGGCTGTATCGTTTCAGGTGTTTCACCTCTTCTTTCAGCTGTTCAAATGCAATATCAACTGAACGATTTGGGAACTGGAGGAAACAAAGTAGCTCTTTTAACTTTAGATGCGATTTTTGCTGGTCATTTAGTAAAAATAGCTTCAAAAATCCCGCAGTTAAAATTAGTGATTACTACTAGTGTAGGGGGTTACCTTCCAAAAATAAAACAGGTGTTAGGAAAATTAATCGGTAAGATTCCAAAAGGAAAAGTCACACCTTTAGAAGGGGTAACAGTAATGGATTTTCACAAAGAAATCACAACTACCTATTCTAAAGAGTTGCCAAAAACATCTACGAAGCCTGGTGATTTAGCATTCATTCAATACACGGGTGGAACCACAGGACCTCCAAAAGGAGCAATGTTAACCCATAAAAACATAGTTTCTGATATAGTTATCTTTCAGAAATGGCTTAATTGGGAAGCAGGTAAAGGAGTTGCCCTTTCAGGATTTCCTTTCTTCCACATAGCAGGAACGTTTACGACTTTGAACGTAATTTTTCTGGGTTGGAGTCAAGTTTTAATACCAAACCCAAGAGATTCAGGCCACATTATTAAAGAAATGGCCAAGTATGAACCTTCAGTTTTGGCAAATGTGCCCTCACTATATCAAATTTTGATGAAAAATCCAAAATTTAAAGAACTGGACCATTCGAAACTATTGTACGCCGTTTCTGCAGCTGCACCTTTTCCAGCGGAATCTCAAAGAGAATTCGAAGCTATCATAGGTAAAGGTAAATTAATTGAAGCGTATGGGATGACTGAAACTTCCCCGCTTACAACAAGCAACCCATCTGTGGGAGTTAAAAAACTTGGTAGTATCGGTCTACCACTTAACAACATGGAATTTAAGCTGGTTGATCCTAATACAGGTAAGGACGTGCCCTTAGGAGAAGCCGGTGAAATATGTGTTAAAGGTCCGCAAGTTATGAAAGGATACTTCAATAAACCAGAAGAAACTAAGAAAGCTATCGATAAAGATGGATTCATGCACACTGGAGATGTAGGAATAATGGACGAAGAGGGATACGTTAAGATCGTGGATAGAACGAAAGATATGATAATCGTCGGCGGATTTAAAGTATTTTCTGCAAAATTAGAAGATACTTTAGTTAAACATCCAGCCATCGGAATGGTTGCTACCATAGGAGTTGATAACCCTGAAAGACCAGGTTCTGAAATCGTTAAAGCAATTATACAATTAGACGCTGATTATAATTACGATGGAAACGAGGAAGCTTTAAAAAAGGATATTACTGCTTTTGCTAAAGAGAATTGTTCACCGTACGAAGTCCCCAAGTTGTTAGAAATAACAGAAGAATTACCTCTTACTGCTGTAGGTAAAGTTGATAAGAAAAGCCTAAGAAAATAAATTTCTGGATGACTTCCAGAGCTTAAATATCAAATTTTTTTTATTTATTACTCTTTATTTATGTTATTCGTGAGGAGATATAAATATAGCCATAAACAATTAACGTTCTTCTTCAATTTCTTTCTTTACAATGTTAACGATAAGAGGGAAAACATCTCCAATCTTGTCGTGAATAACTACATCCGCTGAAGAGTCTATATCAGTTTCTTGAATGTTAATAATAGCTAATTTCGCACCTAAAGAAAGTGCTTTTCTTGGATAAAAGGCGACAGGATATATTAATAATGAACTACCCAATACAATCAGTAAATCACATTCCTTTAATAGCCTGTCTGCTTGACTTAATGTTTCCGAACGTAAAGGTTCTCCAAAGAAAATTGCGTTTGGTTTCAATAAACCATTACATGCTCCACATAATGGCCCATATCTTCCGTTTCTAACCTGATCAATCATAATTGTAATTGGGTAGATGTTACCACATCCCATACATATCGCTTCATAGGCAGTTCCGTGTAACTCTACTACATTCTTGCTATGTGCTTTTTGATGTAAACCATCAATATTTTGAGTGAGAATTCCATTTAACTTATTAAGTCTTTGCAATTTAGTCAATGCTTTATGACCCTTATTAGGTTTAGCTTTAAATATAGCCATACCTAATTCAAGCATAAAGTCCAAGTTTTTCTTTGGGTCTGATACGTAAGAATGAATACTCGCAAATTCGTCGGGATTAACCTTTTCCCATAAACCCGTGCCCGGACTTCTAAAATCAGCAATTCCGCTCTCAGTCCCCATACCAGCCCCAGTTAAGGCTACAATGTTTTTAGCATCTAAGATTAATCGAGCGAAATTTTTAATTTTCGAATTTAACTCGTTCATCGTGGTAAATTCTCCTAATTTATTTTAAATTTCCGATGAAAATAGAAAAAATATTTAATATGATTATTTTTATTATTTGAATATAATATAATATTATAACTAATTGTAAAAGGAATAATATTTAATATGAATAATTTTATAATTCAGTTAGTTGTAATTGTATAATTATATTTTAGTTTGATTTGTAAATTAAATAATTGAAGCATTATGTCGTCAGATTACCCGAATCCAAATTATCAGAAACCAGACCGCCCGAATCCAAATTATCAGAAACCAGACCGCCCGAGTCCAAATTATCAGAAACCATACCGCCCGAGTCCAAATTATCAGAAAATAGATCGCCCGAATCCAAATAGCCAGAAGCAAATTTACGCGAAATCGTTCATATATAAAATCTGCGTTGTAGGAAATGGTGGTGTCGGAAAGACTTCCATGGTTTTAAGATATTGCGAAAATTCTTTTAAAGAAAGTTATATGATGACAATTGGGTCAAATTTCAGCACAAAAACCGTAGAATTGGCAAATTACCCGCAACTACAAGTTAAACTTCAGCTTTGGGACCTCGCTGGCCAAAAACATTTTTCATTTGTGAGACCTCCATTCTATCGTGGAGCTACTGGTATAATTTATGTGTTTGATCTTACGAGACGTTCGTCTTTCGCTGATTTACTAGAATGGCGAGAAGAAGTTGAAAAAGTTATTGGACAGAAACCGTGTTTAGTTGTTGGTAATAAACTCGATTTGGCAAGACAAGGTCAAAGAGAAGTAGCCGAACAGGATGGAGAAGCTGTAAAATATGAAATGCATGCTATGAAATATTTTGAAACAAGTGCTAAAGAGGGCGATTCTGTAGGTGATATTTTTGAGTTGCTGACGCTCGAAATCCTTAAATCTTCTGGAAAAATTTAATTTTTAAGGTATAAACAATAAATTAAAATTGCTTATTTAATTTTTTAAGTACAAATATCAAATAAAATCTGGTTAAAATTATGTTTGGTGGAGGAGGTCGCACTTACGATCGTGCGTTAACGGTTTTCAGCCCAGAGGGGCGTTTATTTCAGGTAGAATATGCCTTAGAAGCTGTAAGACGGGGCACTTTAGCAGTAGCGGTAAAATCAAAAGATTGCGTTTGCTTAGCTGCTCAAATTAAAATCCCTTCGAAGTTAATAGATGCAGACTCAATTGATAAATTGTTTCAAGTGGATGAACATATTGGTGTAGCTATTTCTGGATTGCACGCAGATTCAAGAACCTTAATTAATTTAGCGCGAGTTCAAGCTCAATCTTTTCGTTTAACTTACGATGAACCAGTCAGATTAAACATGTTGGTTAAAACTTTGGCTGATATTAAGCAGCAATACACACAGTTTGGAGGTATAAGACCTTTCGGATGTGCTCTATTCTTTATTGCTATTGATCCCGCAGGACCTCAGATTTACACAACATCTCCAAGTGGAATTTATCGATCGTTTAAAGCTTACGCTTTAGGTAGTGGAGAAGCTACAGCGAGAGACTACTTGAAAGAAAATTACAACGAAAACATGACATTTGACGAGACAGTAAAATTTACTTTGAATACGCTTAAAGAATCTATTAATGAGACCCCAACCAAAGAAAACACTAGGCTTGCTTATATAAAGTCCGAAGATAAGAAATTCCACATGTGCTCAAAAGACGAAGTAGAGAAATTTTTGAATCTAATAAAGGAAGAACCTACACCTTAGTTTAACACTTTTTATTAGATAATTCTATTTCGAAATTATTAATTTCTCCTTTATAAGACGAGCATTACTTTATATAA
>Ga0209979_1002693_pt1 | contig 16627 bp, 16 predicted proteins | sample AnhtaG_FD_183114 | JGI IMG/M metagenome (GOLD analysis project Ga0209979, IMG submission 183114) | Deep subsurface microbial communities from Anholt, Denmark to uncover new lineages of life (NeLLi) - Anholt_01485 metaG (SPAdes) (version 2) | ecosystem: Environmental > Aquatic > Marine > Oceanic...
ACACAAGGGATTTGCTTAAAGGGATGGTGGACGTGGACGATTTGAAGGTGTGTGCTACTCTTCTGAGTCCCCTTCCATCTTCTCCATGACATCCAGCAACAACGCACATTCAATGCAAAGCAGATACGAGAAGGTGACACCACCTCCAAACCTTATTTCGCAAGGGCTAAGTTCTATATTACTCAGTACTACTTCATCCTCTTTTTCTTCATCAAGATTGAGGCTCTTCTCCCCTTCTGCACGCTTGCAAAGATAGCACGTCCTGACTCTCGGTTTCCTGAGACCCTGTGGCCTGCCCCCCAAAAAGGAGTCCAGTTTTAGTGTTAGACTGGAAAATAAGAAAGGGGGCAATCAATTCATGGTAGAATGGTAGAGATGAAAGGCTTGATATTTAAAGCCTCTCGCTAAAACCAGATTTTCTGGTAAGGTTGGGAAGAAGAGGATACCTCGGGAATTAGCTTCTGAATGGGTTTTTTTGATACTCATAGAGGAAGGGGGTGAAATGAATGGCTCATTTTCTAGATAACAGGGTTGCGGTGATTACTGGCTCAGGCCAAGGAGTTGGTAGGGCTATAGCTATAACAATGGCTAGGGAAGGCGCCAGAATAGTAACCAATAACCGCTGGCGAGGCACTCCCGGTGGCGACGCCGAAACTACAGCCAGAGAAATTATAGATATGGGTGGGCAGGCAGTACCGTTCTTTGGTGACGTGTCCAACTTTGGGGTAGCTCACCAACTAATACAGACGGCAGTAGATAACTTTGGCCGGCTGGATATTTTGGTGAATAATGCTGGTATTCTTGGCCGTTACAATATGGTTTGGGATACGACGGAAGAGGATTGGGATAGGTGCGTTGACATTTCTCTCAAAGGCTCTTTCAATTGCATTCACCATGCCAGTGGCTTAATGAGACAGCAGAGATGGGGACGGATAATAAATACCACCTCTGCTAACGCGTTAGGCGGTTATGGTATCAGTCCCTATTGTGCGGCTAAAGCCGGGATTATTGGCTTAACCAAAGCTGTAGCTTGGGAGCTAGGCGCCTACGGGATAACCTGTAACTGCTATGGTCCAACAACACGGACACGATTTAGCACTGGTGAGGAGCGAGAGGCTCGTCTTAAGAAAATGTGTGAAGAGGGGCTAATCACTGAAGAGCAATACAAAGAGCAAACCACCCAATCAGAACCGGAAAGGGCTGCTGTCCCACTGGTAGCCTATCTGTGCACTGATGAGGCAGCTAACATAAATGGGCAGTCATTTCGGGTTAAATGGGGTATCGTTTCCATTTACTCGGAGCAGGCAGAGGAAAAGTCTATTGCTAAAGAAGAAGCCCCGTGGACAATAGCTGAGTTAGTAAAACTTGTACCTGAGGTGCTGCTGAAAAGGTACTAGAATCCAGCACCACTCCGACCACACTTTTAGCAATCGGAACGAGGAATGATGCCGCTGCAGGATTTCTAGAGGAAATGTTGAGGTAGGTTTGAGAGCAGAAGTTGCCAAACCCAACTGTTACCTTCAAGGAGGTCTTTATGTATCAGGTTTTGGATTCCTATCAACGCTTTGACCAGAAGAATAATATGGTGAATCGGCCTCTCTGGGATTCCTCCTTGCACTACCTGCTGGCCCTGGACCGAGAAACCAGGCTACGACAAATGCGTAGCGGAGTTGCCGGATTGGAATTAAAGGATTTCGCACTTGTCTCCGGTGCCTCAGTGGGAACTGCCGCACTAGGCACTGACACAAATACGCCTAATTCTGGGCTAACTTCGTGGGAACCACTGCCTCTTGCTAGCTCCAACGAGCTCCCTGAGTGGAAGTCCACTGTGACCGATGTGGCACAGATGACAGACCAGATAAAGCGTGTGGCTCGGTATTTAGGCGCCGACCTGGTGGGTATTGCTAGGCTCGATATGCGCTGGGTATACTCACATCACTATATACGAGACACAGGCGAGAGCCAGCCGGTAGAGATCAACGAGCGATATAAATACGTAATCGCTATTGCCTCAGAGATGGACAACAACATGATTAAGACTGCTCCCACTGCCTTGAGTTGGGCTGAGGATCGGCGGATTTATTCCAGAATGGCTTTACTCGTCAGTTCTCTGGCCCAGTTTATCCGCCAACTCGGTTATGGCGCTATCCCATCACTTAACGATACGGCACTTAACGTACCCATTGCTGTGGACGCTGGCTTGGGAGGGCTGGCTAGGCATGGGCTATTGATTACTCCTCAGTTCGGCCCACGGCAGAGGCTGTGCAAGGTAATCACTGACCTGCCGCTAGAGCCCGACGAACCTATTGAGTTCGGTGTCACCGAGTTCTGCTCTGTGTGCCATAAATGTGCTCGGGAATGCCCGGGACAGGCCATCTCCTACGGGGAATCCACAGCTAAGGTTTCTAGCATTTCCAACAATCCCGGCGTTGTAAAATGGCCTTTGTCTGCGGAAAAGTGCCGGGAATATTGGAGTAAAACCGGCACCGACTGTAGTATTTGTATTAGGGTGTGCCCATTCAACAAGGATAAGGGCTGGCTTCACGATACGGCTCGATGGTTGATAGAACATGCGCCCTGGGTTGACCGCACTATGGTGTGGTTAGACGACCGGATGGGGTACGGCAAGTATTCTAGCCCCAATGTTTTTTGGAACGCCTAGGATGAACTGTTTCGGTGTCTCTACTCAGTATCCTCCCGCACATTCCTGGAACCAAGGTATTCTTCTCATCCTCACCGGCTGCCAGATAATTGGCTTTGAATTCTAACCAATTTGCATCTCGCCTTTAAACCAGGTTATCGGCTCAACGGAATAAGCCAGGCTAAGCGTCCTTCCCATCTGCTCATCAATCAGTTCGGCTTCAAATCGGGGGCTGAAGCAGTATTCGCCACCAATAATAGGAATTGTCGCCGAATACAGAGCCAACCCACCTAAGTCGCCGGTGATCTGAGCTTTTACCTTGTCGATAAGCTCCGCTACTTTCATGATTAGTGCCAATCTGCCTTCTTGATATAACTCTCGTTGCCCGTCCTTTTCCACCCAGGAGCGTAATATGAGGTCATCCCAATGGTCCGCTACCTCTTCATAGCGCCAAACCGCAGCTGAAATAACATTGGTGCACATCTGCTTTGCCGCCAGGAGATTGTGGTCTTCTAGTTTTCGGTCAGTATGGTCACTGCCCACAGCAACATAGGTTTCGTCCCGGTCAAAAAGAAGGACAAATTCTGCCTCACCAGAGGTTGAATTCTCAGCCAGAACCTCTATTCTGTCAGCGGTAGTAATCCTATCGGCTATTTTCGGAAAGAAGATCGGAATTGACTTGGGTGTGGTAACACCCCCTTTTCTCAGCCTTTCGATTTCTAGGTAAGTCTTAGGGTCGCGAGCCGTATACCCTCCGCTAATTATCTTCTTAACCTCAAAATCCAGCTTGCCACCACCTTCAATAGCCAGTTGTACCATTATTGCCTCCCCTGTTTTTGATATGGCTAAAACGAAAAGGCCACCAACTACCGCTGTATTTCCCAGCGATGCTACGGTTACTGTTTAGTCCCCTCAACTCCTAAACTGATACTGCATAATATCGTAAGGTTACTTCACACGTTGGGCTTCAGTTTAGTTCTCTCTGTAGACTTTGTCAATACCATTATGATATATGCCCCATGGTGGGCAAGGCAGCCAGAATGGAAGTAAGAACATCAAGACGCGTGAGCGGCACATCGGAAGGGATGGCGGCTCGAATCAGGAGGTAACCGGAGTCCAGGTCTGTAGCATAATTATCCCGGGTGTTGTATCATAGGGTCAGACGCAATCCGCTACCCAGTGTAATATTAATTAAGTATGATATTACTTACAAAGCTGAACTGTCTTTGTTAAACTGCACGAAATGACTAATGTGTAGTGGAAAAATGAATCCTCCACAGTGCAATAGTCGTAATGGCATTAACTAGCCAATGGGCCAGCATGGGGCCTACAAGGCTAGAAGTATGAATACGCAGGAACCCAAATAGCCCACCACTTATGAATATGGCGATGGCGATACTAACAAAAGCTAGCTTCTCAGTCAAAGCTAGCTTCACGACAAGGGGGACCCTTAGCAGAAGTCCAATATGCCAAAAAGTAAATACCGCACTTTGCAAAATAATAGCTTGATTAGCTACTGATATTTGTGAGAAAAGCTGAAGAAGAATACCACGGAACGCGATCTCTTCGAGTAGCACTGTGCCCAACGGGATGTAAATTGTAATACGATATAGCAAACTTAACATACCAAAAAACTGTAGGTTCTGGGTTATCTCTAATGGGAAACGTGGCTTATAAATAGTGATTAATGTGAAAATCAGTCCGCCTATCAGAATGCCCGTTAGTATTCCCCATAGTGCACTACTCAGCATTGATTGATCGCCCAATCCTATTTGCTCTATAGAGAGCCCAACTGCTCTGTGCGCCCAAACCAAAAGGAGTGCAGTTACCAAGAGGTTCAAGGGGACGTAAGCAAATGATTGTACCCTGGCGTGCAGCAAATTGAGCATCACGTTATATGCGATCAAGCAAAGGGATAACGCGAGAATCTCCATAGACTCACTAATCCTTAGCTTTTTGGGAATCGTTCACAGTTAATAGTTAACCATTAAGCTATTTTAACACGATATCTTACCTAAATACATAGCCCAAACATGCAGCTTGCATGAGACTACGCAGCATTATTGCGTTGTTTTTGTTCCCAGTCTTTTGCTAGTAGGTAGCTCTTGAAATTTAAGTGTGATGCCATTTGCCCGCCTCGTGAGGGAGCTATTTGTTCATGAAAGTCGTAGCGACTGCTAAGTAGCTGCTCCTTTGTGCAACAAGAACTGTAGCCGTCCTTTCTACGTAGAGGTATAATAGCTTAACTAATGGCATAGGAGGAATGCACCGAAATGAATAAAAAAATTGAGAATACCGAGCTACTGGTTCAGCTGGAGGATTTTAGCACGCTTCGTGTCGAAATGTTTGATAAGTTTAAGCTTCGTTGGCAGCTAAGTATAGCTCTGATAGCGCTATCAGCTTCAGCATTACCCTTTTTGATGGCAGCAGAAGATGACATCCGCTCCTTTGGTCTCATAACCTTACCAGTACTTTTTTATATTTTTACATGGCTCTCCGCTTCGCTCTGGTATCAGGCCATGAATATGGGTATATATATAGATCAATACATTCGGCCTAGAATTAACGCTCTTATTGCTTCTTTACAAGATGATGCCCAAGTAGCTGAGAGGTGCGTACTAGGGTGGGAGGAGCACTTGAACTTGATAAAAGAGGGCCGGTGGAAAGCAACACGTCTTATATGTAAGCGGCTTCCTGAGTATCTGCCGTTTCTAGGAATTGCTATTGGCTCTCTTGTGATATTTTTCTGTTCTTCTAATGCAGATTGTTTATTACTTAAGATAGCTATCGTGGAAGCTGCCCTCACACTGCCAGTAATCATAGGGTTGATCTATTTCATATATCGAACAGAAAAATATTGGTTAAAAAAGAGTGGTAACCTTAAATCAGTTGACAAAGAGGGGAAGAGTATACGAAAACAATCCAAGCGTTAGAAACACAGTAGCAGTCGAGGTCTCTTTACAACATATATCGCCCCATCAATAAATATCCTGCGCAGACACGGGGAGCCCCTGCTTTGTGATATGTCCATAGTGACAAGTATTTTCTGAGGCACAAGTTGAGGATACAAGAGCAGTGTAGGAACAGAGTCGTCTTGCTGAAGGGAAACGTCTAAAGTACCGATTTCAATTATTGCCAAAAAGGCGCTGGAATAACATAGGCGAAGACGGTCATCAGGAGCATAGCGTTCCTATCTTCTTTTGCCAGTGGCTGCACGTTTCTGCGGATTATTTGGACTTCCCGTCTTTTGGTGTCTAGGATATTGATAGGCATCCGTAAGAATCTATCTTGTAGTCCTCAGGTAGGCACCGTGAGTACAAAAGGGCTATTTCCCTTTTGCCAATTAAGTTCGCTGTATCCGTGACCAATATTGTTGTTGCCGAGGATGGTATGTATCTTGGTTCTTTATCCCAGCCTTAACCTTTAGCAGGCTTGCGCTGTGGTGTAGAAGCTCCTTGTTCAATTCAATTGCTATTTCCATCCTCTACTAGAACATTTCTTCTGACCGACGAACTGGCCTTTGTCATTCGTGGTCGATATGTAAGATGCAAATTCAAACCGGTATAAAGCATTGCTGAACGTGTTCTGGGCCTTATTATGTCCTCATGTTAATGTTTTCATGACATCACATTGTATTGTTTGAAACATAAAGAGGGGAATTTCTCTCAAAACAGTAGCCATAAGAGACCGGATTACGAACAAGCTGGTTTGCTAAACCAGATTGATTTGGCTGCAGTACAGGCACTTGATACTCGCCTCCTTGGAATCACTTTAGGCAATTTCCATCTAATAAGATAGTATCTTTAGTTATGACAGCCCAGCTCGGTCAGTGGATTTTGCTGGCTTATAGAAAAACTGCTAGAATATTTTTATTACTCAACCCACGAGGAAAAACACATTACATCTCATGGGCAGTGCAGAAACAGGATATGACAGGCAAATATGAGATTCAAAAGTACATCGAGGCGCTCAAGGACAAGCACTTGTACATGCGCAAATTAGCCGTCGAGGCCTTATGTGAGATGGGTCCTGATGCTAGAGCAGCCGTACCTGCCCTAATAAAGGCGCTCAAGGACAAGGACTGGGACGTACGCTGGTGGGCTGCCTCGGCCCTGGGTAATATTGGACCTAATGCTAGTGCAGCCATACCTGCCCTTATAAAGGCGCTCAAGGATAAGGATTGGTACGTAGGTCCCATGGACTGGTGCGAAGGCCCCATGGCCTTGGGGAGCATTCCCGATGCCACACAAGTCGTCATCGAGGCGTCTAATAAGGGCTGGCGTGTGAAGTCGTTCAAGCCCAAAGGCAGGGACATGCATGAAGCGGCCACTGCTGCCCTGAGGAAGATTGGTGAGCCTGCCGTGCCAACTCTCATCAAGGCGCTCAAGGACAAGAACATCAACTGGAGGGTGACCATGGTTTTGGGTGACATCGGTTCTAATGCTAGGGCAGCTGTGCCCGCCCTTATAAAGGCACTCATGGATAAGGATTGGGCATTGCGCTGGAGGGCTGCCTGGGCTCTGGGTAAGATGGGTCCTAATGCCAGTGCAGCTGTGCCCACACTAATCAAGGCGCTCAAGGATGAGGATAAGAACGTGCGCGAAAACGCTGCCTGGGCTCTGGGTGACATCGGTCCTGATGCTAGTGTAGCTGTGCCCACACTAATCAAGGCGCTCAAGGATGAGGATAAGAACGTGCGTGAACGGCAAGCATACTGTATGAAGTGCAGAACCAAGAGAGAAATGAAGGACGCCAAGAGCATAACCATGAAGAACGGAAAACCAGCAACCCAAGGGGTGTGCCCGGTGTGTGGCAGCAAGATATTCAGAATAGGAAAGGCGTAGACCGGGCGAACTAATTTTGCAGGGGCTGGGTATTTAACGTTAAATACCCAGCCCCTTTCTTTTTATCACACAAATCAAACTTTCGTGACCTAAGTTATACACTGGACACAACATCCCACAACCAACTGAAAACTACAACTGGCAGGCGGGATGCCACTTGCCCGATTACAGCTGAGGCACCTCACGGGAGGGGGAGAAGGAGTAGTAGCTAGGATATACCGGCTCCTTTTTCCACCACTTTCAGGACACTACCGATTGTTCTAACCACCCTCTATATAAAACCAGCAAAGGGACGACGTACCACCCCGTTATAGACCCAGTTTATTAAGGTGGTAAAGTCGAAAACTGGAAGCCTGACAGCGTTTTGGACAGCCCAGGCATAAGGCGGCATGTCACTGCAGTTAAGCAATATTGTGCCAACATCTGGATTGTCGCTGATAAGTTGCTTTGCAAGACCAACCAATTCCCGCTCAATCTCGTAGCTATTAAAATGACCGGTGCACTGCGGAATATTCTGAAACTCAGACAAGCCCTGGGCACCAGCGATTACAATAGCAGACAAATCGTCAACCCCGCATTGACTGAGAAGTTCTGGCGTTAAGGAAATGTCACTGCCACAGATAACACCTACCTTCTGGTTTGGCTTGAGACCTCGTCTAATAATTGGTATCTGCAGGATACTAGAGAGATAGACGGGAACATCCAGTATGGCGGCGGTCTCTTTTTGATAATTACCAAAACATCCACAGGCACCTACGATTGCTCGAACACCTTGCTTTTCTAATTCTCTCCCTCCCTCAATTATCAAGTCTAGCAGAGCAGGATCGGCACCAAGGATTTGTGATATAGTGCTTCCCTTTAAAATTTTGTAAAGTACCGGAAAGTTAAAAGTAGTCGCATTGGCCACGTTGCCAGGCAAATAGGGATACCAGACATCGAGCACAAGTATCCCAATGGCACTGCCTGCTACTGCTTGCCCTTTTGGCACGTAGATTTGAGCATTAACTTGCTCAGGTCCAAGCATAAATCCATATCCCATTTAGACACCTCCCTTTAGTAAGCCTTTTTATTCTTGTTATTCCAGCAATTTCCAGCAGTCCCTACAAACAACAAGAGGCGGGGAAAACCTCCTTGCAACCTCCATCTCTTCAATAGGCTTTTGCGCACCACAATACTTGCAGGTGAAAATAATTTCCCTTTGGGTATTATCCGGTCTTTTATTCCAGGGCACAGAGCCAAGTGGGTGCGGCTTGCCACATCGCTCACACTTTCTTGCCTCGGCAATAAGTGATGGTATTTGTTTAACTTGCTCCTCGGAGTAAAGCCAGAACCCTCCGGGCTTTATCGGGTTGATAATACCTTCTTTCCTCAGCTTGGTAAGCCACTGCACCGGGTATCCCAGCTTAGTTGCAATGCTCCTTTCAGATAGTGGTGTAACTTGTGGGAGCCCATATTTGGCCAAAAGTTTCCTTATCCTCTCATGGCTTCTACCAACCATCCGCCCCAGCTGCCTGAGGGTCTTTCCCTTGCTTTTCTCAGGATAAGCAGCTCTACGGTGGCTGGTGAGACTCTATTTCTGTATTCAACAATCTTTTGCATATTAGTATGCCTTACAACTGGCAGGCGGGATGCCACTTGCCCGATTACAGCTGAGGCACCTCACGGGAGGGGGGAAAAATATTTAAACCGGTAGGATGGCAGAAAACCCCCGGCACCCCAGTTTCCCCTGGCAGAGCCCGCCTAATTCTTCTGGAAAATCCAAGATATGGCCCAAAGCCTTCATGACATCTTTACTCTCGACCCCTAATAGATCTCATTTCCATACCTTCTCGAATACCCGTAGGAAGTTCTTGCCTAATATGAGCTCAATGTCCTCATCACTGTATCCACGATTCACAAGTGCCTCAGTGAAATTGGGGGCTTCTCTATCACAAGAAAGACCTTTTAACGGTGCGGGGGTTGTCAGAGATGCTAGTGATTCTGCACTTAGGTATTTAAAAACATAGTCATAGAAATCAAACCCTAACCCAACATTCTTTATTCCTCCCAACTCAACTATGTGACCAAGGTGATTCAACAGATGATCAAGATCTGGATTATCGTCATCTACAGAAGTACCGAAAGAATTCACACCAATTACACCACCATTACTTATTATTGCTTTGATCTGATCATCAGTGAGATTCCGGGGATGATCAAGCAATGCTCTGCAGTTTGAGTGTGAGGCAACCACTGGAGCTTTGGTTAGTTCCATAGTATCCCAAAATCCTGGATCATTAAGGTGGGAAATATCGACTACAATACCTAGATTGTTACACTCCTCGATAACCTTAACACCGAAGTCGGTAATTCCCCCAACCTTACCCTCCTTCCGTGGGAGGAAGTGAGCGCCGTCCCCAATATAATTTCTAAAAGCGTGAGTTAGAGTCAGCAGCCGTAAGCCAAGAATGTAAAATACATGTAGAAGCTCAATATCATTACCCAACGGCTCAGCACCTTCCATACTAAGTATTAACCCAATCTTTCCAGCCGCCTTGGCCCTTTCAACATCTTCAAATTTGGTAATCGCAGTTATACTCGGCGACTCTTCAACTTCTTTACGCCATGCGATAGCAATATCCAATCCACCGTTTAACGCATATTCATGGACATGACTGGATTCGACATAGATTGCTACCACACGTACATTTATGCCGCCTTTCCTCATCATTGGAACCCAGTCCTCTTCTATGACTCCAGTCCTCCCTTGTTTGCGCTTGGCAATTACGTCGCACAATAAATCAGAGTGCGCATCCACCACTGTAAGGCGTTCGTGCAACTCTTTCGCATGCTCGCTCCTCTGTTCTGTCATATTATTGTAGTCCTCCCTCTATTTATAATTTGGTGATACTCTTTCTCCAGGAAAACTCTCTAATAGATACCTCCTTCTTTACTTTATCTGCTACAACTTGAACACCAGTGTGGGTAACCACAATGCTATCTGGGGGAATAGTATGACTAGGAATAGACCGGCTGCCTGAAGTAGGACGAAAGGTGTGACCGATCTATAGATATCCCCCATAGTTATGCCCTTGGGAACCAATGCCTTCATAAAGAAGAGGTTGCCGCCCACAGGAGGTGTCAAGTAAGCCATCTCTACGCTCAGGACATAAAGAACCCCGAACCACACAGGGTCGAAGCCTAAGGAAGCGGCTACTGGTAGAAAGACGGGACAAGTAATGAAAAGGATCCCGAAAATGTCTATGAAACACCCTAGGACGAAGAAACAGGCCATCATTATAGCAAGGATGACCCAGCGGCTCACCTCCAGGCTCATAAACAGATGCTCTATCAACTCGCTGGCTCCTATACCCTGATAGACAGCGGCAAATATATAGGCCGTAAAGACAATCCACTGAACCATACAGGTGAGCTTAAGTGTTGCAAAGGCGGATTCCTTGAGTAGCTTCAAGTTAAACTTGTGATGGATAGCTGCACATACTAGGCTCCCGAAAGCACCTATGGATGCAGCCTCGGTTGGGGTAGCCAACCCAAGAAAGATTGATCCAAGAACCGAAATTACTAGAAGCGCTGGGAGGATTATCGTCCGCAGGGAGGTAAATCTCTTACTCCAGCCAGCCCTCTCCTCAGGCGGCAACGACGGCCCAAGTTTCGGGTTCAAGTAGCACCTTATCCCTATGTATATGATGAATAAAGAGGAGAGAAGTAGGCCGGGGAATACTCCTGCTATAAAGAGTTTCCCTATTGATACGCTGGCTATAAGCCCATAAACAATCATTACCACACTGGGAGGGATGAGAACCCCCAAAGCCCCCCCCGCCATGATGCACCCTATGGCTATGTGCTTATCATACGCACGCTGGAGCATGTTGGGAAGGGCTACAAGCCCCATGGTAACAGTGCCCGCGGCGCTTAACCCGGACATAGCAGCAAATATAGTGCAGATGAGCACTGTCCCCATCGCGAGACCCCCTCGTAGAGGACCCAACCAGAGGTGCATTGTGCTATAGAGTGCATCGGCTAGACCTGAGCGCTCCAGCACACAGGCCATAAAGATAAAAAGGGGAATAGCTACCATAACGATGGTGCTCATCAGGTCTATGGCATGGAAAGAGATAATGTCAAGACCCTCGGGGCCCCATAGCCAAAGGATGAAGATTATGGCTGTGCCGCCAAAGGCGAAGGCTACGGGAAGCCCCAGAGCCAAGAGCAGTGCCATGGAGCCAAATAGGAGCAACGTGACTACTTCAATACTCACCTTGGCTCTCCTCCTTCGATAGAGGTGGTAAGCTCACGCCCGGTAATAGCCATGTAGAGGTCTTTAACATACTTAGTAAGCCCCTCTAACAGTAGCAGCAAGGCTCCCAGAGGTATGGCTAGCCTGATTGGCCAGACTGGTGGACCCCAAGGGCTAATCGAGTATTCCTGAGCCAGAACCGAATTCCAAGCTGATACCCCGCTCTTCCATAGCAGTACGCCAATAAAGAGGAAGAAAAACGTCCAAGTGAACAGGTCTACAATGGCCCTTCTCCTTAAAGATAGGCGTCCGTGAAGTATGTCCACATGGACATGTGCCCCCCAGCGGAGAGCATAAGCTCCCCCTATTATGATGTAAGCACCATTGAGAAATTGAGACGTCTCATGAGCCCAGAACGTAGGGCTGTTAAACCCATACCTCATGAGCACTTCCCATACTAGCACAAACACCATGGGGAAGATCATGATACTAACAATCTTCCCCACCCAGTCGTTCAAGTTGTTCACAAATCTTAACTGCCGCACACATCCCTCACAAGTCATTTAGGCAGGCTACATCCTACCCACAAACTTCAGGTAATCCTTTATTATTTGTATTCCCTCGGCAGACCTGGGACCCCTGGTGGCAATCTCATCAAGGCTAGGCTGAGCTGCCTCTACCATTTTCGCGATATCCTCATCGGACCAAGTAATGATAGTGGCTCCCCACTCACCGCACATCTTGAAGATTTCCTGTGTGAACCACCAACCCCTCTTATAGGTCTCAATCTGAAGTTCGCCCATGGCTGCTTTAATGAGTGCTTTAAGGTGATCAGGCAACTCGTTCCACGCCCTCATACTCATCAAAACCTCGTTGGCACCCGGGTCCAAAAAACCAGGCATATACAAATACTTGGCAACCTCATACGACTTCGTCGCCTCGTAGTCGTCTATGCCAGTAGCTGCGGCATCCACAACGCCCGTCGCCAGAGCGGTGTACATTTCCTCCTTCGGGATGAAAGCCACCTTAGCTCCCAGCCTCTCGAACGTGTCCGCAACGGGGCCACCCCAGAGCCTTATCTTGAGCCCCTCAAAGTCACCCACAGAGTAAAGCGGCTCCCTACTCCAGAACGTGCAAGCTGCAATACTCAATTCTCCTAGGTAGTAGACGCCGTGCTCTGCGTAGCCTGCCCTTATCAGGTCACCAAGTGGCTTGTGTGAAAACAGGGCACCGCCATCGCCCATATACATCTCAACCCACTGCTGAGTACTTGTTAGGACCCAGGGTGGCATGCAAGCGGAGTAGAGATTACAGGATTCGATCTCACCCACGTAGTATGAGCCAGCGGTCATGCCGAACTCGATCGTCCCTGCATCTAGGCCATGAACTATCTCAGGGGAGGGTACCAGCTGGCCAGCAGAGTATAAAGTGACGTCAATCTGGCCGTCGGACGCCTCCCGGAGCCTATCAAAGAATTTGCGATAAGAAGGCATAGTCATTGATGCAGGCACATCCATGGCCTGGCATCTCCACTCGTAGACTTCTGCCGTTGGCGTCGGCGTTGGTGTCGGTGTCGGCGTTGGAGTCGGCGTTGGGGTCGGCGTCGGTGTTGGAGTCGGCGTTGGCGCAGCACAGCTAGCCATCAGCGGTAGTGCCAACATCAGGGCTAGGCAAACACTGCCTAGCAACATCAATAGTTTTTCCCTTGTCATTTCGTTCTCCTTTCAATCAAATTTAGTCACCCTTGGATACCAATTAGCTACCTCATATATCACCTCCTTCTTTAGCCCTTGCTCTTCAGGGATCGCCGCTCTCTCATGTCAGGTCAGTAAACAGGAACCGGAGCTTGATATTTGTCACCAAGCCTCTTGAATGCCGCGAGGAGTTCCTTAGCCCAATCTGCCGTATCCTTAACCTGAATTTGTCGGCACTCAACTCCAAGAAGCTTCTTGGCTATTTCGTATGCCTCATCTGTCACCACAAGCGTTCCATCATCTTTTATCTCTTCTACGCCCTCAAACTTCGCGGCATCAGCGTTGATTTTTATCGCCTGCTCCATGGTTACTCCCTCAGGTAATTCAATCTTGACACCCTTCGCCCCAATGCGGAAGGGATAACCTCCAATCAAGCCATTTGGACCAGGTGAGTGGGCTAATTCGTTGGTATCGTTAAGAACTGCCATAATGTTCCTTACAGCGGAGGAAGCTACTACTGGATGGTCGATCCAGCTGATCCACCCGGCTGGGCACGGTTCCATAAGCCTGTCGGATATTAACGAATCAGCATCATATTTGCCAGTGATGTCTTTGTCCCCTAGCATAATCTTTAAGAAGTAGGGTATACCTGTTCTTGTACCCATAACATTAGTCACATGCTCACAAAGGAAATAGACGGTAACAGCACTTATCGGCACATTTTCCTTTACGCTTACCCTCCTCTTTATCTCTGATACTATGTTGTCAACGTTACCTCCTCCAACAAGTACCCCCAGGCCAGTTCTCCATAGCATCGGGTTGACAATATCTGGCCATGAATTATTCAAAACAACAGGAATAGTGCCGGATTTCTTGACAGCTTGCATCAGCTTATAAATTAGTGTTAAGTGCATAGGTATCATAGATCCGGCTATCTTTTCGATCTCTTTATGTATCTCTTCGGGAAAGAATGTTGCCACCGTCCACGACATTAATGTCATACCATTATATATAAAGTCGGGTTCATACTTGTTTATCAACTCCGCGGTTCTGTCTATGTCAAACACATCGCACTGTTCAAACTGCAACGTCTTATCATAGCCCTCTGCGCCAGCCCCTGCGGCAACAACATTTACCTTCCTACTTCCCCAATCCTCCCTTTTATCACATCCGATTATCGTGCTAACTCCTTGTCGGCGCGCAAGGAATTCCATAACCCATCCGCCCAAGTCACCAAGGCCGAAAATCATAACTTTATTACCTACACTCATTTTAATCCCCTTTTCTAATTTTATATTTCCTTGCGATTGCTTCGCTGCTTGCACTCCCCACAATGACATTTTCAGTAGGCATCACCTCCCTTTGCCTTCCAAGACATTGTTACTAGCGGGATGCCACTTGCCCGATTATGCCCAAGGCTGCAACGGGAGGGGCCCCAACACCAACCTTCACCAGATTCTCCCCTGGCAGAGCCCGCCTATACTCTAGACTCATCCCCAACCGCCTTAATAAAGCCAAAGGGCTCACAAACACGCCATACCTGGGTCTCTGAGCCCTTTTATTTGACTTATCTTCAGGATTGCCGTAGAATTGAAACAGCTATATAACATCATCACCTGTTTTCACTCCCCAGAAAGACCTGTTACTGCAGGTCTTTTCTATTTAACCTTCTTTTGTTCCCTTTCAATCTTCTCCTCTATCGCCTCCTCAAGCCACTCACCAAGCCTTTTCTGTGATTCAATAGCTCTGTGATGCGCTTTTCGCAGAACACTTGGTTTTATCTTTATACTCCTTCCTTGCCTAGCTTCCTCAGCCATAAGCACTCCAGATTAAAGACAAAAAACCACCCTTAGCTATATTAGCTTCCACAGAGCAAAACCACTCTTGTCGTAAAGTCACCCTAGTCAAAAATTACTACTAGTCTTATCAAAAGGCAATACCTCATAGTTATTATTTTAGGTGGCAAAGTTTTAACCCCTTCTAACACATTTGGGGTATTGACATACTGATTACGTGGTAGTAAGATATCGTGGTAACGAGTTTTGCCATCTGTCGGTGTCATGCTACTCAGAGGCACATAGTGATGAAAATAAGGATACTCTTGGCAGACAAGAATCAAATCTTTCTTGAAGGGCTAGTAAACGTCCTAGAGCGTGAGACGAACATCGAGGTAGTGGGTGTGTGCCGCAGCGGGTTGGAAGCTGTCAAAAGCGCCGATGAGCACCAGCCGGACGTCATCCTGATAGATACTGAATTGCCTGAATGTAGCGGCATTGAGGCAATGCAGCGTATTCATAAAAGGCTGTCGAAGGTGAGTATCATAGTGCTCACCAACTCTGAGGTAGATGCCGACTTGATTTCTGCTGTTAGGGCAGGAGCTAGAGCATATATATCCAAGGATGTTAGCGTTGGAAACCTCATTAAGGTCATCTCTCTCGTCGCTGAGGGTGAGGTCATTGTATCGCCTCCGATGGCGGCAAGAATACTTGGTGAATTCACGTTGTTGGAGAACTACAAGGATGCAGCGAAGTTGGAATACTGCGATCTCCTAAGCGAGCGAGAACAGGTAGTGCTATCCTTCGTTGCGCAAGGTTTTTTCAACAAGCAGATTGCCACCACCCTGTTCATCTCTGAGAACACGGTGAAGGTACACCTGCGGAACATCATGGAAAAGTTGCATGCACACAATCGGCAGCAGGCAGTAGTCTTGGCGAGAGTAAAAGACTGGCTACCTGAGGTAACTAAAACTACCACAAAGCAAGTGTAGCTAGCTGCACTCTGAGGTTAATTGAATCTGGTAAATTCAAAAGGGCTATAATAAAGATAGCCTTTCCCCCTGTAACACGGTGCTGACTTTGGGCATTGGATACAAAGAACACCCCGCTTCTCACAAGATTGGCAGGAAGCGGGTCTTGCTAAAGGGAGACTTTATTCGATGGATAAAGGAACACTGGCCACGCCTCTCCTTTGAAGGAGAGGGGGATACAGGGGGTGAAGTTGATAAACAACCCTCCTCCTGGCCAAGGGGAAGGTATCAACAAACTATTCAAAGGTCAGGGAAGGGGGCTAAAAATTGATTCTAGCGCTTGCTGTAACCTGCTCAGACCCTAGTCGCGAACAGGGAGCCCTGGCGGCTCCGCCGGCAGCAAACCTTTCTCATTCCGAAAGTAGCCCTGCATTGAGTCTGAGGATATATTACAGCTTTTCAAGG
>Ga0209979_1002694_pt1 | contig 16619 bp, 15 predicted proteins | sample AnhtaG_FD_183114 | JGI IMG/M metagenome (GOLD analysis project Ga0209979, IMG submission 183114) | Deep subsurface microbial communities from Anholt, Denmark to uncover new lineages of life (NeLLi) - Anholt_01485 metaG (SPAdes) (version 2) | ecosystem: Environmental > Aquatic > Marine > Oceanic...
AGCCTCCCTGAAACATGACTTAGGTGAGTTACACCTAATGCCTTCAGCCTCCCTTAGATAGTCTCTTAAGAATTTACAGAATGCCGCAAAGGTATATTCAAACCTCTGAATAGCAGCATCCCCAACCACTACCGAATAAGGCTCACAAGATATCTCCTTCAATGTTCGCAAAGCTTTCTCCATGTCCTTTATTCTTCGCTCTAACTTTCCCAAATTACCACCCCTTCTTTAAGCACCTTTTGCGTAAACTCCTTAGCTCCTAAGGAGAGATCAACTACATCCACCTTATAAGGTATATTTGAATTCTCTATCCTCTCCCGGAACAAAGTGATTTTGCTTTTATTCATTCCCCTCCCTGGAAGTATCCCTACATCCATATCTGAAGTTTCGAGGTGATCCCCTCTTCCCCTTGAGCCAAACAAAATGACCGTAACATTCTCACCCTTAAACACATCCCTTGCCATATCCTTAAGCAACTCTAGAGAGCTTTCATACACAATGCTTTTTGATTTCATAGCCCGACATCCTTTATTTTCCCGCTCACACGCTTACATGGTTCTAAAGAGCCCCTCTCTTCAATCGGCCCTGAGCCGATGACTAAGACTTTAGACGGTTTGGACATTACGCGCCTCTAACTTCTCAAGGTAATATGAGGCTAAAGCTACAGCCATATATCGCCTCAGCCTGGAGTCTGATTCACTCGAGATTCCTGGGTGAGAGCCTTTTTGGCTGGCGAACTGGAAGAAACTCGAGACGAGTCTCGCTTCCGTGTTACTTTCAATGAAGCCCTTTTCTTGCAGTAGATTTCGTCTCTCACCTCCAGGTGTTTTTTGCCCCGCCTCTTGAGGTGCAATAATTGACGCAATTTGGTCAAAAACATCCTGAAGAAAACTTCTCAAAGCCCCATTAGCTGTTTCCCAGTTCCCTTCAATGTAATTTTCATAAGACTGCTTTAAGTGGTTCTTTGCGATAGCAAATCTATATTTGTCTAACAGCGTTTCTAAAAGAGCTTCCTCCTTTGCTGATTCAACAAACGGTGAGATTACAGGAACAAGTTCTCCGTCACGCACTTGAAACCCATCCGCTCTTAAGGCTACGTCAAAGTTTGGGAAACTTTCGAAGAATCGTTGCCGACGGCCTTGACTCCACCCTTTCTGAGGGTAGAGCTCTTTCAACGCTTCCCTAACAATTGAATCCAAAGTGCGCACTGCACTATCATCACCCGCTGCGCATAAATGTTGGACAACGTCATTGACTTTCCTTCGCTTGGCGGTCAGTCTGCCCGACTGCTCATAGATATCAAGCAAGTTATATTTGAAAAAGAAAGTCCTTAGCTTGCTGTCCGTATAGCCTTCGGCGAGGATTTCTATAATGCAACTCAAAGTAGGATTACTAAACCTCGACATTACTAGCTGAGGTTTGGTTGTGCCCATCCCGATAATCTCACATTTTTGAATTATCGACTTCAAGTTAGTCTCGGACCTGTTCACATTCTCAAGGTAGTGCTTTTGTAAATCGCCGTCTGGAGTTCTGGGACCAACGAGCAAGAGTTGCCAGCCAGCCAAGAATCTCCCTATATCATCTGCATCAAGCCCTGCCTTTATTATGTCGCTTACCTTATCACACCATAATTCGTATTCCTGATTATCATGATGTAGTTCTTTGAGACGTGGTATTTCTGCTAAACACTCCTTCAGAAGTTCCACTGCTCTCTCCCTGTCCATCTCTCACCTTCTCACCATCTCCAGAAATCTCTCAAATAGGTACATGTTATCCAATGGCCCTGGAGAGGCCTCGGGATGGTATTGAATAGATAGGATGGGCAAATCCCGATGGCGGAGACCTTCCACCGTACCATCGTTTAAGTTTAGGTGACTGACCTCAAGCCCCCCTTTCAAACTATCGGCATCTATAACATAGCTATGATTCTGAGCAGTTATGTAGACCTTACCAGTGGCCAAATCTCGGACAGGATAACTGCCTCGGTGTCCAAATTTGAGCTTTAAGCTTTTAGCACCGAGGGCTTGCCCGATTAGGTTTTGTCCCAGGCCAATGCCCATGATTGGCTTTTTGTCTAGAAGCTCTTTTATTGTCTTTACTATGTAATCAAGGAGACCGGGATTGCCCGGGCCTGGTGATAGTACAATGCCATCGGGCTTCAATTCCATGATATCTTCAGCCGAAGTGTTGCAAGGAACAACTGTCACCTGGCAGCCCAACTGGCTCAATAGCCGCAACATGTTGTACTTCAAGCCACAGTCGATAACAGCGATATGAGATTGCTTCGTCGCTGATGCTCCTCGCAATGACAGAGAAGGCAAGCTTGCAATGACAGGCATATTGGATTGCCACTCATATGGCTTCTCCGTAGTAACTTGGTGAACAAAGTCAATAGAGTCATATCTAGGCGAATCCTTTAGCTCCTTCAATGCCTCTTCAACAGTCATCTCTGAGGTAATAATTCCCATCACCACTCCGACTGTGCGTAGGTGACGAGTTAAAGCACGAGTATCTATCCCGCTGATGCCAGGTATGCCATTAGCCAGTAGGAATTCATGTAAGGTGGCGGTGCTTTGCCAGTGGCTTGGTTGGAGGCAATATTCTCGAACGGCCAAACCTCTCACCTGAATTTGCTTGGATTCAAAATCGGTTTCATTGATACCATAGTTGCCAATCAAAGGATAAGTAGGCACCAAAATCTGGCCGGCAAATGATGGGTCGGTAAGCATTTCCTGATAACCAGTCATGCTGGTATCGAACACCACTTCACCATAAGTGGTGGTTTCACCACCAAAGGAATAGCCTTCGTAAACTGAGCCATCCTCAAGAACTAAAATCGCTTTCTTAGCCATCAAATAGCTATCAGTCTTCAGCTAAGAGGCTGACCGCTGAATGCTGAATCCTCCTATCACTGTAAACTATCTTGCCATTAACTATGGTTGCCATTACTTTGCCTTTAAACTGGTAACCATCAAAAGGGGTATTCTTGCCTTTAGAGGCAAAATTACGACTATCCACAGTCCATTCTCGGTCAGGGTCAAATATGGTTATGTTAGCTGGAAAGCCCAGTTTCAAAGTGCCTAATTCACTATCTTTACCAATGATTTTCGCTGGCTCATAAGTCAGCTTGGAAATCAGCGTAGCCAGGCTTATTTTCCCTTCATACACCAAGCCCATGAGGCAGCCAAAGGCAGTTTCAAACCCGCTAATGCCAAAAGCAGCTAGCTCTAGCTCACATTTTTTATCTGCCAAGGTATGGGGAGCATGATCAGTAGCGATAGCATCAATCACCCCGTCCTTGAGTCCTTTGACTAAGCACTTTATGTCATCTTCAGTCCGCAAAGGGGGATTTACTTTAGCGTTGGTATCATAAGAGCTGACAGCTGACAGCTTACAGCTTTCAGCTCTCTCTTCTTGGAAGGGAGTGAGTCTCGGTGAGGTTATAATTCTTTCCTCGGTTAACGTTAAGTGGTGAGGAGTAACCTCAGCAGTGACCAAAATTCCCTTCTCTTTGGCATGGCGTATAAGCTCCACAGAGCCACAAGTGCTTATATGAGCAATATGAACCTTAGCTCCAATTAACTTTGCCAAAGCGAGGTCGCGAGCTACCATGCTTTCCTCAGCGGCTGTTGGAATTCCCTTCAATCCTAACCTGGCAGATACCCAACCTTCATTCATGATTCCACCACGGCTCAAAGCCTTGTCTTCACAATGGTCGATAACTGGCAAGCCAAGGTCGCGGCCGTAATCCATGGCACTACGCATAACTTGTGAGCTCATTACAGGGTCGCCATCGTCGCTAAAGCCAACCACTCCAGCTTCAGCCAGCTCAGCCATTGGACAAATTTCTTCACCTTTCCTTCCCTTGGTGATACACCCTATAGGGAGAACATTAACAAAACCTTCTTTGCTTGCCTTCTGTTTCACATAATCTATAGTTACTCGATTATCCAGTGGTGGATTCGTATTTGCCATACAACAGATAGTAGTAAAGCCGCCTAAGGCGGCGGCTTTTGTCCCAGTGGCAATAGTTTCCTTATCCTCAAAGCCTGGCTCACGAAGATGACAATGAAGGTCTATGAAGCCAGGGCAAATGACTAAGCCCGTAGCATCGATTACCAGACGTTGCTTCGCTTCGAGATCCTTCGCTGCACTCAGGATGACAGTGCCTCCCAACAGCATAATCTTGCCCTCGTCAACAAGTAAATCACCGACTTGATCTAGACCTTGTCTAGGGTCAACTATACGGCCACCATGGATAAGCAAGGGAATAGAATTGTTATTCATCATCTGACATAGCTGCTAGGCTTAAATCCCCGAGTCTCAGCTTCGTTTTTGGTATCAAAAATAATCAGATTTCCTGGTTTGATTCTTCGAACCAGCCAGCTGTCGGCGCTATGGTATTTCTTGTTCTCCAACATTCCTTGATGCCAGTCTGAACTGGCGATATATTGAGGCTGAAGCTCATGTTCACAATAGATACACCTCAATGTTAAAGGCTCGAGGCTTACTATCTTGAACTCAGGCTTTATATACCTTATCTCTGTTTCTTGGTTTGATACGCAAAGTGGATTAGGGCACCTGACTCCAGAATCTCGCTTATAAGCAGCATAGTCCACCTTTTGAATAAAGGAAGCGTCTTCTTCGGAAATTGTAACTTCCTTAGCTCCCAACAGTAGAGCTATAAGCGCCATTCTGACAGGCACCCCGCGAGCAGCTTGCTTGAAGTACATGCTCCTAGGGTCGGCATCCAGCTCATAGGCCAACTCGTCAACACGAGGCAGTGGGTGCATAACAAGTGTTCTCTTAAACTCCTTTTCCTTGAGAAGTTTCTTATCCACCACAGGGTAATCCTTCTTCACCCCCTGTCCTTCCACTGCAGGCGCATGTCTTTCCTTCTGAAACCTGGTAACATAGAGGGCATCTACCCCCGTCTTCAGCTCGACTTGAATACTAATATCAGGCATCATGGCAAGTTGGTGTGGACTACTTGGCGTCATGTATATGGCATCTATGGGGAAAAGTCCCTCTTTAGCTACTTGATCCAGAGCCTCATACCTTTTCAGTTCACCTTTATATTCCGTAGTTAGCTTCCTTAAAACGTGTTCCGGCATCCCAAGCCCTGACCCAGGACGGAAAAGGATAGTTGCACCGAACCTAGCCAAGGCGTAAATTAGGGAGTGTATCGTTCGCCCGTATTTCAAGTCCCCCCACAGGGCAATTTTCAGGCCCTTAATGGTTTGCCTCTCTTTCTTAATGGTGTAAAGATCACATAACGTCTGGGTTGGATGTTCATGACCCCCGTCACCAGCATTTATTATTGGTATGCCAGCATAGTCGGCAACTACCCTGGCTGCCCCCTCCCAAGGATGCCTAATGACAATTATATCGGCGTAACTGCCAACTACTCTGGCCATATCAGCAATGCTTTCACCTTTAGCTAGCGAAGTGGCACCGATATCAACCGCACTTATGACACACCCCCCAAGTCGGTGCATAGCAGTCTCGAAAGACAGTCGTGTTCTGGTGCTTGGCTCGAAAAACAGGCTCGCCATGATCTTTCCCTGACATATAGTAGACTGCTCATTTACGGAGTCCGCCATTTCATCCGCCAGGGAAAACAATGCCTCGATTTCCCCATTGGATAAATCATCTATGGTCACCAAATTTCTATTTGCCAGACTCATCTTAAAAAAATCAAACATTAGAAATAAAAATTCAAAGTTACCTTTACCTTTTGCTTTTTACATTTTGATTTTCTTTTATTGTCACCCTATCCACGCCATCGGTTTCTTCAAGTTGAACCTGTATTTCCTCGTCTCTGGAGCTTGGTATATTCTTACCCACATAATCAGCTCGGATAGGAAGCTCTCGATGACCACGGTCAATAAGCACAGCCAACTGAACGGATTTGGGACGCCCCAAATCCACAAGGGCATCCATAGCTGCTCGAATGCTTCGTCCCGTATAGAGCACATCATCAACCAGAATTACTTGTTTATCAATGATGTCCGTGGGAATATCGGTGTTTTGAGTTGCTGACTTTAATTCCAGATAAGAAATATCGTCGCGGTAAAGACCAATATCCAAGGCGCCTACAGGAATAGAGACTCCTTCATAACTTTGGATTGCACTAGCTAATCGGTGAGCCAAGGGCACTCCTCGAGTCCACATACCCACGAGCACAATGTCTTTAGCACCCTTGTTTCTTTCTATAATCTCATGGGCAACACGAGCCAAAGCTCGGCTCATATCCTCTGAGGCCATGAGGACCTTTTCAGGCATTAAAAAACCTCCTGCCTTCAAACTGGCAAGAGGCTTTTAGTGCGATTTGCCTTAACATATTTCCCCTTACCAGCCTCACTGGACTGATTTAAAGGCTTGATTAATTTTACCATGCTTATAAAAATGACGCAACCCAAAAAGCTTGACAATTCGACCTCGGCCTTTTAGAATAAAATAAACCTAAGCTTTACCTCACAGTTGTGAAAAAACTATCTTAATTTGCAGCTTTGTTATATTCCCAGCAAGCTATGGCCAAGTATATCTTTGTTACCGGTGGTGTAGTTAGTTCTGTTGGTAAGGGAGTTTCGGTGGCTTCTATTGGCAGAATATTGAAAAGCCGCTCTATTTCCGTCTCAGCGCAGAAAATTGATCCTTATCTTAATGTTGACACTGGAACAATGTCGCCTGCCCAGCATGGCGAGGTATTCGTTACCCAGGATGGTGCCGAAACTGACCTGGATTTAGGGCACTATGAAAGATTTATTGGGGTCGATTTAACTCAGGCTTCTAGTGTCACTTCAGGCCAGATATATTCCTCAGTCATCGCCCGAGAAAGAAGGGGGGATTTTCTAGGTGGCACTATCCAAGTAGTTCCCCATGTTACCAACGAGGTAAAGAGACGCATCAGACAAGTGGCTGAAATTTCTGAAGCCGCTGTGGTCATAGTCGAGGTCGGCGGCACAGTAGGTGATATTGAGGGGCAGCCCTTTCTCGAGGCTATAAGGCAAATGAGGAAGGAAGAAGGCAGGGACAACGTACTATACATCCATGTCACCTTCTTACCTTACATCGCCGCCACTGATGAGATAAAGACCAAGCCTACACAACATAGCGTTAACGAACTAAGGAGAATCGGTATTCAGCCTGATGTTATCCTGTGCCGCAGCGATAAGGAGATATCCGAGGAAATAAAGGACAAGATATCACTATTTTGCGATGTTGACAGAGAAGCAGTTATCCCATTGGTTACCGGTGAGACTATCTATGAAGTTCCCCTGCTATTAGAGGAACACGGATTAGGAGATTTCATAGTTAACCGCCTAAAACTGGAAGCAGCAGAGTGCAATCTGGATAATTGGCGAGATATGGTGGCTAAGCTAAAAGCCCCTAAAGAGCCAGTAACTATTGGTTTGGTAGGCAAATATGTCGGGCTTCAAGATGCTTATTACTCTGTCCGTGAAGCATTATGTCATGCAGCCCTGGCCTATGATCGTGAAGTAAGGATAGAATGGCTTGACTCAGAAGAGTTGGATGTGACAAACAATGGCAAGCTCAGGCAAGTTCAAGGGATAATCATCCCTAGTAGCCTTGGCCACCGCGAAATTGAAGGCATGATAGAAGCAGCCAAATTCGCCAGGGAAAAGGAAATCCCTTACCTTGGCTTATGCCTGGGAATGCAAATTATGGTCATCGAGTTTGCTCGTTACATTTTCCATACCGACAATGCAAATTCTACTGAATTTGATGCCGACACTGCTTATCCTGTAATTGACCTCCTCCCGGAACAAAGGGGGGTTAGTCAAAAAGGTGGCACTATGCGACTAGGAACCTACCCCTGCCATCTGGTATCTGGGACAAAAGCCGCTCAGGCTTATGGTTGCAAAGTAGCCTATGAGCGTCATCGTCACCGTTTTGAATTCAATAATGCTTTTCGCCAACCATTAGAAGAGGCAGGAATGACAGCCAGTGGTCTATCACCAGATGGGAAACTGGTGGAAATCGCTGAGCTCAAGGATCATCCCTGGATGGTATCCTGTCAATTTCATCCTGAATTTAAATCTCGCCTCGACTGCCCCCACCCATTGTTTGTCAGTTTCATTGGAGCAGCCAAAGAGACGCTCATCGAAGGTGCTCAACCAAGCCTACTTATAAGTTAAGGAGGAGCAATGAGGTTATTCTTGGATACTGCTAACATAGAGCATATCCGTCATGGAGTAGAATTGGGGGTCATCAGCGGAGTGACCACTAATCCCAGCCTCGTATCCAAGGAAGGCAAAGTTAATTACCAAGAGCTGGTTAAGAAAATTTGCTCCATTGTCCCCGGTCCGGTGTCTACCGAGGTATTAAGCCAAGATGCTTCAGGAATGATAGCCGAAGCTAGAGAAATAGCTAAATGGGCCGATAATATTGTCGTCAAGATACCGGCTAGCCTGGAAGGGGTGAAGGCTACCTCAGTGCTAGCCAAGGAAAACATAAAGGTAAACTTCACCTTATGCTTCTCCCTGAACCAGGCTTTACTAGGAGCGGCAGCGGGAGCTACCTTCATCAGCCCTTTTGTGGGCCGACTTGATGACATTGGTGAGGATGGCATGAAGGTAGTATTTGACATCGCCCAATTTCTGTGCTATTATGAATTACCTACTCAAGTTATAGCCGCCAGCATTAGACATCCTCAACATTGTTTTATGGCAGCTAAGGCGGGCGCGCATATCGCCACTGTACCATACAAAGTGCTACTACAAATGATTCAACACCCTCTAACTGATATCGGCATCAAGCGCTTTACCGATGATTGGAGAAAGGTTATGGGGGAGAAGAGGATTATAGAAACCCCGGCGAAATTATAGGCTAAACAGGGTAAGGATATTTAAAGGAGGCTTCCATGATAACTATGGCTCAACTAGAAAGTAAAACTCGTGATGAGCTAGAGGCGTTAGCTAAGGAGCGAGGAATCAGCGGCTATTCCTCCTCAAAGAAGTCAGAGCTTGTCATCCACATCCTTAAATCGCAAGCAGAGCAACAGGGAAATCTGTTCCTAACTGGCATACTGGAGACCATGCCCGAAGGCTATGGCTTTCTGCGTCAGGATAGCTTTCTGCGCAGTGCTAAAGATATCTATGTGTCCAATTCTCAGATCCGCCGCTTTAACCTAAGAGACGGCGACTATATCGGCGGACAGGCTAGGCCCCCAAAGGAAGGTGAGAAATACTATGGCTTGCTTCGAGTAGAAAGCATCAATGGACTTGACCCCGAGCAAGCAAGACAGCGCTGCAATTTCGCCTCACTGACACCAACTTTCCCAGACAAACTCATCAATCTAGAAACGACATCAAATGATTTATCCACGCGCTTGATTAACATGATAACGCCTATAGGCAGGGGACAAAGAGGGCTTATCGTCTCACCACCTAAGGCAGGCAAAACTGTACTTCTCAAGAAAATTGCCAATGCCATCATCAACAACTACAACGATATCCATCTTATGATTTGCCTCATTGGGGAAAGGCCTGAGGAGGTTACCGACATGAAAAGGTCGGTGAAAGCTGAAGTTATAGCTGCTACCTTCGACGAACCGGTGGAAAACCAGACTCGAGTGGCCGAATTAGCCCTGGGGAGAGCCAAAAGATTGGTAGAGATGGGCAAAGATGTGGTCATGCTCCTCGATGGCATCACCCGCCTCACCCGAGCTTATAATCTGGCCATGCCTGGTAGTGGACGCACTTTATCCGGTGGTCTTGACTCCGCAGCTCTACATCCACCCAAGCGCTTCTTTGGCACTGCGCGCAATACTGACGAGGGTGGCAGCTTAACCATCATCGCCACTTGCCTGGTAGACACCGGCAGCCGCATGGACGAACTTATATATGAAGAGTTCAAGGGGACGGGCAATATGGAGCTTCACCTTGATAGAAAATTAGCCGAGAAGAGGGTTTTCCCGGCTATAAATATCGCGACTAGTGGCACCAGAAGAGAAGAGCTTTTGCTAGACGAAAATACTTTAAAACAGGTATGGTTGCTTAGACGCATAGTTAACATGGTAGCTAGCGATTCCACCCACCCCGCCGAGGCTACAGAAAGAGTACTGGAAAGATTAGCCAAAACAAAGAACAACGCTGAGTTCTTAGCCACCCTATCCAAAGAAGTATAAGCTTACTTTTTGCCTTCAGCTACGTTCCTTCCATAACCAAGATGATGCCAGTGAGGTCAGTTTGTATTCCACGCTATTGCCTTTCCATAGACCAGGGTTTTATAATCTCCTCATGAGCCCTGAAGGGCCAAACTGGATAGATAAAATTAGGCTCAAGGTCAAGAAAAACTTGGGCATGAATATCTTCCTCTGCGATAGTTGCCAATGGAACTGGCGCACTGCTTGCCACCGGCCTGAGCGCCCCAATGCTACCTGGTGCCCTGATTACAAGAAAAAGGGGAAATAACAACTGCAATTGCTATTCTGCAGCAAACTTAAAAAGCTTCCTTCGAGATAAAGGAAGCCTTTTGATTCTCCTCTAGTGGAGGCGGGGGAGAGTTGAACTACATCATACCGAAATTGTCTTCCATAACCTCCGGGAGAGGCGAGCTTTGGCAGTGCTGTTCTACTAGCTTTGGTCAATGAAACATTTCCACCAGTGAGCCATTATGTCTCATTTGAGTCAAGGACACTTGGTGAATCCGAAGGTAATTTGAACCTTCCAAACTACACAGTGAAAAAGACCGAGTGAATTCGTTTGCATCTTGTCTCAGCACGTGACATTTCTATCGTGGTCTGTAAGGAAGGAGGTCGAATCCCCTTAGGTGGGTGTTTCGGATCAGTTCCCGAACTTTCCTTCGAGAAGAAGCAACTGATTCCGGATTTACAGCAGTTGCTTGTATCTTATCCAAAAGTAATAGCTAACTCTAGTTCACCTGCAGCAGTCAGTTGATAGTACCGGAGTACGACATAAGTCATATACAGATATTTATTTCCCGACGTATAGTTATCTTAGAAGATAAAAAGTTAAGATTGTAAAAATGTGAATAATAAATCAATATAGTATAATTAAACCTGCGTGGAGGTAATAAGAAATGTCTGAGATAAAGGTGGATTGCACAGGTGAAACCTGTCCGATCCCTTTAGTTGAAACCCGGAAGGCTTTGAGGAAGGCAAAAGAAGGTGACATTGTGGAGGTTATCGGAACTCATCCTTCTTCTAAAAAAGAGATACCAATGGCCGTCAAAGCTCTGGGGCTGGAACTTATAGACATTCAGGAGAAAGACGGAGTTTGGAAAATAAGGATACGCAGGTAGAAGGAGGAAGTAACTATGGCTGATAAAGCTACTATTGTAGTTCATAGCGGTGATATGGACAAGGTTTACAGTGCCCTTATTATAGCTAATGGGGCACTGGCGATGGGGATGGAAGTATCACTCTTCTTCACCTTTTGGGGCCTTCAACGCCTCAAGAAAGGCGGGTTGGAAAAAGGGCCACTATCAAAAATGAACATGCTAGGCCTCGGCAAGTGGATGGTTAAGCGGAAAATGAAGAAGGCTGGTGTAGCCTCTTTAGAGAAGCTGCTGCAGGACTTCAAGGAGCTTGGAGGAAAAATCCTTGCCTGCGACATGACCATGGAAATAATGGGGATAAAGAAAGAAGACCTGCGTGATGATTTGATATCAGATTACTGTGCGGTGGGTACTTACATAAATGAGGCTAAAGAATCAAGTGTGACCCTCTTCATATAGACAGGAGGGAGATATGTTAGACAGACGACAGGTATATCTGGACAACTCAGCAGCCACCCGGTTGGATGAACGGGTACTGGAGGCAATGAAGCCGTATTTCTTCGATAAGTACGCCGTGGCCACCTCGGAGTTTGCCTACTCTCAGGGCATAGAGGCTCGAGAAGTCTTGGGCAGTGCTAGAGAAGCCCTTGCTGCGGCTCTGGGAGCGGCGCCTGGAGAGCTTATTTTCACCTCAGGAAGCACCGAATCCTCAAACATTGCTCTGAAGGGAGTGGCGCTGGCTCTTGGTAATAGAAAAGGGAAGCATATAATTGTGTCAAAAATCGAGGATTTTCCTGTACTCCACAGCGCAAGAGCCCTTGAGAAGCAGGGCTTCCAGGTAACCTATCTGGATGTAGATAGTGACGGCTTTGTGAATCTCGACAAGCTTAGAGATTCCATCACAAATGCGACCATTCTGGTTTCCATCCAGCACGCCAACCAGGAGATTGGCACCATTCAGGATATTGAAAATATCGGTCGCATCTGCCGTCAGAAGGGGACACTGTTTCATACCGATGCCACCCATACCTTCACTCAGGTTCCCCTCGATGTAAGGAGGATACCTGTGGATTTAATCACGGTATCTGCCCATACCATCCATGGGCCAAAAGGCATCGGAGGATTGTACGTCCGTCAAGGGACAAGAATAGGCAAGTGGGTAGATGGGGGATTTCAAGAGTTCGACCTTCGGGCCGGGCTGGAAAACATACCCGGCGCAGTGGGATTCGCTAAAGCGGTAGAGTTGGTCACGCCGGAAGAAATAAGGAAGTTACAATCAATGCGTGACCGTATTATTGACCGTATACTTGCCGAGATACCGGATACTACCCTCAATGGCCATCGCTGGAAGCGGCTCCCGCAGAATGCCAATATTTCGTTCCACTTCATAGAGGGTGAATCTATCACCCTGCATCTGGATATGCACGGTTTTGCTGTGAGCACCGGCTCTGCCTGTTTCAGCCGTTCCCTGGAGGGCAGTCACGTTATCTTTGGCATCGGTGGTGACCACGAAAGGGCACACGGATCAATTCGTTTTACTTTCGGGCGTTACAACACTATGGAAGACGCCGACGCCGTGGTTCAGACGCTGGCTGAGGTGGTGCAGGAGTTGAGAAGTATCAGCCCACTGGGCAAACAAAAGGAAGAGTAGGAGGGTTAGAGATGAGATTTCCATATAGTGAAACGGTACTGGAGCACTTTCGCCACCCGCGCAATGTAGGTAAGATTGAGAATGCCGACGGAAAGGCGATAGAAGGCAGTCCAGCCTGCGGCGATATGGTGGCGGTATATATTAATGTTGACCCAAAGACGAACACTATCTCAGACATCAAATTCGAATCTTATGGCTGTGCTTCTAACATCGCTACTGGTTCTATCATTACGGAACTGGCCAAGGGAAAGACATTGGATGAAGCCAAGAAGATTACCTGGAAGGAAGCGTCAGAAGCACTGGGAGGGCTTCCCAAAATCAAAGTCCATTGCTCAGTACTTGCCATAGAAGGTTTACGTTCGGCCATTGAAAACTATGAAGAGCGCCATGGTCTGGTTAAGGAGAAAAATCCGACCACGGTAGAGGTGGTACGTAAGCGCCTCAAGAAAGTTATGAACCCTATGGCTGGGTTAGACCTAGTGCGTACAAACCTGGTGCGAGACATTGAGGTAAAGGATGGTACTGTCCGAGTGGTGATCGACTTACCTCCGGACCACCAGTTTGCTTCTGCAATAAAGGAAGAGATAACGGAGAAGATAGAACCCCTCTGGGATGTAAAAGAGGTAGTGGTTGAATTTATGGCATAGAAGTCCGACAAAACTCTGGGTTTAGACACGGTTCCGGGGGAACGTAATGGGGGAAAAGTCTACTCCTAATAGTAAGAAAACAGAAAAGGCTCATATCCACATAACCGGGATGACCTGCACTACCTGCGCCGCCACCATCGAGAAGGGTCTGGCTGCGACTCTTGGTGTGGAGCAAGCTAACGTAAACTTCGCTTCGGAGAAGGCTTCTATAGAGTATGACCCCACCAAGGTAAGCCTCGCCAAGATTAAGAACACCATCTCTCAATTGGGCTATGGGACAGCGACTAAGAAATCCATCTTCCCGGTAAACGGTATGACCTGCGCCTCATGTGTCGCCCGCGTGGAGCAGGCTCTGTCAAGTGTGCCGGGGGTAATTTCAGCCAATGTCAACCTGGCTTCAGAGAAAGCCACCGTAGATTATGTTGGGGGTACAGAAATAGCCGACCTGCGACGGGCAGTAAAAGAAGCTGGCTATGAACTGGGCTCAGAAGCAGAGACCTTAGAAGATGTCACTACTGCTGCTAAGCGAGAGATTCGAAACATAAGGAACAGGCTTATTCTGGCAGCTGCCCTCGGCTTATTCATTATGATTCTAGGCTTTGGTCCCACTTTTGCCGGGAAACCTTATCTACTGTGGGCTCTGGCTACGCCGGTGCAGTTCTGGGCGGGCTTGCGATTCTACCGGGGAGCATGGGGGGCATTAAGGCATAGAACCGCCGATATGAATACCCTGATTGCCGTCGGTACCTCCGCCGCCTATCTTTACAGCATGGTAGCCGTCCTCTTCCCCAGTCTTTTCGCCACCGGTAGGCTGGAACCCCATCTGTACTTTGATACCTCAGCTATGATTATTGCTCTGATTCTTCTTGGTCGTTTTCTGGAGGCGAGAGCCAGAGGACAGACCTCGGAGGCAATAAAGAAACTTATTGGTATGCAGCCAAAGACGGCTCTGGTTATCCGTGATGGTAAGGAGGTAGAAATTCCTGTCGATGATGTCCAGGTGGGTGACCTCGTCCTGGTGCGACCGGGTGAGCGGGTGCCCGTGGATGGTGTAGTTCGTCACGGTTACTCCAGTGTTGACGAATCCATGATCACCGGGGAGAGCATCCCGGTGGAGAAGAAGGTAGGAGATGAGGTTATCGGTGCCACCATTAATAAGACAGGCGGTTTTCAATTTGAGGCGACCAAGATAGGCAAAAACACCACCCTGGCTCAGATTATCCGGATGGTAGAGGAAGCCCAAGGAAGCAAGGCTCCTATTCAGCGGCTGGCTGATGTCATCGCCAGCTACTTCGTGCCAGTAGTGATTGGCATTGCCATTATTACCTTCATCGTCTGGTACTTCGTGGGACCAGCCCCCGCCCTCACCTTTGCCTTCCTTAACTTCATCGCCGTGCTCATTATCGCCTGTCCCTGCGCCCTGGGACTGGCGACTCCAACCGCTATTATGGTAGGCACCGGCAAAGGAGCTGAGAATGGTGTTCTTATCCGGAGTGCTGAGGCACTGCAAAGGTCTCACAAGATAATGACCGTGCTGCTGGATAAAACGGGCACTCTGACCCGAGGTGAACCTAAGGTAACTGATATCATTGCTATCCCCTCTTCCTCCCAAGAAGAGGTTCTACGGCTGGCCGCCTCTGCTGAACATGGCTCAGAGCACCCGCTGGGTGAGGCTATAGTCAAGGCTGCTTTAGAGAAGAAGCTGGAGGTATCGCCAGCCTCAGATTTTAACGCTATCCCGGGACACGGTGTGGAGGCTTCAGTAGAAGGTAAGAAGCTTCTGCTGGGTAACCTTAGATTGATAAAGGATAGGGATTTTCTCTTGAACGGACTGGAGGAAGAAGCCAATCGGCTCTGGCTCAAGGGTAAGACGGTGATGTTTTTAGGTATAGATAGCCAGGTGGTAGGAATCATTGCTCTGGCTGATACCCTTAAGCCCAACGCCAAAGAAGCATTGGAAGAGCTACACAAGATGGGTATTGGGGTGGTGATGCTCACCGGAGATAACCGGCGCACCGCTGAAGCTATCGCCGGAGAGGTGGGCATTGACCGTGTCCTGGCTGAGGTGCTCCCTGACCATAAGGCTCAAGAGGTCAAGAAGCTGCAGGATGAGGGAAAGGTGGTGGCAATGGTGGGTGACGGGATAAATGATGCTCCAGCCCTGGCTCAGGCTGATATCGGCATTGCCCTCGGCACCGGCACTGATGTGGCTATGGAAACGGGAGACATTACGCTGATTAGCGGTGATTTAGCTGGGATTGTAACTGCCATATCACTGAGCAAGCGTACCATGAGGACGATTAAGCAGAACCTCTTCTGGGCTTTTGCCTATAATACTGCCCTTATCCCGGTAGCAGCCGGAGTATTGTACCTTGCCTTTGGACAGACCGGTGTTCCCTCAGGGCTTCACTTCGTCTTGGGCAACTATGGATTTCTGAATCCGATTCTAGCCGCGGTAGCCATGGCCGCTAGCTCTATCACTGTGGTATCCAACTCGCTGCGCTTAAGAAGGTTTAAACCAGCCAAATTCGCAGATTAATCAAAGGAGGTGTAACAATGGCGATTGACCCTGTCTGCAAGATGAAGGTAGAGGAGAGTAAGGCAGCAGCTACCTCAGAGTACAAGGGAAAGAAATACTACTTCTGCTCCCCGGGCTGCAAGAAAGCCTTTGATGCTGATCCTAAAAAAGAAAAAAATAAATAAAAAAAAGGAGAAGAAGGAGAAAGCCAGTAAGTAGCCTATCGAGTCTTCACTATCCCGCTTCCCGACCTTTAGGTGAGTGGAGGACGAATATGGTAACAGAACAGGATAAAACCCTGGAGGCAATTCAACTTGCTATCCAGATGGAAATTGATGGCAAGGAATACTATCTGAAAGCCAGCCAGGAAAGTAGTAATGAGCTAGGTAAGAAGCTGCTGGAGTCGTTAGCCACAGAAGAAGACACTCACCGGCAGAAGTTTGAGGAGATACACAGTGCTATACGAAATAAAAAGGCTTGGCCCACGACTGATTTTCAGCCTGATGGAGGCAAAAGACTGAGAACCATATTTGCCAGG
>Ga0209979_1002696_pt1 | contig 16614 bp, 19 predicted proteins | sample AnhtaG_FD_183114 | JGI IMG/M metagenome (GOLD analysis project Ga0209979, IMG submission 183114) | Deep subsurface microbial communities from Anholt, Denmark to uncover new lineages of life (NeLLi) - Anholt_01485 metaG (SPAdes) (version 2) | ecosystem: Environmental > Aquatic > Marine > Oceanic...
TAACCGATGATGGTTATATCTATGTCCACTGCATCAAGGTTTACTCTGCGGATCTAAAAGAGGCCACTCAAAGGATTGTCAGCCGATTTGAACCTATCCTCAGGGAGGTGTTTGAATGATTCCTCGACTTCCTCTTATCTTTTTCATCCCCTTAATCTTGAGCTGTTTTCTCTGTCTATACAGGGTTTTTCGAGGTCCTACTTCCGCTGATAGAATAGTAGCGGTAGATATTCTGGGAATCCTGGTAGTAGGGTTCTGCGCTCTCTTTGTGGTATATACTCCCCGCAAATACTTCATGGATATTGCTATTGCCTGGACTCTTCTAGGTTTTATCGGAGCATTAACTTTAGCCAAGTATCTGGAGGGAAAGAGATTCGATGAGTGAAACCGTAGTTTTTGTTGGAAAGGTGATCGTCTTAATTGGAGTGCTCTTTGATCTTCTTGGATGCATTGGACTGGTAAGACTCCCTGATGTTTATAATAGACTGCAGGCCTCAACCAAATGCGTCACCCTGGGAACCTGCCTTATTCTCTTTGGAGTTTTTCTTATGAGTGGCTTTCTTTGGAAATCCCTCCTGGCTATTGTCTTTGTGGCCCTTAGCGGTCCAACCGCTGCTCATGCCATCTCCCATGCTGCTCACAAAGCTGGAGTTAAACTTTGGGAAAAGAGCGTAGTAGACAGATACCAGGAGGATAAGAAAAAGGTAAAAGAAAGTTAGGTCGTAGGAGTGCGAAATATAGTATCTTAAAAAAGGGAAGTTCTATGAAGTACCCAAAACTGCGAGAATTAAGAGAAGCTGTAACAGCTTTAATCAAAGGTCCATACACTACTAAATTTCCCAAGGTTCCCTCACCAGCGGCGCCGGCCTATCGGGGTAAGCCGGAGTTCGACGAGGAGGAATGCGTTGTCTGTGGGGCCTGTGCCAATGTTTGTCCAGCTGAGGCTATAGAGATTATAGAGGAGGGCGCTCCTGAAGGAAAAAGGAAAATGATTCTTCACTACGATATCTGCCAATTCTGTGGTCAGTGCCACAGGGATTGTCTTACTGAAGAAGGAATCTCCCTCACCCAGAAGTACGATCTGGCTACTTTAGATAGGAAGGAATGTGTAGTTACAATTGAGGACCGACTCATATTCTGTGAATTTTGTGGGGATGCAATCACCACATCCAAGCATCTTCGTTGGCTACTTCAAAGATTAGGTCCTCGTGTTTTCTCCAATCCTAACCTTATTCTAGCTTCCCACGAGGAAATAGAGCTTCTGGAGAAAAGGATGCCGCGAGGAAAAGATGTACCTCTTTCCCGTTCTGATCAACTTACCTTCCTCTGCCCCAGGTGTAGAAAACAGCTTACCCTGAAAGAAGAATGGGGAGAATAGCGCTCCTCCCTTTAGATTCTTTGAATTAATGAATAAAAACTTACTCACGGCTTGCATCAAATTAGAACAAAGGAAAACTGTGCGATTCCGGGTAAATGTTAGCGGAATAGTGCAGGGAGTGGGATTTCGACCCTTCATTTATTCCCTGGCCAAAAAATACTTTCTCCAGGGTTTTGTTCTGAACAATACCCTGGGAGTAAAAATAGAGGTAGAAGGGGAAAGAGAAAAAATAAAGAGCTTTTTAAGCGAGATAAAGACTTCTGCTCCTCCCCTGGCTGTTATTCAAAGAATAAAATATGAAAAACTTGCCCCTTTGGGCTATGCAGCATTTGAGATTAGAAAGAGCAGAAAGGAAAAAGAGGAGCTGGTTCCCATCTCCCCCGATATCTCGATCTGTCATGATTGCCTGAGGGAGCTTCTTGATCCAGAGGATCGCCGCTTTGCCTATCCTTTCATTAACTGTATCAACTGTGGACCTCGATTCACTATCATTCAGGATATCCCCTACGATCGCTCTCGCACCACCATGAAAGTTTTCAGGATGTGCCCGGATTGCCAGGTAGAATATGAGGATCCATCAAATCGCAGATTTCATGCTCAGCCCAATGCTTGCCCGGTCTGCGGCCCTCAGGTGATGTTACTTGATGCTGAAGGAAGAAAAGCTCGAGTGGCTAACCCCATCAAGGAAGTGGCCGACCGGCTTAAAAGGGGCTGTGTGGTTGCAGTCAAGGGCCTGGGAGGATTTCACCTCGCCTGTGATGCCACCTCGCCTAAGGCCGTAGCTACCTTAAGGAAGAGGAAATATCGAGAAGATAAACCATTCGCTTTGATGGCCCTTGATGTAGAAATGATCAGGAAATTTTGCCAGGTAAACCAGGATGAAAAGAATCTCTTGTTCTCATCACGAAGACCTATTGTCCTTTTAAGAAAAAAGGAAGGGACTCTTTCCCTGGCGGCAGAAGAAATAGCCCCCCAGAGCAAATTTCTCGGCTTCATGCTTCCCTATACTCCTCTGCATCACCTTCTCCTTAAGAAAATCAACCTCCCCCTGGTTATGACCAGCGGAAATATGAGCGACGAACCCATAGTTTATGGGAATGAGGAAGCCCTGCCAAAACTTGGGGGAATCGCTGATTATTTTCTCATCCATAACCGGGACATTCAGATGAGATGTGATGATTCGGTCCTGAGAGTCTTCCAGGGAAAAGAGCTTCCCCTTCGCCGCAGCCGGGGATATTTCCCCTTCGCCGCAGCCGGGGATATGCCCCCCAACCCATTAAAGTTAAAGTCTTCTTTAATGAACCCATCCTGGCGGTGGGAGGACAGCTTAAAAATACTTTCTGTCTGGCGAGAGGGGACCAGGTCATTATCTCTCATCACATTGGAGACCTGGAGAATCTTTCTGCCTTAATCTCTTTTGAGGAAGGAATAAAGCACTTCTTGAAGTTATTTCATACTCATCCCAAGATCCTGGCCTGTGATCTACATCCAGATTATCTTTCCACCAAGTTTGCCGAGGATTATGTTAAAAGGTTAGGCCGGGGAGCTAGCCTAATTCGAGTCCAACATCACCATGCCCACATTGCCAGCCTCATGGTAGATAGAGGAATAGAAGGCAAGGTAATCGGTGTTTCTCTCGATGGGGCGGGTATGGGAGATGATGGAAGAATCTGGGGAGGAGAGTTTCTGGTGGCCGATTACCTCTCTTTCACCCGGCTGGGCCACTTAAAAGAAGTTCCCTTGCCAGGGGCCGAAGAAGCTATCAAGAAGCCCTGGCGAATGGCTCTCTCTCATTTGAAGGGAGCCTTTGGAGAAGACGGCCTTGAGCTTGCTTTAAAGCATCTTAAGAAAGTAAATCCAGAGAAAATCTTAATGGTTGATAAGCTAATAAAAAAGAGAATAAATTCTCCCTTAACTTCATCTGTAGGTCGACTATTTGATGCGGTATCCAGCCTCATTGGGATTCGAAATGAGATAAACTACGAAGGCCAGGCGGCTATGGAGCTGGAGATGGCATGCGACGATAAAGAGAAAAAAAGCTATCCCTTCAACATCCTGAAGGAAGGGGAAAAGTTCATCGTTGATCCTGGACCCACTATTAGATCTGTGGTGGCCGATCTAGGAAAAGGTGAAAGAGGGGACGCTATAGCGGCTAGATTCCATAACAGCCTCGCTTTAATTATTCTCCAAAGTTGCCGGCTAATCAGGGAAAGGACGGGTTTGAACAGGGTAGCTCTCAGTGGAGGAGTCTTTCAGAATATGTATCTTTTACAAAGGGTATTTCCTCTTCTGGAATCGGCTAATTTCCAAGTCTATACTCATAATCAGGTTCCTCCCAATGATGGAGGAATTTCCCTGGGTCAGGCGGTAGTGGCCCACTATGGGAGAAAGATTAAAAAGGAACAAAAAATAAAATGTGCTTAGCCATACCAGTGAAAATAACTTCTATTGAAGGAAAGATGGGTAGGGGAGAGCTGGGAGGGGTGAAAAGAAAAGTAAGCCTTATGCTCCTGGATGAGGTAAAAGTGGGAGATTATGTCCTTCTCCATGCCGGATTTGCTATTAGTAAGATCAACACCAAAGAGGCCCAGGAACTCCTTCAGCTCCTGGGGAGCATCAAATGAAGTATCTTAGCGAGTTCCGTCAAAAAGAGCCGGCAAGACGACTGGTTAGAAAAATCCACCAGCTCATGGAGGATATAGATAGAGAAATTTCTCTAATGGAAGTGTGCGGGACACATACTATGGCTGTTTTTCGTTATGGAATAACGGATCTTCTCCCTGAGAAGCTTCATCTCCTCGCCGGTCCCGGTTGTCCGGTCTGTGTCACTTCCAATGATTATATAGATAAAGCCATTGCCTATGCTCATCAGGATAAAGTTATCATAGCCACCTTTGGAGATATGGTAAAAGTTCCCGGATCTAGATCCAGCCTAGCCCAGGAAGTCTCTGAGGGAGCCCAGGTAAAAGTTGTCTACTCCAGCCTGGAAGCTATAAAAATAGCCCAAAGAAACCCCCAGAAGAAGATTGTCTTCCTGGGTATAGGGTTTGAAACTACCGCTCCTACGGTGGCTGCTTCCATCCTCATGGCTTCTAAGGGAGATATCTCCAATTATCTGGTCCTCTCGGGACATAAGATAATGCCTCCTGCCATGCAGGCCCTGGTGGAGGATCACCAGATCGGGATTGATGGTTTTCTCTGTCCGGGCCATGTGTCAACCATCACCGGAAGTAAAATATACGAATTCCTGGCCCGGAAATACCGTATCCCCTGTGTAGTGGCTGGCTTTGAACCCCTGGATATTCTTGAGAGCATTCATCTTCTCCTCAGCCAGAAAAAATTAGGCCAGGCCAAAGTAGAAAACGAGTACCGCCGGGCAGTGACCTACCAGGGTAATCTCAAGGCTCAAAAGCTCATGGACATGGTATTTGAAAAAAGATCTACCTCATGGAGGGGAATAGGTGAAATTCCGGGGAGTGGACTAAAGATAAGGAAAGAATATTCCTTACTCGATGCTGAAGTAAGACTTCCCCTCAAGGTACGAAAGAGCAGGGAGCATCCAGAATGTATCTGTGGGGATATTCTTCGAGGTCTAAAGAGCCCTCTGGATTGCTCTCTCTTCAAGAAAGTCTGCACACCCTCTCATCCGGTAGGGGCCTGTATGGTTTCCAGCGAGGGAACCTGCGCCGCTTATTATAAATATTCTGAGGGAAAGTTTTAGTGAAGAAAAAAATTCTTCTAGCTCATGGAAGTGGCGGTAGACTAGCACATGAGCTCATCAAGGACGTATTCTTGCGAAGCTTTGATAACAAGTTCTTAAGACCACTGGGTGACTCCGCTATTTTTGATAAAGAGAAGATTCGCTGGGCTTTTACCACAGACTCCTACGTTATCAGACCCCTTTTTTTCCCGGGAGGAGATATCGGAAAACTGGCTGTATGCGGTACCATAAATGATCTAGCCGTGGCCGGGGCAGCACCCCTCTTTCTTTCCTGCGCTCTCATCATCGAGGAGGGACTGGAATTTTCTACCCTGGAAAAAATTGTCTCCTCCATCAAAGAAGCAGCCGAGGGAGCCGGAGTTCAGATTATTACCGGAGATACCAAGGTGGTGGAACATGGGGGTGCTGATGGCCTGTTTATTAATACCAGCGGGGTGGGAATTGTGAGGGCCCGGGAGGATCTTTCCCCGGGAAGGATTGAGGCAGGTGACAGAATAATCATCAATGGAACTATTGGGGATCACTCCATCGCCACTCTCTCGGGACGTGAGGAATTTGATTTTCAGACCGAAATAGAAAGCGATTGCGCTCCTCTAAATGACCTTATCGGAATGGCTTTATCAGGCTCACAGGACATAAAAATGATGCGTGATCCTACCAGGGGCGGGGTGGCCAGTATCTTCAATGAAATAGTCTCAGGACAATCCTTTGGCATTGAACTGTGGGAGGAGAAGATACCTATCAAGGAAGAGGTGATGTCCATCTGCGAAATGCTAGGGTTTGACCCTTTGTATCTGGCCAACGAAGGAAAAGTAGTCCTAATAGCTAAGGAAGAGGGGGCAGAGAAACTACTGTCCATTTTAAGATCCCATCCTCTGGGAAAAGAGAGCCAGATTATGGGAAAGGTGATTCCCGAGCCCAAGGGCAAAGTCTACCTTAGGACAGCGATAGGTACCCGGCGGGTGGTAGACATGCTCACCGGCGAGCAGCTACCCCGGATCTGTTGAAACAAGAGCTCCGCCTGAGACCCTATGAAGGCAAGCTCTGGATGGGGGGTTTCCAAAGGCGGATGAAAGATAAGAATAAAAGAAGAGGATAAAAAATGCCCAGGTTCAAAATACCGGAAATCACTGTAGAGCGCCTGTCTATCTATCTTAGAGCTATCAAGAAGTTCCACCATGAAGAAATTCTCTCCTCCCAAAGGCTGGCCGAGCTGGTAGGTACCTCCGATGGCCAGGTAAGAAAAGATCTAGCCTATTTTGGAGAATTCGGCGTGCCTGGTCAGGGCTATAAGGTAGGCAAACTAAAAGGGGAAATTTCCCATATCCTTGGATTGGATAGAGAGCAGAGAATAGCCCTGGTAGGAGTGGGAAAACTAGGATCAGCCCTCTTGGCTTATCCCGGATTTAAGAGTGAAGAGTTCAAAATAAAGGCAGCTTTTGACAATGATCCCTCCAAGGTGGGCAGGACCTGGCAGGGAGTAACAATCCAGGATGTTAAGAAGATACCCCAGGTTATATCCCGGGAGAAAATAGACCTTGGAATTATTACCACCCCGGCAATGGCAGCTCAACAGGTGGCCAATAAGCTGATAGAGGGCGGGGTCAAAGGAATCTTAAACTTCGCCCCCACCAGAATCGTCGTTCCTGACCATGTCAAGCTTAGGAATGTAGATCTTGCGATCCAGCTGGAGGGTCTTTCCTACTTCTTGACCCAAGTCGGTCCTTAGCTAAAAGCGTTCTTAAAGTATATTATCTCTCAAGATACTGTCTCCAGGAGGAGCTCCCGTATTAGTCTAAAAGATTCCTCGCTGGCCCAATCCCTCGCCCCTACAGCCTTACCTATTGTTTCCCCTTTGGGATTGAGAAAAAAGGTGGTAGGAATTCCCCTGACTCCATAACTACGTGCCACATTTCCCTTTCCATCCAAAAGCACGGGAAAGGATAAGCTCCTTTCCTTCATAAAAGAACTAACCAGCTTACTTTCTTCCTGGATGTCAATAGCCAGGATGACGAAATTTTCTTCCTTGAAGTCCTGCCAGAGCTTCTCCATGGAGGGCATTTCCGTCCGGCAGGGTCCGCACCAGGTAGCCCAGAAGTTTAAGAAAATGACCTTACCCCGGTAATCCTCCAGGCTCACCGTTCTCCCTTCCAGGGTCTTCAATGCGAAATCCTCGGCTTCTTCAGGCGGATCAATTCTTTGAATGCCAAGGAAAGAGTAAAGTGTCTCGTAGTCTACTTCCCGTTCCCGCCATATTTTTTCTTTCCTGGAGGACAGGTAGAAATAGACGAAGACAACAGAGATAGCTATCAACAAAATGATGGCTACTTTAGACCCTCTTCTCATTCTTAGTGGTCCAACTTACAGGAATAGAGTGAGTATATTTTATCTTACTTATCTACCCCGTCAAGAGAATCTCGCGACTCTTCCCCTCTGTCACTGCATATCAATGCTTTCCCAGTACTATCAAACATGTCTCGAAAGGTCAAGAAGTTGCAAAAATACTTGACAAAATTGATTATGTATATAGACTAAATGATGTTAATGATGAAGATATGAATTTAAAGGAGGTACCTCAAAAAATGTGGGAGAGGCTCAAGGAAGACCTTCAGGTTATCTTCGATAGAGATCCGGCAGCACGGAGCCTGGCAGAGGTAATCTTTTGCTACCCCGGCCTGCATGCTATCTGGCTACACCGCATAGCTCATTACCTCTGGAGTCATGATTTCCGCTTGTTAGGCCGGCTCATCTCCCATATAAATCGTCTCTTGACCGGGATTGAGATTCATCCGGGGGCAAAGATTGGAAGAAGATTTTTCATTGACCATGGAATGGGAGTGGTTATAGGGGAAACTGCGGAAATCGGAGATGATGTTCTCATGTATCAGGGGGCGGTCCTGGGAGGAACCACCCTGGAGAAGAAGAAGCGTCATCCCACCATTGGGAACTCTGTAGTTATAGGCGCTGGAGCTACCATCCTTGGACCCATTAAGATTGGGAATGGAGCCCTCATTGGATCAGGATCAGTGGTTATCAAGCCGGTTCCTCCAGGTGCCACCGTAGTGGGAGTGCCGGGCCGGACGGTAGAGCGCAAGAAACCTCCCGTAGAACCCCTGGTAGACCTGGAGCACGGCAAGCTACCCGATCCGGTAGCCGAAGCAGTGAATATCTTGGTGAAGAGGATTCAGAAGCTAGAGAAAAAAATAGCAGAATTGGAGGAAAGAGAAGAAATCTCTCTCCATCCAAAAAAACAGCGGTAGGAAAAGAGCGCTGTCCTACCAGATCTTTCTCAGGGAGAAGGCATTTGAGGTAAGGTTATTCCTCCGGAGGGAACTACAAGAAAACTTGCACTATTTCCGTAATCTTGCAGGGTCATGGATATAGCTTCATTCACGGATTTTGCCGGAGTGAAAAATAGCTGCCTTACTTACTTTTTTCCCAAATTCTTACTTTCATGAAACCCCAGAATAATTTTGAAAGATTGGCTTTATCTTAGCTGAAAGGTGAGTTGTGTCAAAAAAATTTGGGGGAAGTTCTGTTAGGTCACAAATACTTGACAAAAATTATAATTTTTCTATTATATATACTTGTATAATACTTGATAAAAATAGTAATTTTCATATTATGTATACTTGTAATAATTGACAAAAATTGTTATAATAATTTATCCCTACCTATTTTCAGGGAGGGGGTGTTCCAATGAGACTATCCACCAAGGGAAGATATGGAGTAAGGGCCATGTTTGATCTGACTATGCACAGGTCAGCCGGTCCTATTTCCGTCAAGAGTATCTCCCGGAGACAAGGGATCTCTATCAACTATCTGGAACAGATCTTCAACCAGCTAGGTAGAGCGGGCCTAATACAGAGCATAAGAGGACCAGGAGGAGGCTTTATATTAAGCAGGACCCCGGGTGAGATCAAAATACTGGACATTATCAAAGCTCTGAAGGAACCCACCTTCCCTGTGGCCTGTGTGGACGATAAAGACCCGGACCAGTGCGAAAGGATAGATACATGTGTTACTCGCCTGCTTTGGAAAAGATTGGGAGAGAGAATAAGAGAAGTCCTAGAGAATACAAGTCTTGAAGATCTCCTCAAAGAGACAGACCAGCTCCCCAAGGCTCCCCAACCAGAACACCATCACATGTTCAATATCTAAAGGAGGAAAGATGAAAAGAATATATCTGGACTACAATGCTACCACCCCCATCCATCCTGAGGTTCTTAAGACCATGTTGCCATACTATAGAGATTCTTTTGGTAACCCTTCCACTATTTACTTCTTCGGTCAGGAGACAAAAAAGGCTACGGAAGAGGCTCGGGAAAAGGTGGCTAACCTTCTGGGAGCCAGTCTGGAAGAAATAGTTTTCACCAGTGGAGGAACAGAGGCGGATAACTTTGCCTTGAAGGGAGTAGCTTTTGCTCTGGAGGAGAAAGGAAGACATATTATCACCTCCGCCATTGAACACCATGCCGTCCTTTCCACCTGTCAGTATCTGGAAAAAAGAGGCTTTAAAGTAACCTATCTACCAGTGGACAAATACGGATGGCTTGATCCAGAAAAAGTAGAAAATGCTATAACCAAAGAGACTATTCTCATCAGCATTTTGCACGCTAACAACGAGATGGGAACCATACAGCCCATCCCCGAGATAGGAGAGATAGCCGAGAGGAGGGGTATTTGTTTCCACACCGATGCCGTGCAGACGGTGGGAAAAGTGCCGGTAAAGGTAGATAAGTTAAGAGTTGATCTTCTCTCCCTTTCTGCTCATAAATTCTATGGGCCAAAGGGGATAGGAGCTCTTTATATCCGTCGCGGCACCCATATTCATCCTCTCATTCACGGCGGCCACCAGGAGAGAGTTCGTCGAGCTGGAACAGAGAATGTACCAGGAATAGTTGGGTTAGGACGGGCAGCCGAGATAGCTTCTCGGGAGATGGAAGAGGAAGCTAAACGTATAGAAAACCTCCGCAATAAATTGGAGAAAAAAATTAAAGAGAATATCCCCCATATTTTTATAAATGGCCATCCCAGCAAAAGATCACCCAATACCCTGAACGTTTCTTTTGAATTTGTGGAGGGAGAATCACTGCTTTTAAATTTGGATCTTAAGGGAATCGCTGCTTCCACTGGCTCAGCCTGTACTGCTGGTTCCCTGGAACCTTCCCATGTTCTAAAGGCTATGGGGGTTCCTCCCCAGTTGGCCCAGGGGTCTTTAAGATTTTCCTTGGGTCGGGACAATAAAGAAGAAGATATAGACTATACCGTGCAAACCTTGAAAGAAATTGTGGGAAGACTAAGAGAGATGTCTCCTTTATATCAGCAGGAGGAAGCAGGGGGAAGGAGCTCGTCTAAATAGAATCAAGATTCATCTTTAAAAACAGTAAAGAAGCATCCAGGAATGCAAAATATGGAAAAAAACAGGGTAAGACTACAAAAATTAAAAGGGAAGATAATTAAGTTAAAAGAGAAAAGAGACGCTGTTATCTTAGTTCATAACTATCAATTGGCTGAAGTGCAAGATATAGCAGATTTCGTAGGAGATTCTCTGGGTTTGAGCCGAAAGGCTGCTAAAACTCAGGCTAAGGTCATTGTCTTCTGCGGTGTCCACTTTATGGCGGAAACCGCGGCCATCATCTGTCCAGATAAAATGGTTCTTACTCCTGAGCCTGCGGCGGGGTGTCCCATGGCGGACATGATTACCGCAGAGGCACTAAGGAAAAAGAAAAAGAGAGATCCTGGCCTATTCGTGGTATGTTATATTAACTCCGGTGCCGAAGTTAAGGCTGAGTCGGACATCTGCTGTACCTCGGCTAATGCGGTGAAGATAGTCCAAAGTTTGAATAACGTGAACCATATTCTCTTCGTCCCTGATCAGTATCTGGGGCACTATGTGGGGAAACAAACAGGAAGGGAGCTGATCCTCTGGCCTGGCTATTGCCCCGCTCACGTGAGGATCCTCCCTCAGGATATTCTCAGATTAAAGAAACAATATCCAGCCAGCAGAACTATTGTGCATCCTGAATGCCGACCTGAGGTCATTGAGCTGGCTGATGAGGTTCAAAGTACAGGGGGGATTTGTCGATCTGTTAGGCAAAGTCAGACAGAGGATTTCATTATAGGTACAGAGATTGGAATCATTCACCGACTGCGTGGGGAGAATCCTGAGAAAAGATTCTTGCCTGCTTCCGAACAGGCTATATGTCCTAATATGAAACTTATCACCCTGGAAAAAGTCCTCTGGTCCCTGGAGAAGATGCAATATCCTGTGAAAGTTCCTGAAGAGACAGCGAGGAAGGCAGGAGGGGCCCTAGACAAGATGCTGACCACAGTTTGAGTCCCAGGCTGGTAAGAAATTATATTCCCTCCTTCAGGAGGAGGGCTTTAGAAGATTCCAGAGAGAGCTTACCCTCGCAAGAGGTCATGGAAGATTGGTGATAGGTCAAGGAGGTGATGAAGTATGGGGATGAAGACATCCGACTCTGCCCTGGATGCGGGGGTCCCATCTTCTACCACCAGGGGGAAACCTAAGGCAAGAAAGAGCAAGATGAGAATAGCCAACGATATCACCGAGCTCATAGGCAAAACTCCGCTCATTAGATTAAGCAGGATAGCTAAAGGTTTAGGAGCAGAGGTGGTAGGAAAACTGGAGTCCTTTAACCCCTGTGGAAGTGTTAAAGACAGAATCGGGCTGAGTATGATTGAGGCAGCCGAGAAGAAGGGGCAAATTAAGGAGGATACCATTCTGGTTGAACCAACCAGTGGTAACACCGGAATTGCCCTGGCCTTTGTGGCTGCGGTCAAAGGTTACCCACTGATCCTTGTTATGCCAGAAACTATGAGTTTAGAAAGAAGAAGTCTCCTTAAAGCCTTCGGGGCAGAGCTTGTTTTGACACCTGGCTCGGAAGGAATGAAGGGAGCAGTAAAAAAAGCGGAGGAGCTAGCAGCTCAAGATCCACGGATCTTTATCCCTCAACAGTTCAAAAATCCTGCCAATCCCACTATTCATCGGAAAACCACCGCCAGGGAGATCTGGGAGGATACGGCAGGGAAAGTGGATATACTGGTAAGCGGAGTGGGAACAGGGGGAACCCTTACCGGTGTGGCTCAAGTAATAAAGAAGAAAAAATCAACCTTTAAAGCTATTGCCGTGGAACCGGCTGACTCAGCCGTCCTTTCCGGCAGGAAGCCGGGTTCCCATAAGATTCAGGGAATTGGAGCTGGTTTCATTCCCGAAGTTCTCGATACCCAGCTCATTGATGAGATAATCCAGGTTAGAAATGAGGAGGCGATAGAAGCTACTCGTAGACTGATTAAAAAGGAGGGGATCCTGGCCGGGATATCTTCGGGAGCGGCTGTTTTTGCTGCATTAAAGGTAGCTAAAAGAGAAGATTCCAAAGGGAAGCTCATGGTGGTCATTCTCCCCGATACGGGAGAGAGGTATTTGAGTACGGACCTATTTGGTAGATGAAGGAAAACTGGATAAGGCAGGAGGTAAAAATGCCCAAAACCATCAGAGAGATAAATGAGAAAATAAAAAGGGGAGAAGCGGTTGTGGTTACGGCAGAGGAGATCATTGATATCGCCGAGGAAAAGGGAGTTAAGAAAGCCGCTCAGGAAGTTGATGTAGTAACCACCGCCACCTTTGGTCCTATGTGTTCTTCAGGGGCCTATTTGAATATTGGACATTCCAAACCCAGGATAAAGCTGGGAGGTGGAAGGGCTTATCTTAATGATGTACCCGTCTATACAGGGTTTGCTGCTGTAGATATCTTAATTGGAGCCAACGCTCTTCCGGACGACGACCCTCGAAATAAGATTCACCCCGGTGAGTTCAGCTACGGAGGAGGTCATGTGATTGAGGATTTAGTAGCAGGTAAGGACTTAAAACTCACAGCCACTGCCTATGGGACGGACTGCTATCCCCGAAAGAAACTGGAAACCTGGATCAACATCAAAGACCTAAATGAAACCGTCCTCTTCAACCCCCGCAATGCCTATCAGAACTATAATGTAGCGGTTAATCTCTCTGATAGAGTTATCTATACCTATATGGGAATATTAAAACCCGAGCTCAGTAACGCCAACTACTGCAGCGCTGGTCAGCTCTCGCCTCTTCTCAATGATCCCTACTACAAGACCATCGGCATAGGAACCAGGATCTTCCTGGGAGGAGGAGTAGGCTATGTTGCCTGGCAGGGAACCCAGCACAATCCCACTGCTCCCCGCACCCCCAACGGCGTTCCCCGGACCGGAGCAGGTACCCTGGCCGTAATGGGAGATTTAAAAAAGATGAGCCCAGAGTACTTAAAGGGAACAACCATGACTGGATATGGAACCACTCTCACTGTAGGAATCGGCATCCCTATCCCTATTCTTGATGAGGAGATACTCACCTATACCACGGTCAAGGATGAGGATATTTACGCACAGGTGATAGATTACAGCCAGGCTTATCCTGAGTTCAAGCCAGGCAGTCTGGGGGAGGTGAGCTACCGAGAGCTCAAAAGTGGAAGGATCCTGGTACAGGGAAAGGAGGTTCCCACGGGAAGTCTTTCCAGCTACGCCAGGGCAAAAGAGATCGCTGATATTCTTAAAAATTGGATAAAGAGAGATAAGTTCCTTCTCACAGAACCCGTTCAAAGCCTCCCCTCAGCGGATTCTGGATTAACTTTCAAACCCCTTAAGGAAAGACCTTTAGAGTAATTTAAGATATCAAAGGAGGCTTGTATGCAAAAGAAGAAAGTGGTGCTCACATTTCCCTACAAGTTAATCAATCAACCCATAACCTACCATCTTGTCAAGGATTACGATCTTAAGGTAAATATCCTCAGGGCCCGGATTAATCCGCGAGAAGAAGGACGCCTGATGATTGAGATAAGTGGAAAGGAGCAGTCTTTAGAGAAGGGAATGAACTATCTTAAAGAGCTAGGGGTTGAGACGCAGTCTCTGGCTCAGGACATAAGATGGCTTGATGAGAAGTGTACTCACTGCACTGTCTGTATTCCCATCTGTCCCACTGAGGCTATTATTCTGGATCGAAACCAAATGATAGTATCCTTTGATAAGGACAAATGTATAGGTTGTGGTCTATGTGTGCCCGCCTGTCCCTATAAGGCTGTAGAGATCTTATTTTAAGGGGTAAAGGGAAACAAGATGGACCTTGAGCGATATTCCAGACAAATTCTTTTTTCCAGGATCGGGAGGAAAGGACAGGAGAAGCTCTTAAGGAGCGCGGTAATCATCATTGGGTGTGGGGCTTTGGGTAATGTAATAGCCAATAACCTGGCTCGAGCGGGGATAGGAAGAATTAAGATTGTGGATCGGGACTTTGTAGAGCTGTCAGATCTACAACGGCAGATTCTCTTTGATGAAGAAGATGTAAAGAAACGTCTACCTAAAGCTATAGCTGCCTTAAATAAACTCAAAAAAATCAACTCCTCCATCCGGCTGGAGGCGGAAGTCTTGAGTGTAGAGCCTCGCAATATTGAAAAATTGATAGAGGGATCTCATCTGGTTCTGGATGCCACAGATAATATGGAAACTCGCTTTTTGATCAACGATGCCTGCGTGAAAAACAAAATTCCCTGGATTTACGGGGGCGTTATTGGCTCCACAGGGATGAGTATGAACATAATTCCGGAGAAAACTCCTTGTTTGAGGTGCATCATCGATAAAGTCCCCTTGCCGGGAACTCTACCTACCTGTGATACTCGAGGGATCATAAATCCACTACCCAATGTTATCGGCTCATGGCAGACATCAGAAGCATTGAAAATACTAATGGGAGATGATAGCTTAAATCAGGATCTGATCTACCTGGACCTCTGGCAGGGAACCTTTAAGCAGAGCCACATCACGAAAAGAGGGGACTGTCTCACCTGTGGCAAGCACGATTTCAGGGTCCTTGAATCGAAGGAAATCTCCTGGGTCACTGCCCTCTGCGGAAGAAATGCCGTACAGATTTCACCTCCTGGTGAGACCAATCTTTCTCTAGAGAACCTCCATCATACTCTTAAGAAAGTGGGTGAAGTCTCCTATAATGGATATCTACTGAGTTTCAAGATAAACGGATACGAACTGATAGTTTTTCCCCAGGGAAGAGTTATAATTAAAGGTACCACTGACAAGTCAATAGCCAGAAGTCTTTGTGCTAAATACATAGGTTTATAATGGAGGTAAATTATGGCTGAGAAGAAAATCTTTTCTCCTGTAAGCGAAGCGGATATAACCAGGGCTATAGTGGGGGAATTTTCAAAACAATTTCAGGAATACGTGGAGAGTGACTGCTTGATTATCGGAGCTGGTCCCAGCGGTTTAATGATGGGAAAAGAGATGGCCGCCCAGGGAAAAAAAGTACTGATAGTGGAGCGGAATAATTACCTGGGGGGAGGTTTCTGGATTGGTGGTTATCTAATGAATAAGGTCACGGTGAGGAGCCCCGGTGAGAAGGTTCTTCAGGAATTAGGTATACCCTTTAAAGAGGTAAGTAAAGGACTCTTGGTGGCCGATGGTCCTTACGCTTGCTCCAAACTTATTTCTGCTACCTGTGAAGCAGGGGTTAAGTTCGCCAACATGACGGTTTTCGAAGACGTGGTCCTGAGGGAAGAAAACCGAGTAGCAGGAGCAGTGGTTAACTGGACTCCCATTCAGGCTCTTCCTCGCCAGATTACCTGTGTGGATCCCGTAGCCATGGAAACCCGGATGCTGGTTGATGCCAGTGGTCACGATGCCTGTGTGGTAAGAAAAATGGAAGAGAGGAATCTCATCAAGGTCCCTGGATTCGGAGCTATGTGGGTAGCTCAGTCCGAGGATCTGATAATGGAACATACCGGTGAGGTACTACCTGGTTTGATAGCAGTGGGAATGGCTGTTTCCACTACCTATGGGCTTCCCCGCATGGGTCCCACCTTTGGAGCAATGCTCCTTTCCGGTAAAAGAGGGGCGGAGATCGCCTTAGAGAAACTAAAATAAGGAGATGTTCATCTTGATCAATGAAGCCTCCATGCTTTATATATCTTTATGACGGGGCAAAGACCGACAAGTTGGAAGTGGGGAAGATAGCTAACTATCTAAAGGGGAAGCTAGAAAGGGTCCAGGTTATCATCCGAGATGACTTTCTGGTTCACCACCTCTCCAGGCTTTCTTCTTCCCGGAAAGAAGAAAGGGTAGATTTCTTAGCTAGAAAGCTGGGGGGTATTAGGATTCGTCAGATCAATGAGAGAGAATTCTTCAAGCCTCTTCCTGCCGAGGTTGAATATGAAAAAAGAAAACTTCTTAACCCTGAATTTAAAGCTTTTGGAATCCTCTACGATGGCTTTAAGCTAGCCACCCTTCTCGGCAGGATTATCCCAAAAGAGGAACTTAACCTTGAGTGCTGCCACATAATCTTTACCAATCAGCTTTTTGGAACCTGGGACTGGAATAATCATCGATATCATGCCAGGGTAAGTATCTATAGCTTTCCCTCCCTTATTTCTACGGTGGGATTAGTAGAAGCTCCTGCCAAACC
>Ga0209979_1002698_pt1 | contig 16591 bp, 10 predicted proteins | sample AnhtaG_FD_183114 | JGI IMG/M metagenome (GOLD analysis project Ga0209979, IMG submission 183114) | Deep subsurface microbial communities from Anholt, Denmark to uncover new lineages of life (NeLLi) - Anholt_01485 metaG (SPAdes) (version 2) | ecosystem: Environmental > Aquatic > Marine > Oceanic...
AGGGGGGATGAGGGGGAGATTCTTATTCCTGCCATTGAGGATGTGGTAAAATCTATTGACCTCAATAAGGGGCGTATAGTTATTGAAGCTATACCGGGTTTGTTGAGCTTGAATCAAAAAACGGCTAAGAGCTAGCTTCCCCAGCTTTAAAAGATGATAAATGCTCTCTTTGGTCATTAAAAAAGCCCCGGAGCTCTCAACTACGGGGCTCTTTATTTATCAATTCATAAATTAGAATAAATGTATCTTATATAATAATGCTTCTAGTTCTTACTATACCGAGCCTACTTTTGGCTAAAAAGCCGAGAAAAGTCCCCATCAAAGCCTTTCAAGAAGCTATGCATATCCAGCACCTCATCGGCGGTTAGTTTATCCATTTTCTTGAACTTATCCAGGTCTGCCTCAGTGAGGTCGGTAGTAACCTTAGGTGCCTTACCCTCCTTAATTACTGCTGCCACTAAACACTGAGTTTGGCAGGCTGAGCAAAATACACTCAAAAACCACAAATCTTCCTGGTGCCCCAGAACGTTAACATTATCTACCTCATAGCGCTGCCCACAAACACTACACTTTATTGAAGTCATAAACCTTTTGATAAGCTTCTCTTCCATCAATTCAGCTGCTAGTCCGCCTTAGGTGGATAAGGTCTTAGCTTAGGACTTACGCTTATTAAAATCCTCTAAATCAAGGGTGTTAATAAAATCATAGAAAGCTGACATCTTCTTCAGCTCTTCTTCACTAACCTTCTTGCCGCCAGCCTTATCCTTCTCCTCCTCTTGCGGAATAGGTTTACCTGTCTCCTTGTCTAGTAAGATACTGGCTTTGTCTAAGACTACCTCCTCGGCATAGATAGGTACCTCCGCCCTTACTGCCAGTGCCAGAGCATCGCTAGGGCGAGAGTCAATTTCCATTTGCCCTCCATCTACATTAAGAATAATCTTGGCAAAAAAGGTATCGTTCTTAAGGTCGCTAACGATAATAGAGTTGATAGTAGCCCCCAGGGTATTAATAACCGTGCGTAACAAGTCATGAGTCAGAGGCCTCGGCACAGTAACATCTTGCAGTTTTACCGCTATGGCATCCGCCTCGGCGGGACCAATCCAGATGGGTAGATAGCGCTCTGCTATCTTTTCTTTCAGCATCACCACCCGTTGATAATTCATTAGACTAACCCGGATGCTGTCAATAGTCATCTCTATCATGTCAGACCTCCTCTATTCCTCAACCACTGTATTCTACTCCACATCGCTACTGCTGTCAACCTGAAATAGGAAGTTCTTTATCACGGATAGGGTTACTAAGCAGTCTTTAGTACTATTTAGTTAGACTACTTCATTACGGCATGGATTATGGTATAATAATAAAGGTAAAAAAATTAATCTCAACTGAAAGGGAGGCGTAACTATGCACTCAGGTCAAAAGGCTGTTGTTTGGTTCAATGAAGTAACCAAAAAGGATGTTGCCACGGTTGGTGGTAAGGGGGCAAACCTAGGTGAAATGACTAAGGCTCGTATACCTGTTCCCCCTGGCTTTATTGTAACCGCTAACGCCTACTACGACTTTCTGCAGAGGTCAAAAACCACCGATAAAATTCGTGGTCTGCTAAAACCACTAGACACTAACGATAGTAAACAACTTCAGCAAATTTCTACCGAAGTTAAACAGGCAATTCTAAACGCTCCCATGCCACCGGAGTTAGCTGATAAGATTAAAAAGGCTTATAGGGAAATGGGCAGAGGCTTGGTGGCGGTGCGCTCCTCAGCTACTGCCGAAGACCTGCCTGAGGCCTCCTTTGCCGGTCAGCAAAGCACCTTCCTTAATGTGGAAGGCGAGGAAGCTGTGGTAACTGCCGTTCAAGAGTGCTGGGCATCACTCTTTGAAGCCAGGGCTATCTTCTATAGAGAACAGCAAGGCTTTGACCATTTTAAGGTTGGCATCGCTGTCCCTGTCCAAAGAATGGTGCAATCTGAGGCTTCCGGAGTCATGTTTACTTTAGAGCCAGTAACTAGCGATACCAGCAAAATCGCTATTGAAGCTGTCCTGGGGCTTGGTGAAACCATTGTTTCGGGAGATGTAACCCCTGATAACTACATTGTTGATAAAGATGGGTTAAAAATTAGCAAAAAGGAAATTGCTGCACAGGAATGGAAGCTGGTAAGAAACGAAGGAGGCAAAGGCGAGAAGGTTAATGTTAAAGTGACACTTACTCCTGAGGAGCAAGCCCAGCAAAAAATAAGTGATGAAGACATAATCGCTCTGGCTAAGATGGGGAAGCGTTTAGAGGATTGGTATCAATTCCCCCAGGATGTTGAGTGGGCAAAAGAGGATAAGCAAATCTTTATCGTTCAAACCCGCCCGGTAACTACCATTAAAGAGATGGAGGTTGAGGCTAAACCTGAAATTGAAGCCCCGGTGCTTCTCTCCGGAGCACCGGCCAGTCCGGGTATAGCTTCAGGACCGGTCAAAATAGTATCTGATGCCTCTCAAATAGATAAAGTGCTAGACGGAGATATTTTAGTTGCCGAGATGACTACCCCTGACTTTGTGCCAGCGATGAAGCGAGCTGCGGCCATTGTCACTGACCGCGGTGGCCGGACAGCACACGCTGCCATTGTCAGTAGGGAGCTGGGTATTCCCTGTATCGTCGGCACGGGACAAGCCACAAAAATGCTGACGAATGGACAAATTATAAGCGTGGACGGCGCACGGGGTAAGGTTTACGAAGGCAGAGTAGCGGTTAGAGAAAGGGCAGATGACACTTATAAAGAGAATATTAAGACCAAGACTAGAGTGTATGTGAATCTGGCTCAACCTGAGCTGGTCGAAAGAGTGGCAGCTCGTAATGTAGATGGCGTCGGTTTACTCCGGGCCGAATTTATGGTTGCCCAGATTGGTGAGCACCCCAGCTATATGATTAGCCAAAACCGAGGCAATGAGTTTGTAGACAAGCTGGCTGAGGGTATCGGTGCCTTTGCTAAAGCCTTTAACCCACGCCCGGTAGTCTATAGAACTAATGATTTTAAGACCAATGAATATAGGGAGCTCACCGGCGGACAGGAATATGAGGAGGCTGAAGAGAACCCTATGCTTGGTTACAGAGGGGCCTCACGATATATTGCTGACATTGACGTGTTTAAGCTGGAACTGGAAGCCATAAAGAGGGTGAGGCAGGACTACAAAAATCTATGGGTGATGATTCCCTTTGTTAGAACTGTTGATGAACTGGCTAGAACTAAAGAAATTATGGAATCTGAGGGACTAAAGCGTTCCGATGACTTCAAGCTGTGGATGATGGTTGAGGTGCCGTCTAATATCTTTCTTATGGAGAAATTCCTAGCCGTCGGCATTGATGGTATATCCATCGGCTCAAATGACCTGACCCAGCTTATCCTGGGCATTGACAGGGATAGCGAGAAGTTGGCTGAGACGTTCGACGAACGAAACGAGGCAGTGCTTATAGCCCTGGAGCGGGCAATTAAAGTATCAAAAAGCATGGGAGTTACCTCCTCCATCTGCGGACAGGCGCCCTCAGTATATCCTGAACTCACTGAAAAATTAGTAGAGTGGGGTATAACCTCAGTCTCAGTAAGCCCGGATATGATTGGCACCACCCGAGAGATAATTGCTAAAGCCGAAGAGAAATTGAAGCTTAATGATTAGTCGGCTTAATATTCGCCAGGTAGCTGAAGAGAAAGAAGAAAGCCTTTCTCCCTACGCGGTAAAGAGTAGGTCGTCGCGAGGTAGACTCAGGCTGGAGGAGCCCTGCCCGGTACGCACCGCCTTCCAGCGTGACCGAGACCGTATTATCCACTGTAATGCCTTCCGCCGTCTGAAGCATAAGACCCAGGTTTTCATTGCTCCCTTGGGTGACCACTATGTAACCCGGCTTACCCACACCCTGGAGGTGTCTCAAATAGCTCGCACTATAGCTCGAGCCCTTAACCTTAGTGAGGATTTGACTGAGGCAATTAGCTTAGGTCATGACTTAGGCCATACTCCCTTCGGGCATGTCGGTGAGGAGGTCTTAAATGAACTCTATCATGGAGGGTTCAGGCATAATGAACAGAGCCTGCGAGTTGTTGACCTCTTAGAAAATGATGGTCAGGGGCTTAATCTTACCTGGGAGGTGAGGGACGGTATCCTGAATCACTCCAAGACGAGGGTAGATATATTGGGGCAGGGTTGGGGAAAAGTAAACACCCTGGAGGGTGAGGTGTGTAAGCTGGCTGATACTGTTGCCTGGATTAACCATGATATTGGCGATGCTATGAGAGCTGGCATCATCACTGAAAACGATTTACCACTCTCCGCCATTACTATATTAGGTCGTTTTCACTCACAACGCATCAATACTATGGTCTGTGATATTATTGATTACTCTTGGGTGGCAAGTGGCTATAATACTATAGACAACCCGACTATAGGTATGAGCCATCAAGTTCTGGAGGCAACCAATAACCTCCGTGAATTTCTCTTTGACCGAGTCTATAATGTGCGCTCAGCCCAGGAGGAAGCAGAAAAGGCAAGGGGGGTGGTTCGCCTATTATATAAATACTTCACTGAGTACGAAGACCAGCTGCCATCAGAGCATCGTTTTTACAGTGATGAGATAGAACAGAGGGTAGTTGACTATATCGCCGGTATGACTGACCAGTATGCCCTGAGGATGGCTGAAGAGCTGCCATTGACTAAAGGTGAGGTTAAATAACAAATTATTAAAGCGAAGTCTGAAGGGGCGAAGCCCCTTCAGAACCTATCCTTCCCCCTCTCCTTTGAAGGAGAGGGGGATAAAGGGGGAGAGGTAGTACCTGAAACAGATTAGCATTACCAATGAATTAAAACAGACAGGTAAGACTATGAAATACAAGATAGTACCCTTTACACAGAATTATCTCGAACCGGCGGTTAATCTGTTTATCAACAGCTACAGAGATGAGCAAGAAAAGAATCCGTTGCTTCCATCTAGAGCCATAAACGAACCGGAATGGATTCTCAATACTCTTAAATCGCTCGTGACAAATCCCGGAGTGGTCATTTGTAAAGGAAACCAGGTAATTGCTTATATGGTTACAGGATTTCTGTTTCCCTTTAAAGGACAAAATGCGGTGTTGGTTCCGGAATACTGTCACGGTTCTGTATTGACGGACAGGAAAGAATTATATCAAAGGATGTATATGTATCTTGCAGATGAATGGGCTAAGAACCGCAGGCATCTACATATTGTCGGGCATTTTGCCCATGATTTTATACTGCAAGAAACTCTTTATCAATTAGGTTTCGGGGCTATTCTGGTAGAACGAGTCCGGGATTTTTCAGCAGTTAATAAAATAAATGAAGTCAAAATAACCGAAGAAAAGGATTTCAAAAAACTCATCGATATTGATATTGAACACTCGCGTTATTACCCTAATGCCCCGATATTCATATGGAAAGATACTGAAAGGAAAGCCGTAATTTCTGGTTTAGAATCACATTCAAATAATGGAGATGCGTTTTTCGTCTACTATGAACAAAATAAACCATGTGCATACATTATTGTCGGTACTTCAACAATAGGTGCAGAGGGATTTCTTCTTCAAAAAACCAATACTGCCCAGATTAAAGCAGCCTATGCACAGCCACATGTACAGGGAAAGGGGATTGGTAAAGCTCTTTTACAGCGTGCCGTTCAATGGTCTCAGGAACATGGATACGAACGGTTATTTGTAGAACATGAGACGTCCAATTATTACGGGGGTAATTTCTGGTGTAAACACTTCAACCCATATGTCTATTTTTCACTAAGATACATTGACAACACCATTGATTACTAATACAACTTAACAGAGAACTATGAGCATTATAGACGAGGTAAAACAGAGGACAGACATCATTGAGGTTGTCAGCCAGTACGCCACTTTAAAAAAAGCTGGACGAACCTTTAGAGCACTATGCCCATTCCACAGTGAAAAGCACCCATCTTTCTTCGTCTATCCTGAGCAGCAGAGCTGGCACTGCTTTGGTGCCTGTAATACCGGTGGTGATGTCTTTTCCTTCATTATGAAGAAAGAGTCCATTGACTTCGGCGATGCGTTGCGTCTTCTCGCCCAAAAGGCAGGGGTTACCATCCCATCAAGATTTGAGCCGGAAGCAGGAAAAGATGAGAAGGAAAGACTATATCAAGTTAACCAGGCGTCATCCCAATATTTTCATAATTTGCTTCTTAACTCTCCAGTTGGAGAAAGGGCAAAAGGGTATTTTGCCAGCCGAGGGCTCTCGCAAAAAACTATCGCTGACTTCCAACTGGGCTTTAGCTTAAATAACTGGGATGCTTTAAAGCAATACCTGATGGAGAGAGGCTATACCGAGAGTGAACTGCTGACCACAGGTTTAGTAATAGAGGCAGAGGCAGGAGGAACCCACGACCGGTTTCGCAATCGGTTGATGTTCCCCATATTTGACATCAGAGGACGCATTGTTGGCTTTGGGGCAAGGGTGCTTGATGATTCCCTGCCTAAATACCTCAACTCGCCACAGACGCTAATCTTTGATAAGAGTAGTTGCCTATATGGCATAAACCTGGCAGCGGCCGCTATCAGGCAGCAAAACCTGGTGGTGATTGTAGAGGGCTATATGGATGTTATCACCGCTCATCAAAACGGTTTCAATAATGTAGTTGCCTCTATGGGAACCTCAGTTACCGAGAAGCAGGTCGGCACGCTGAAGAGGCTAACCAAAAATATGGCTTTAGCCCTTGATGCCGATGCTGCCGGAGAGGAAGCTATGCTACGGGCTATAGGCTATGAAAATACCCTGGATGCTGAGGTGAAGGTTATCATCCTGCCTGGAGGTAAAGACCCTGATGATGTTATTAGAGAAGATGCAAAAATTTGGCAAAACTTGCTGGAAGAGGCTTTACCTATAGTTGACTACACCTTCAATATGGTTACCGCTGAACTTGACCTTAATACAGCCAGGGACAAGTCTCTAGCCGTAGATAAGCTTCTGCCTATCATTGCTGAGATGAAGGACACAGTGCGCCAAGCTCACTACCTGCAGAAACTGGCTCGTCTAGTCAAGGTTAGCCAGCGTAGCCTAGAAGCTGCTCTGGGGAGAATTAAACCCAGCCAGGGTAAACGCCAGGCTAAAGAGCCAAGCCAGGAACGTGTTACCCAGGCTCTGCATCCACTTTTGTCCAGCCCGGTTGAGGAATATTGCCTTGCCCTGCTACTCCAGTACCCTGAGCTTAAAGGTAGAGATGAGGGGCTTTTATCGGAATATTTTGAGAATAGCGAAAACCGTGAAATCTTTACTGCCTGGCAGCAAGCTAACGACCTATCATCACTTAAGGATGGGCTTGACTCTGCTATTTGGGAGCATCTTGATTCCCTAATAACTAGGAGTTTACCGGCCAATCAAATAGAGCAGAAATATGCTAATTGCGTCCTCCGCCTGCGAGAAAAATTCCTCCGAAGTTTGGAGGTGAAAAGAGCCGGGGTATTAGCCTTGGAAGCCGAGTCAGGAGGTACTGCTGCTGAGCTGGCTAAGCTTGAGGAGCAAGGGATAGAAGTCAGCGTTCAACTGGGGGAAGTTTTTACTCAAAAAAGCCGAGGAAGTCAGGAGCGAAGGAGGTGATAAATGGTCTTAGAAAACAGTGAGGAGTCTACACAGTTCGCGCCTCAAAATAAGAGCGATGAGGAGCTGCTTCCAAATGAAGGGCTAGATGTTAAGCTTAAATCCCCCAAAACTTCCGATTTAGAAATACCAGTAGAACGACTGGAGGAGCAGGCGATAGTAGATGACCCAGTTCGTATGTACCTTCATGAAATTGGTAGAGTGCACCTCCTCACCGCTGTGGATGAAAAGGTCTTAGCCAAAAAGCTGGAGGAAGGTAAACGCATCAATGAGATTAGACAAGACTACCTACAGAGATATGGAAAGTCCCCTTCAGCAACTGAAATAATACTTACTATGCTCAAAGAGCTGGAGCAGGCGTCTACTATCATCCATCTCCTCCAAGAGCAGCTTGGTTTAACACCTACCGCCAGCTTTATAGCGACCATCACCAATGCTAAATTGCGAGATAGCATCAATAATGAGATAAATCAGCAAATAGTCCAGGCTATTGCTATCCAGATGGATAAGTCCGTACCGGCAACAGAACAGCTTCTTATCAATCTGTCAATAAATATTAACCTGTTGCCTAGGGAAATCCTTGATGCTATTGGAGATAGCGTCTCTCTAGCTGATATAGAGAATCTGGTGGCAGATAATACCTTTATTAATTCCATTCGGATTTATGAAAAACAACTCAAAACTTACCTGGGGAATATTGAGCGTGAGGCTGAAAAAGCAAAAAGACATCTCACTGAAGCTAACCTGCGTTTGGTGGTCAGTGTAGCCAAGAAGCATATTGGACGGGGCATGCCTCTCCTCGACCTCGTTCAGGAAGGGAATATCGGACTAATCAGAGCCGTGGAGAAATTTGATTACCATAGGGGTTATAAATTCAGCACCTATGCCACCTGGTGGATTCGTCAGGCTATTACCCGATCTATAGCCGACCAATCTCGCACTATTCGCATTCCAGTGCATATGGTTGAGACCATTAATAAACTGCTAAATATAAGTCGCCGCCTGGCTCAGGAGTATGGGCGAGAGCCTACCCCCAAGGAAATCGGTGAGGAAATGGAAATGCCTCCAGAAAAAATCAGAGGGATAATCAAGTTAGCCCAACTGCCAATATCACTAGAAGCACCTATAGGTGATGAGGAAGACAACCACCTCGGCGACTTTATAGAGGATCGCAATGCTTTGCCACCCCCTGATGCCGCATCCAAGCAACTCTTAAAGGAGCAAATTGATGGGGTGTTATCTACTCTCACCCCTCGTGAGCAGCGAGTACTCCAGCTCAGATTTGGTCTTGAGGATGGACGGAGCCGGACCCTGGAGGAGGTAGGAAAAGAGTTCAAAGTAACCAGAGAGCGAATTCGCCAAATCGAAGCCAAGGCACTTCGCAAGCTACGCCACCCCAGCCGAAGCCGAAAACTAAAGGATTATCTAGAGTAATAAGAACTTGGGCAACCCTCCCCCTTTATCCCCCTCCCTTATTAAGGGAGGGGGATTGATTATATAAGAGAGGCTTCGCCTCTCTTTGACCCTCCTTTGAAGGAGAGGGGGCTAGGGGGTAAGGTAGATAAATAATACCCCGACTATGCTAAAATAAGTAAAAGGTCGTTATCTGGGGGCTTCAAAAATGATTCCCATTAAGCTAAAGATGCGCAATTTTATGTGCTACCGGGATAATGTGCCGCCGCTCCTCTTTGATGGTATCCATACCGCCTGCATCTGTGGTGATAATGGCAACGGTAAGTCAGCTCTAGTTGATGCTATGACCTGGGCACTATGGGGACGAACCAGAGCTAAGGGTGATGATGACCTCATCCATTTAGGTCAGACTGAAATGGAGGTAGAGTTTGACTTCGCTGTAGGACAACAACCGTATCGCATCATTCGCAAGCACTCCAAGCCCAAGCGACGAGGGCGCTCAGGACGCACTATCCTGGAATTTCAGATAGCTACCGGGGATGGCTTCAGGTCAATTACAGGCGATAGTATAACCCAGACACAGCAGAAAATTATAGATGTTCTACATATGGACTACCCCACATTCACCAACAGTGCCTTCCTGCGGCAAGGTCACGCTGATGAGTTCACTGTTAAGCGACCAGTCGAGCGCAAGCAAGTGCTAGCTGATATTCTGGGGCTTTCCTTCTACGATGAATTGGAAGAGCGAGCTAAAGACCTGGCTAAGCAGCAGGAAACAGGAAAGGCGCAGCTAGACAGCGCTATCAAAGATATTAGTGATGAATTGGTCCGAAAGCCAGCCTACGAGGCTGAGTTTGAGGAAGCACAAAGTGAACTCTCCCGGATAGAAAAAGTAACCAAGGAGCAAGAATCCAGACTAAATGGACTGCGGCAGGAAAAAGAATCACTGGAAAACAAGAAGGCGCAGCTAATCCAGCTTGAGGAGCACATAAGAGACACTGAAAGAGACCTGGAGCGCTGGGATGACCAGGTTAAACGGCATCACGCCCAGCTCAAAGAGTATGAAGAGTTAATAGCCCAGCGTTCTACCATAGAAGAAGGTTATGCTCAGTTTGTTGAAACTAAGGAATTGTGTGATGAGCTTGAACGCAGGTTCAGGCAATCGGTTAATCTGGAGAAGCAGAAATCACAACTGGATAGCAAAATAAGGGAAGCTGGGCAAAGCCTAATCACTGACCATGCCCTAGCTCAAAGCAGAATCAAGGAACTAGAAGCTAGCTCACGAAAACTGCCTCAACTTAAAAATGAGCTTTCGTCACTCCAGGTTCAATTACGCCACTTGGCTGAGCTGGATGAAACACTACTCGGCAGAAGACAAGCTACCCAGGAGCTACTAACTCAGGTTCATCACTTGGAATCTAATAAAACCCAGCTAGAACAGGAAATAAAGGAGATACAAGAAAAACTTAATCTCCTGTCAGCCCAAACTGAGGCTAAATGTCCCTTGTGTGAAAGGGAGCTTGAAGTAGAAGGTCTGAAGCTCATTGAGACAAAATATGCTGACGATAGACATAGCAAATCCAATTCGCTGAAGTTAAATCAGGTTGAGCTAGACAAGAAGAAAACAGAGCTAGAGTCACTAGAAAAAGAAGTATCCCAGCTAGACGCCAGGCTGAAGCAAGATAGAGCCTCAGCCCAAAGTAGAGCCAGTATCCTTAGCCAATCAATTTCTGAGGCTGAGGAGGCTGGTAATAGGCTAAATGAAGAAAGAAAAAGACTGGCTGAAATTGAGGAGCATCTGTCCATGAAGGATTTCGCCACTATTGAGCAAAGGGCATTGGAGGAGCTTGAGGGGGAACTGGCTAAGCTTGACTACGACCCACAGCGGCACGAGGAGATACGCCAGCGCTTGGTTAACCTCCAGCAGTATGAAGAGCCAAAGCGGAGGCTGGAAGAAGCTGGTAGGCTCATAAATCAAGAAAAGGAGGCTGTTTCCAGAGCCGAGGAAGCTGCCCAGGAACTGCGTCATAGCCTGGAGGCGGATAATCAAAAAAGGCAAAGCCTGGGTGAAGAACTTAATCAACTTCCCCGGCTAGTTGATGATTTAATACAGGCTGAAACCGAATACCAAGCGCTAGCTGCACAGCAAAAACAAGCCCAGGAGATAATGTGGCAAGTAAGGGCAAAGCTACAGCACTGCTCTGAACTGGAGATAAAAAAGAGGGAGAAAGAAAGACTGCTGGCTCAAGCCTCAAGGGAGGAGAAAATCTATAGAGACCTAGCTCAGGCTTTCGGCAAAAAGGGAGTACAAGCCTTGCTCATTGAAATGGCGCTTCCCGAAATTGAAGCTGAAGCCGATAGATTGCTGGGACGCATGACTGATAATAGAATGCATGTAAAAATTGAAACTCAGCGGCAAACAAAAAAGGGGGATTTACTAGAAACCCTGGATATCAATATCTCTGATGAGCTGGGAACGCGAAATTACGAGATGTTCAGTGGTGGTGAAGCCTTCCGTATCAACTTTGCCATTCGTATTGCTCTATCCAAGCTACTAGCCAGGCGAGCCGGAGCCCCACTGCCAACCCTGGTCATTGATGAAGGCTTTGGCACTCAAGATAGTGCCGGCATAGAAAAGCTGAAAGAGGCGATAAACTCTATTCAAGACGATTTTGACAAGATACTGGTCATCACCCATATTGAGGAGCTTAGAGACGCCTTCCCCACCCGCATTGATGTCGTCAAAACCGTTGAAGGCTCAACGCTTGAGATAAGCTAGTTAACTTACAGACCCAAATCAGCAGCGATTGCTTTCATTGCCGCCAGCCCTAACTCAATAAACTGGTCAAACTCACTCCCGATTTCACTGCACAGGGCGATTTGTTGCCTGTTTGCTCCAGCGGCGAAGCCCTTTTGCTTAAACTTCTTGATTACCGACTTAGCTTCAAGACCAGCCAGTTTCTTATCGGGGCGAACCAGGGCGGCGGCAGTGATTAAGCCGGTTAACGGGTCAACACAAAATAGAGCCTCGTCGAGCTTCGTCTCTCGGGGAATACCATGCGCCTCATTATGGCATAGGATAGCATGAACCACCGCCTCACTGGCTCCTAGCTCCCTGGCCAGGTCAGCCCCCAGTTTACTGTGAGTGTGCATATTCCCCTGGGTGAGTTCCACATCAATATCATGCAAAAGGCCGGTAAGTCCCCATGCCTCCTCATCCTCACCAAGGTGCTTGGCTAGAGCCCGCATAATAGCCTCGGTAGCCAGCATATGCTTGATTAAATTCGCGTTATCAACATTAGCCTTAATGGAGTTAAGTGCTTCTTCTCGGGTCATTTTCCCCTCCTTTATTTATTGTTGATTGGTCTTAAAAGTAAGGATGACATAAGCCCTATGATACTGACACCGGCTAAGATTAGGAAAGCTAGCTGATAGCTATTCATTATATCAAATATGTAGCCAGCTACGATAGAACTGGGGGTACTAAGAGCTGCACTAACAAATTCAACACTTCCCATAATTACACTGAGCGACCCTAATCCAAATAGCTTAGCCATCAATGGTGACTCCAAGACCACTAAACCAGAAAAGCCAAAACCAAAGATAACTGCAAACAGGTAAAATGCCCACAACTCTTTGGCTACCAGAAGCCAGAGGAGGCTAACTACCATTAAAGTAAAGCCCATAATAAGAGTTGGCTTATGCCCAATCCTATCGGCAGTGCTACCTATTATAATCCTACCAGCGATACCCGCCCCACCCATAATAGCCAGAATCTGGGAGGCACTGATTGCTGGAATTCCCAGGTCAATGGCATGGATGACAATGTGCACCGTGATAGCTATTGTACTAAACCAAAGGCAGCCGAATATAGCACAAAGCGTCCAGAATTGCCTGGTGCGAATCGCTTCACGAAGAGGTAAGCTTCTAGCTGGTAAATCTAAACTCTCTGCCTTTACTCCATTCTCACCATCTGGCAACTGCCCTATTTGAGCCGGGTCACGCTTTATAAACTGTGTTGCCGGTATAATGACTATCATGGCTGCGAGACCTACAATAGTGTAGGAGGTACGCCAGCCATAAGTAATAATGAGCCAAGTAGCTAGTGGTGGCATAATTATCGTACCCAAACTTACGCCCGAAAGAACTATGCCCGTCATCATTCCCCGCCTCTTCACAAACCACCTCGATATCGTAGAAATCATGGGAACCCAAAGACCACTCATCCCAACGCCTGTTATCACTCCAAAGACCAGATATAGTTGCCAGATAGTATTAATGCGAGACATTAAGAAAAAACCTAGGCCTAAGAATAAGCCACAGACAGTTACAACTGGCCTCGGCCCGAATTTATCGGTTAGCCTTCCTCCGGCGATGCCTAAAAGAGCCGCTAGAAATATCCGTAGACTGGCAGCTCCTGAGAGCGTTGCCCGTGTCCAGCCAAACTCGGTCAACATTGGCTCAAAAAAAACGCCAAAGATAACCCATATCCCTCCAGCCATTACCATTATACTGAAGGTAGCTAAAATCACCCCATAGCCATAGAAAAACTTGGGCTTCCTATTTTCAATCAAGTATGAATTTTCCCCGTTCAATAAAAAAATCCCTTCTAACTAAACCTAATTCACAGACAAATATAATGAAGGTCAACTATGTATTTCCGTTGGATGCTGCTCGCAGGGATAATCAATTGGTAACAGCATACTCAATATCTCTATGTAACACCCTAGTTAAATACTGCCCGGTGGCTGAAGACCTTTCTTGGGCTATTTCCTCAGGTGTCCCTGTAGCTACAATATAACCACCCCGGTCACCGGCTCCTGGTCCGAGGTCAATTATATAATCGGCATTCTTAATCACATCTAGGTGATGCTCAATGACAATCACCGTGTTACCAGCGTCAACCAGACGCTGTAAGACTCTCAGTAAAGCGGCCACATCCTCAAAGGAGAGACCGGTAGTCGGCTCATCAAGAATGTATAGTGTTTTGCCAGTAGACCGCCGCGATAGCTCGGTAGCCAGTTTCACCCTTTGAGCCTCACCGCCAGAGAGGGTAGGTGCTGGCTGGCCGAGACGAATATAGCCTAGCCCCACATCGTTTATGGTCTCCAGCTTAGCTCTTACCCTGGGGAAATGCTCAAAGAAAGCCAGGGCTTGCTCCACGGTCATATCTAATACCTCGGCTATGTTCTTACCCTTAAATCTAATCTCCAGCGCCTCGCGGTTGTAACGCTTCCCCTTGCATACTTCACAGGGAACAGTCACATCAGGCAGGAACTGCATCTCAATCTGGATAAACCCGGCACCACGGCAGGCTTCACAGCGTCCACCCTTAACATTAAACGAGAACCGACCTGGGGCATAACCCCTCATCCGAGCCTCAGGGATAGTGGCAAAAAGCTGGCGAATAAGAGTAAAGGTGCCGGTATAGGTGACTGGATTACTGCGAGGGGTACGCCCGATAGGCGACTGGTCAACATTGACTACCTTGTCAATATGCTCCACACCAATGATAGCATCACAATTGCCTGCCCTCTCCCTCGACCTATAAAATATCTGTGCCAGCTTCTTATACATAGTTTCATCGATAAGGGTGCTCTTACCACTACCTGAAACCCCGGTGATACAAACAAACTTGCCCAAGGGGATATGAACATCTATGTTTTTCAGGTTATTCTGCTTAGCTCCCTTTATTACTATCTCCTGGGCTGAGCCAGGACGACGCTTTGGTGGTAAAGGAATCTGCTTGGCACCACTAAGATACTGGCCGGTTATTGATTCCTTGCAATTCATAATATCGGACAGAGTCCCTGTAGTCACAATCCAGCCACCATGCTCACCAGCCCCAGGCCCCATATCAATAATGTAGTCGGCAGCTCGCATCATGGCTTCATCATGCTCCACAACCAATATAGTATTACCCAAGTCCCTTAGTCTTTTCAGAGTCTCAATCAAGCGAAAGTTATCAGCTAGGTGCAAACCCACTGTCGGCTCATCACAAATATAAAGCACACCCATGAGCCCGCTGCCAATCTGGGTCGCTAGACGAATTCGCTGTGCCTCACCTCCACTCAGGGTAGCTGAGGGGCGGTTAAGGGTGAGATAGTCCAGACCTACATCCTTGAGGAAGCCAAGACGGGCTCTAATCTCCTTGAGAATTTGGCGGGCTATCATCTGCTCGCGCTCGGTAAGTATAGTCTTCTTACCATCGCTAATAGTAGCTGCCCAATCCAATGCTTGAGTAACTGACATTGAGCTGATGCCAACAATATTTTCCTCTCCAATGGTTACAGCTAAAGACTCAGGTTTAAGCCTCTTACCGTGACAAACGGGACACGGTGTGGACATCATATAGCGTTCAATCTCAATCCGAGTCCGTTCTGACTGAGTATCCTGACTTAGACGTTCCAAGTAGGGAATCACCCCTTCATAGCCGGTAAAATGTTGCCTGACCCGACCATAACGATTCCGGTACTTTATCAGCTCTCCCCCTTCCCCATAGAGTATGAGTTTAAGGTGGCGCTTGCTTAGCTCCTTAACCGGGGTATGAAGAGAAAAGCCATAGCGTCTAGCTAGTATTTCTAGTTCATTAGTATGCCAAGAGGACCACCACCCGGGGTGAATTGCCCCTTGAACTATGGAGAGCTCTTTATTGGGGATAACAAACTCGGGGTCTATCTCCAGCTTAACCCCTAAGCCAGTGCAGGCAGGACAGGCACCATGCGGACTATTAAAGCTAAATGTTCGGGGAGCAATCTCACCCAGGCTAATTCCACAGTGGACGCAGGCAAAGTGCTCTGAGAACAGCAATTCCTCACCATCAATAATAGAAACCAGCACCACCCCTGCCCCCAGCTTGAGGGCAGTTTCTACGGAATCAGCGATGCGGCTTTGGCTGCCGCTTTGCCCAACTACCAATCTATCCACCACCACCTCAATAGAGTGCTTCTTGTTCTTATCAAGTTGGAACTCCTCAGACAGGTCATAGATATGTCCATCGACCCGAACCCTGACATAACCTGCCTTGCGCAAATCATCAAACACTACCTGATATTCACCCTTGCGGTCTCTAATCAGTGGCGCCAGAATCATAATACGACTACCTTCAGGGGTATTCTGGGTAGCATCCACAATCTGCTGCACTGTCTGCATAGCAATCTCTCGCCCGCACTTGGGGCAATGGGGGTGACCAACTCGGGCAAAAAGCAGACGCAGGTAATCATAGGTCTCGGTTACGGTGCCCACTGTAGACCGTGGATTCCGGCTCGGACCCTTCTGGTCAATAGAGATGGCTGGGCTTAAGCCCTCAATATAATCAACCTCAGGCTTTTCCATCCTGCCCAGAAACTGGCGGGCATAGGCAGATAGAGATTCTACATAGCGGCGTTGCCCCTCAGCATAGATGGTATCAAATGCCAGCGAACTCTTGCCCGAGCCGGAGACGCCGGTAATAACTACCAGCTTATCGCGAGGGATAACTACATCTATATTTTTGAGGTTATGCTCACGAGCCCCTTTGACAACTATAGCATCTAATGGCATATCTTTCTCCAACCGAAAGTAT
>Ga0209979_1002699_pt1 | contig 16587 bp, 15 predicted proteins | sample AnhtaG_FD_183114 | JGI IMG/M metagenome (GOLD analysis project Ga0209979, IMG submission 183114) | Deep subsurface microbial communities from Anholt, Denmark to uncover new lineages of life (NeLLi) - Anholt_01485 metaG (SPAdes) (version 2) | ecosystem: Environmental > Aquatic > Marine > Oceanic...
GCCATGTCTCGTAGCTCCAGGTTGCGAATGAACAGCCTCGCTTGATATCGCTGCTGCGACTCTTCGAGCCTTCTTCGGGACACGTAAACAGAGGCAAACCCCAATACCTCCAGAGCGGCGAAGGCCGCAACGGCGGCGAGGAACGCCACGGTGTACTCTCGATGGAGGTAGGCCATGATTACGGCAGCCGTGACCACCACGCCCAAGATGGCGTGGGCCAAGAGCAAGAAGGACGGCCGCGGGGGATAGGCTAGTATATGTTCCCCTGCTGAGCCCTCCTCCGTCTGTGCCCGTACGACCTGCTGGATGGGCCTCTCGGTTGACATGTCCGTATTGTCCCCTCTGCCAAGAAAGACGCACGGCCGCCGCCGTCATTACAGTGGTGCCTGGGAGAGCGATCAGACAGGCGTGGGAAAGCGAGGGAGACGCCACCTAGACGGCTGAGCCTTTGGGCCAGCAGAAGGCCGATTCCCCGCCTACGAAGGTCATGACCAGCTCTAGACCCTCGTCCAGGGCCTCCAGGTCGGCGTCGAAGCCGCGAGCGATGCGGCCCTCCCCGAGGATAACGGTGGCATGGGGGATCTCCTCGTCGGGGGTGAGAACGCGGGCGCTGACAAGGGCGATGACCATGGCTAGCCAAGGTGCGCCTTCGATTTTGCCTATGATACTATAGATGCCATATAGGAGCTAAGAATGGCCTCTGCCCAAAAGTGGCAGCTGATGGTAGTCTCCCACACGCACTGGGACCGCGAGTGGTACCTCCCCTTCGAGGCCTTCCGCGCCCGCTTGGTCGGCTTGATGGACCGCCTGCTCCACCTCCTGGAGACAGACCCCGACTACAAGCACTTCACGCTGGACGGCCAGAGCATCATCCTGAAGGACTACCTAGAGATACGCCCCGAGCGTCGCCAGGATATCGTCCGCCAGGTGCAGGCCGGCCGCCTGCTGGTGGGCCCCTGGTACGTCCTTGCGGACGAATTCCTGGTCGGCGGCGAGGCCCTGATCCGCAACCTTCAGACAGGCATCGCCATCGCTCGCCAGTTCGGGCCGCCGATGATGGTGGGCTATCTGCCGGACATGTTCGGCCAGATCGCCCACATGCCGTCCGTCCTGGCCGGCTTCGGCATCTCGACAGCCGTCATCTGGCGGGGCGTCGATAGGTCGGTCGCCACCTCCGAATTCTTCTGGCGGGCGCCGGACGGGTCGGAAGTGCTGGCCATCCACTTGCCGCAAGGCTACGGCCTGGGCCGAGCCCTGCCCCTGGAGCGAGGGCCTCTGATGAATCGCCTGCACGACATTCGCCAGGTCCTGGAGCCCTGGGCCAGCACCCCCTATTTGCTGGTGATGAACGGCGATGACCACCTGGAGCCCCAGCCCGAGCTGCCGGCCATCGTCACCCTGGCCAACGAGAACCTGGAGGACGCCGAGCTGGTGCAGGCTACCCTGCCCACGTTCATCGAAGCGGTTCGCCAGGAGATGGGCTCCAGGAGCCACTCCTGGCCGTGCGTCGAGGGGGAGTTCCGCTCGAGCCAGCGAGCCTTGCTCCTGCCCGGGGTCACATCGGCGCGCGTGTGGATCAAGCAGCGCAACCAGGAGTGCGAAGACCTTCTGCTGCGCTGGGCCGAGCCTTTCTCGACCTGGGCGAACCTGCTGCGACAGCGCAGCAGCCAAGGTAGCGAAGAGGCTGCCTCCGATGCCGGCCCTCTGAACATCGCCTGGAGGCTCCTGCTTCAGAACCAGGCCCATGACTCCATCTGCGGGTGCAGCACCGACGAGGTGCACGATGAGATGAACGTTCGCTTTCGGCGCTGCCAAAGGCTAGGCGAGGCCGTCAGCCGCAATGCCCTGCGCTACATTGCCGACATGGCCGCGCCGGAGAGCGGAACGCATGTAGTGGTCTTCAACCCTCTCAACGGTCCCCGCAGCGACTTTTGCACCGCTCGTCTGCCCTCCCAGGATGGTCGCCAGCCGCTGGCCCTCGAGGACGAGGATGGCAGGCGGCTTCCGTTGCAGCCCCTTCGCCGCGCTCTACCCTCGCCTGGCGCTACCCGAGAGCGAGTGGAGGCGGGCTTTCTAGCTAGTGAGGTTCCCGCCTACGGGTACAAGAGCTTTGGCGTCATCTATGGCAAGCCGATCCGCTCCAGGCGGCCACGGCCGGCGCAGGCCATCGAGAACGACTACTTCCGTATCGAAGCCGACGCCGAGGATGGGACCCTCACCCTCACGGACAAGGCCTCCGGCGTGACCCTTGACGGCCTAAATCGCTTCGTCGACGGCGGGGACTGCGGCGACGAGTACAACTACTGCCCTCCCGCCCACGACGAGGTGATAGACGAGCCTCGCCGCCCGCCTCGCATTCGCCTGGTAGAGGACGGCCCGGCCCGTTTCACCCTGGAGATCGCTTTGGACTACAGCCTGCCCCAGCGCCTGACCGCCGACGGTCAAGGACGCTCGGGCCGGCGGCGCACCTGTCGCATTGTCAGCCGGGCCAGCATCTGTGCGGGCGTGCCGCGCCTGGACTTCGAGACGGAGGTGGATAACCCAGCCGAGGACCACCGCCTGCGGGTGCACTTCCCCACCGGCCTGCGAAGCCAGCTCTGCCATGTCGAGCAGCACTTCGGTGTGCTGGCCCGGCCGCTCGCCGTGCCAGAGGACGACGACACCTGGGCAGAGACGCCGATCGGCACCCAGCCCCAGAAGTCCTTCATGGATGTGAACGACGGTCAGCGCGGCCTGCTTCTCGCCAACCGCGGCCTGCCGGAGTACGAGGTCATCGATGGCCCCGAGGGAGCCATCATCGCCCTGACCCTCCTGCGCTGCGTGGGCTGGCTGGCTCGGCTTCGACTGCCCAACCGGCGAGGACTGGCTGGCCCGCCCATCGCCGTACCGGGCGCCCAGTGTCTGGGCAAGCACGTCTTCCACTACTCGCTGATTCCCCACGCCGACGGCTGGGAGTCGGCCTTCGTCCAGGCCCATCGCTTCGCCCATCCCCTGCGAGGCGTGACCGTCACGGCGGGCAAGGGCCAGCTTGCGCGCAGGGCCAGCCTCCTTTCCATCGCACCCAGCGCCCTCGTCCTCTCTGCCCTGAAGGCGGCCGAGGACGACCAGAGCATCATCGTCCGCTTGTACAACATCGCTTCGCAGCCGATCTGGGGCGAGGTGCGCCTGGAGGAGCCCTACGCGGCAGTCGAGGTGGTCAACCTCAACGAGGAACCATTGGGCCCGGCCGAAGTCGAGGATGGTGGCGTACGCCTATCGCTCAAACCCAACGAGATCATCACCCTGCGGTTTCGTACGAGCCTTTAGCGAGCGCGCCTCTTGGAAGGTTCAGACACACGCCCCCTCGCTGGCCAGCGGCAGGTCTGTGTGCCATCTCCCCCTTGCGATCGTCCCTGCGGACGGGCATCATCAAGCGGGAAGAGAACGTATGTTCGACGGCAAGTGGGTCTGGATCTGGAACTGGCCTCGCTGCGACGGCGGGGAGGCGACGAGGGTGGCCCAGCGACTGAAGGCGGCGGGCTGCTGTGGCGCCCTGGTCAAGGCCCACGACGGCCCCTACTGGTTCGACCAGGGCCAGCCCTGGCGGGAGATATGCCGCGCCCTCAAGTCGTTCGACCTGAAGGTAGCCGGTTGGGCCTACCTCTACGGTCACGACTGGCAGGGCGAGGCCCAGCGGGCCATCGAGACGATCCATTACGGGGAGGCCGATGCCTACGTGATGGATGTGGAGAGCGAGTTCGAAGGCCGCCCGGACGTAGCTGAGGCCCTGTGTCAGCGCCTGCGCCAGGGCGTGGGCCAGGGCTTCCCGCTCTTCTACTCCACCTTCGCCATCGCCCGCTATCATCAGCGGTTCCCCTACGCCGCCTTCGAAGGCCACTGCTCAGGGACGCTGCCTCAGGTCTACTGGAACGCCTTCCGCTGGCCGGTGGAACAGGCGCTGGACTGGATGTACGAGGACTACGCTTCCCTGGGGATAGCAGCCGACAGGATCTTCCCCGTGGCCGGAGCCTACGCCCAGGGCTTCGTCGCCTACCCCAGCGCCGAGGAGATACAGCGCTTCGTCCAGATCGCCGGCGAGCGTGGCAGCAGAGGCGTGAGCTTCTGGTCCTACGAGCACATGGACGACATCAGGTGGCAAGCCCTGAAGGGCATCCCCTGGCCAGGCTGGACAGATGAGGTAGAGGAGCTCCACCAGGAGATAGCCAGGCTTCGCCGCCAGAATCAGGAACTCTGCCGCCAGAACGCCGAGTTCGCGGGGCGCATCGGCCGAGGGATGGAACTGGCCCGCGAGCTGGTCAACGTGCTCAACGGGGAAGCATAGGCCACCGGCTCGCCGCCGGCGGGCCTCCCCGTTGATCGTCCCCTTGTACCGATAGGGCCTGCCTGCCTGCTGGCGAGCGTGCTATAATCGCCGCTGAACCTGCTTATCGGCAGGCGGGCTTCGTCGATGGTCGAACAGAGGGTAGTCAACGCTTCCAGCCAAGTGGAACTGCGGTACGCCAGCTTCGAGACGCGGCTGGTGGCCTTCGTGCTCGACGTGATAGTGCTCTTGGCGGTATTCGCGCTGTTCTTTGCAGTCGCCTTTTTCCAGATCCTGCTCCGCACCGACTTTGGTGAAAAGGACACGCCCGACTCGGCCGTATGGGCGGCGGTGATCATCCTCGCGACCTACTGTTTCCTCTTCCTACCCCTGTACTTCATCAGCCTCTGGGCCTGGCGAGGCCAAACGGTGGGCCAGATGGCCATGGTTATCAAGGTGGTGCGGCGGGGCGGTCGCCCCATCGGGCTAGCCAGAGCCGCCGTCCGCGTCGGTGGCCTGAACTTGCTGCCTGCCATCTACGTCGCAAGTCTGCTTGGCCTTGTGGCTACGGGAGCCAGCGAAGACGCCCTCATCGCCCTCATATTGGTGCTTGCTCTCGCAGGGCTCGTCCTGATACTGATTCAGATCGCAGGCTTCCTGATGATCCCCTTCGATCAGCAGCGGCAGGCACTACACGATAGGCTGGCCGACACTATAGTGGTGGAGCCGAGATGACGGAACCGGGCCGTATCTCTGCTGCGCCGCTTCTGCGCGGTGCCCTCCAGTGGCTGTTCGGCATCCTCTTTGCCCTCTCGCTTATCGCCCTCTTCCTGGTGATCAACGGGGTGCAGCTTACCTCCTCCGGCACGGCCCAGCGTATCCTGTCGCGAGCGACGGCCGACCTCACGGAGATCGATGCCGCCCTGCCCGCGATCCAGGCCGATTTGGTGGAGACGGCCCAGGCCAGCGAGGAGGCCACCGTGGCCGTCCCCCACTTTCCGCTACTGGTGGAGCTACCGCGGGAGGAGGCGACCACCATCTCGACGACGGAACTGCGGTCGCGCCTGCTGAGCGAGTCCGCCGAGGCCATCTACGAGGAGGGCATGTCGGTGTGGGCCCTGGCCGACCCCGAGGCGGAGCAGGACATCGATGTCTTCTCGCCGGAGGGAGGAGTACACCGCGGCCTGGGGTTCCTCAGCCACGATAACCATCAGGCCCTGCGCATCGCTGCCATCGTTCTGGGCCTCTTATCCTTCGCTCTGGGGGGACTGGTCTTCGTTTCGACCCAGGGGATGGGCCGCCTGGTGGCCATGGGAGCCGCCCTGCTGGGGGCAGCGGTGCCGTCGCTGCTGGCAGCGGTGGCCGTTCGCTTTACCTTTCGCACCGCCAGTGAAGACCAGGAAGACTATCTGATGGTGCGCCTCCTCGATCTGGGCAACGACGTGACGTGGCTTGCTCTGCGTAACTACACTATCCTCACCCTTATGGGGCTGGGGGTGGTGCTGGTGGGCCTGGGGCTGGTGTTGCTGGAGACGCGCCAACGGGCGGCCCCGGCTGCGCCCGCCATTGACAACGGCTCGGCGGAAGCCTAGGATCGTATCTGCGGGGCGGGTGTAACTCAGTTGGTAGAGTACCTGCTTCCCAAGCAGGTTGTCGCGGGTTCGAGTCCCGTCGCCCGCTCCAGTCTATTCTTGCCCCCTAGTCGCAAGCACCTGGTGCATGAGATGCTTTCGGTACTTCGAGACGTCGAGGGGCCTGGCAAGTTAGTCGCTTCCCTAATGGTACGAGAAGGGCGTATACTGTTGGGAGTTGCTGTCTCCCGCGGATCATCTCCCGACGCAGAGGCAAGCTATCCAGGAGTGAGTAGATCTGCCCCCACGGGCAGACCGGAGAGCAGCAGGAGGATACTGTTGGCGAGAAAGCTGTACGTAGGCGGCCTATCATTTGACACAACCGACGAGACTCTCCGTACCTTCTTCGAGCAGGTTGGCAAGGTGGACTCGGCGTCCGTGGTCACGGACCGGTTCTCCGGGCGGTCGCGGGGATTCGGGTTCGTGGAGATGGCCACGGCGGCCGAGTCTCGTAAGGCGATCGGGGAGCTGACCGGCAAGACTCTGGACGGGCGCACGATCACCGTGGACGAGGCGCGTCCGCCGCAGCAGCGGGGAGGAGGGGGCGGAGGGGGCGGCCGGCGTCCCGGTGGTGGCGGCGGTCGGTCCGGAGGAGGACGCCGCTGGTAGTCGCTCCGGCCTGGACGATGTGCGGCTCTTAGGATAATTCATGCCTTTGTTCGGATCGAGCGCCGACTCTCCGGTGGTCGGCGGTAGGTAGTTAGCCGCAGATGCACGCGGTCACTGGCGACGTCCCCAGGCAACGCCCCGTACTAAGGGGAGTGTTTCACGTTTATGCGGCGATCGCTGCCGTGGCGGGGGCACCCTTGCTTTTGCTCGTTGCGGACTCCCCACGGGCGTATGTCGGCGGGGCGATCTTCGCGGCGAGCCTGATGCTCCTGTACGGGACGAGCGCGAGCTATCACCGGATTACCTGGACGCCCCTCTTCCGGGCGATCATCAGCCGGCTGGACCATTCGATGGTTCTGGTGCTGATCGGCGGCACCTACACGCCGTTCTGCCTGGTTGTGCTGAACAACGCGTGGGGGATCACCATGCTGTCCGTCATCTGGGGAGTCGCAGGTGCCGGAATCCTCATGAACCTGGCCTGGCCGGCGAGTCCGAGGTGGCTCCGGGTGACGTTTTACGTCGTCCTCGGCTGGCTGGGCCTTATCTCGGTGTGGGAGCTGGCGGCCTGGTTCACGGCCAGCCCTCTGCTGCTGCTGGTGCTCGGCGGGGCGCTGTATACGCTGGGCGGCGTGGTATACGCGGTCAGGAGGCCGAACCCCTGGCCGCGGGTATTGGGATACCACGAGATCTTCCATCTGCTGGTGGTCCTCGGCAGTACCTTTCACTACTCGCTGGTGGCGATCTACGTGCTGCCGAGCTGAGGCAGAGGGCGTAGCGAGGCTGTGCGGAGCCGGTAGAGTGGTTGCATGATCGTGCGGCCCGAGACCCCTAGCGACTACGAAGCCATCGACGAGCTCCTCAGGTCAGCTTTCGGCGGAGCGGACGAGTCCCAGCTAGTTCGATCGCTACGTGCGTCTGACAACTATGTGCCTGACCTTGCCCTTGTGGCTGAGGAGAATGGCCAGGTCGTCGGACATATCATGTTCAGCTACGTCACGTTGAAGGACGACGAGGAATTTCGAGTGCTAGCTCTGGCCCCCATGGCCGTGACGCCGGGGCGCCAAAGGCGTGGGATCGGCGGCGCACTCGTCGAGGCAGGTCTGGAGCGAGCTGACGACCGACGCGAACCGCTCGTGATTGTGCTCGGCCATCCAACGTACTACCCACGCTTCGGCTTCGAGCCCGCTAGTCGCTACGGAATCGAGCCACCGTCCGCAGACATTCCGGATGCTGCGTTCATGGTCCGGCGGCTGTCAGGGTACAGCGAGCGGCAGCGCGGCCGTGTTGTGTATCCTGCCGCCTTTGGTATGACGTAGAGCCGCCCGTTTGGGTGGTTAGAGCGGCCGCGAGAATGGATGGTCCGGCCTGGTGGTGATCTACGTGCTACCGAACTGAGGTGGTGGCAAGGGGTAAGCGCTAACGCTGCAGGACAGTAATCTCCCCAGGCAGGCTGTCGTGGGTTCGAGTCCCGTCACGCGCTCCAGGTCCGTTTTCGGCCCTGGCCGCCCCATCCTATTCGCACCCGCGACGGCTGGCAAGGGAACGAACTAAGGCCATCCTTGGGCGATGACGAACCAAGCAAGGGGGCAGACGGCAAACGCGTCGAGGGATCTACTTTGACTTTGCTGCTACGACATCGAAGGCCGTGGTTTTCACGAGTTCGCCGTCGGCGGAGAGCCTGATTTCGTAGCGTCCGAGATGCGGAAACTCGACGGTGGTGCTAACGGTAATCATCCCCCGTTGTTCCGCTCCCTTCTTGATGCCGGGAGGTCTGCCGAGCTCCATTTGCCCCGTCATTGGAGGAATAACAGGCTGACCATCCTCTGAAACGATCTTCAGCTCAAAGTCATGGGGCTCGTTCGTTTCATCCCAAGGAACCAGGAATCCGACAGCGATGGCTAGCGTATGCGCAAATGGAACCTGCGAAGCGAAGAGCCTAGTCCAACCGCCGCCCATTAAGTATAGCTTTCCTTCGGCCACACGTGCCGCGTCCGCCAGAATCACAAAGTCTACTTGCATTCCTGATCCTTTCGCTGTATGATCTTTGTAGACATCGTAAACATTGTATGCAAGTCAGCGGCACGAGTCAAGTCATTGCTCCGGATTGATTCGCTACACTTCGATGATGATAACCTGGATAAGCTTTGGCACCGCGGCATTTCGGCAAAACGGGCCGATGCGGTCTTGCGTGGCAGCCCCATCTTCCTGAAGAACAAGAAGGGCCATCGTGGAGCATATAAAATGGTCGGGCCCGACGACGGTGGCGCGATGGTGACGATCGTACTAGCCCCGACAGAGGAGGCGGGCTGCTGGTGCCCGATCACAGGATGGGAGAGCACCAAAGACGAGAAAGGAAAGTGGAGGCGACAACATGGGTACACAGGGTAGTGAGAAGGACTTGGCACGGCATTTCGAGATGCACAAGGACGATGCCGAAGAATGGGAGGAGACGCCCGAAGTCGCGGAAGTAGGCCCCCGTGGTGACTCAGTAGTGCTTTCCGTCCGCATGAGGCCTGAAGAGGTTGACCAGCTGAGAGAAGCAGCACATGCTCTCGGTGTTCGAGTCTCAGACGTGGTTCGAGACGCTTTGCGCGCGTTTCCGGTTCTTCCGGTGGTGCCCCGAATTCAATATGCGCCTGGATGGGTGAACCTATTTGTTAGAAACGCCGACAGGGAGCGGCACGTGACTCGCGGCCCCGACGCGGTTCCCATTGAAGAGGAAGCCTACACGAGGTAGCCCGCCTCGTGCCTCTTCCTCTAGGCATCGCTACCCCTACCCCCGGCCGCCCCGCCGGCGCATGTAGAACCGGCGCATCCCCCAGTCGATGAAGCGGGGCGAGATGCCCTTGAGCGTCACGGCTAATCGATCGAACCAGGTGACGTACACCTCTGGCCGTTCGTCCCGCGCTGCTTTGAGAATAGCCTCGGCGACGCGCACGGGCGGTATGCGGCGGACGGCCGGAGGCGCGGCGGGCAGCTCGATCTCCTTGAGGGCCTTCTCCCGGAACGACGTTCCAATCGGCCCGGGGTAGACGGTGATGACCGTGATGCCGTGGTCGAGAAGCTCCAGCCGCACAGCGTCGGAGATGGCGGTGAGGGCGAACTTGGTGGCGGCGTAAGCCCCTTCGTAGGGCGCCGCTATTTTCCCCGCTACCGAAGAGACGTTGATGATCTGGCCCCTGCGCTGCTGCTTCATGTATGGCGCCACCGCTCGAATGCAGTTGAGAGCGCCGAAGACGTTCACCTCGAACAGACGGCGAACGTTCTCCATGCTCCCCTCGGCGAGGTAGGCGTACAGGCCCAGACCGGCGTTGTTCACCAGGATATCCACGCTACCGAACTCGTCGGCTGCCGTCTTTGCCATCGCCTCCACCGCATCGCTGTCGGTGACGTCGGTGGGAACCGCCAGGGAGCGGCCACGGTAAGACTGAAGCTCCTGGGCTACTTGCGCCAGAGCGTCCGCGTTCCGCGCCGCCAGCACCACATTGGCGCCGGCCCGGGCGAACAGACGCGCTGTCTCCCGCCCGATGCCGGTGGAAGCGCCCGTCACGATCGCTGTCCTATCGCGCAGCCTCATCGTTCTGCCTCCCCATCTGCCTGTGAACAACCCCGCCAGCCTGTCTCGCTCAGAGCCGTGGGGGAAAGTAGCTGCCGCGCATATCTTACACTGCCCTACATGGATGGCGTCAGCGTTTTTCGGACTTTTTCGCGCCCTTTTCTGTTGCTGACGAGCCATGCCTTCGCCTCTATCAGGACTTTCTTCGAATGACCCCAGAGGCGCGGCGTCGGATACGGATGCCACTCTCGCCCCGCGCATTCTGGCCATGAGAGCGGTGGAAGAATGGAGGAACAAAGGCCCCGAAGCACCTGACCGAAAAGCGGGTGGCCGCCTCTCGGCGACCACTCACTATACGCCTGTGGCGTACAGTTCTTTCGTCTTTCGGTGGGTAGGCTCTCTTACGCCGCCTTGGTCTTGGGTTGGTAGCTTTGCCAGCGCTTCTCCAGCTCGGGGTCCTGGATGGTCTCCATGAGATAGTCGGCGAGCTCCGATCCCTTGGCCCCGGTGGGACGGCCGGTGACTACCAGCTTCTGCTCGAAATTGCCGCAAATGTCGAGGGCCATCTCCAGCTTCTTGCCGCGGTCGGTGAAGCCGATGTGGTTCAGCATCATTGACGCCGCCCGGATAAGGCTGCTGGGGTCGGCATAGTCAGCGCGGCCTTCTTTGACCATGCGGGGCGCACTGCCGTGGATGGCCTCGAACATGCCGTAGCGCTTGCCGATGTTGGCGCTGCCGGCAGTTCCTACCCCACCCTGGAACTCCGCCGCCTCGTCGGTCAGGATGTCGCCGTAGAGGTTGGGCAGCGCCATGACCCGGAACTGCGTCCGCCTCTTGGGGTCCACCAGCTTGGCAGTCATGATGTCGATGTACCAGTCGTCCCATTCAACTTCGGGGTAGTCCTTGGCGACTTCTCGAGCCATATCGAGGAACCTGCCGTCTGTCGTCTTGACGACGTTGGCCTTGGTGACGACGGTCACCTTATTGATGCCGGTCCTCTTGGCGTAGTCGAAGGCCAGGCGGATGATCCGCTCGGCGCCCTGGGCGGTGGTCACCGTGAAGTCGATGGCCAGGTCGTCGGTGACGTTGATGCCGTTGCTTCCCAGCGCGTAAGCGCCCTCAGTGTTTTCGCGGAAGAACATCCAGTCGATGCCCTGCTCCGGAACCTTCACCGGCCTGACGTTGGCAAACAGGTCCAGCTCCTTCCGCATGGCCACGTTGGCGCTCTCGATGTTGGGCCAGGGGTCTCCCTTGCGCGGCGTTGTGGTGGGCGCCTTGAGGATGACGTGACACTGCTTGAGCTCCTCCAGCACATCGTCGGGAATGGCCTTCTTCTGCTCGGCCCGATTCTCGATGGTCAGTCCCTCAATGGTCTTGAAGACCACCTTTCCGCTTTCCAGCTCGGGCTTGAGCAGGAACTCGAGAATCCTCTGTGTTTGCTGGCAGATGTAGGGGCCAATGCCGTCTCCCCAGCATACGCCGATGATGATGGGTTTGACTTTCTCGTAGTCAACCCACCCCTCATCCTTCTTCATCCGCTCTATCCGCTCAAGCTGCGCTTCGATCAGCCCTGCGAAGTGCTCCTTTGCCCTTTCGAGCACCTGTGTATCCATATCTCTCCCTCCCTAACGCAGTAACGGCCAAAGCCGAGCGGTGAGGTACAGACTCCAACCGCCAGGGCTAGTCTAGCCGATGCAGTAGCTAGGGGCAACCGCTGGGCCGCCTGATAAGGCTTGACAGAAGCGACGGGCAAATGAGCGCACCGTCACCCGCTCGCGGCCTGTGGGCTCAGCGCTTACCGCCTCAGGCCACCCTCGATGACCACGTCCACCAGGGAGGGCTCCCCCGAACGCAAAGCCGAGCGCAGGGCAGGGCCGAGTTCCTCCGGCCTCTCCACCCGCTGGCCACGGATGCCAAAGGCCTGGGCGATCTGGGCGAAGTCGAGGACGGGATCCACCAGGTCCATGCCAATGAACTTGCGCCCGGCCATGGCTTCCCCAAGATACTCGAGCATGTTGAGCTTGAGGATGCGATAGCTCTGATTGTTGCAGATGACATAGGTCACGGGAATGTGATAGTGGGCGGCGGTCCACAGGGCCTGGATGGTGTAGAGGGCAGCTCCATCGCCGACCACGGCCAGCACGGGGCTATCGGGCCGAGCCAGCTTTACGCCCAGGGCACCGGGTAGGCCGGCACCCAGGCCACCGCCGGGACAGTTGAAGTACGTCCCGGGCTGGTTGAACTTTAGATAGTGGGACAGGTGGACGGAGGTGGTGATCGCCTCGTCGTAGACGACCGTGCCCGGCTCCAGGCAGTCAGCCAGCTCCTTCATGAGGCGAGGTACCGCTATAGGTACGGCGTCTCGCGTGGAGCGAGCGGCCTCCTCGAAGGACTCGCGAGCCTGTTCCTTTTGCTGACGGGCGGCCCGAAGGCGCGCCGCGGCTGCCTGGCGAGCCGCCTCAGAGAGCCTCGAGGGCAACATCTGAAGCAGATCGCGAAGGCCCATCTGAGGATCGGCAACGATGGCCAGAGTTGCGGGCCAGTTCTTGGCCAGCTCCCAAGGGTTGGCGTCTATCTGGACGATCTTGGTCTGGGCGGGGAAGGGTGGTTCGGGCATGGAATAGACAACGCGGAAGGCGGGTGCCCCTATGATGAACAACACGTCGGCCGCTGCCAGCTGCGAGCGCAGGCCAGCCTCGCGGATGATGTTCACCAGTCCCTGATAGAGGGGATGATCAGTGGGGAAGGCCAGTTCGGCGGAGAAGGAGCTGTACACCTGAGCGCCGATAAGTTCGGCTAGCTGAACGGCCTCCTCCAAGGCGCCGGACAGGGCCAGGCCGTCGCCGCAGACCATTACCGGCGACCGGGCGGCGGCCAGCACGTCCGCTGCTTCTGCTACTGCCTGCGGGTCGGGGCGCACCCGCCAGCGAGAATAGGTTGCTGCGGCGATGGTCATCTCGGCGGTTTGATCCATCACATTCAGGGGGATAGAGATGAACACCGGCCCGCGGGGCGGTTCAGCGGCCACCTTGAAAGCGCGCCGGAGGATGATGGGGATGTCGGCGGCATCCTGTACCTCCACGCTCCACTTGGTAACCGGCCGCGCTATGCTGACCAGATCGGCGGCCAGGAGGATCTCCTGGATCACTCCCCTGGCTTCGTGCTGGCCAGCGTAGACCACCAGCGGTGTGCCTGCGCAGTAGGAGTTGTAGAGCATGCCCATGGCGTTGCCCAAACCGGGGGCGATGTGCAGCTCGACGAAGGCGGGCCGCCCGGAGGCCCAGGCATAGGCGTCGGCCATACCCAGGGCAGTCGCCTCCTGAAGAGCGAGGATGTACTGAATCTGAGGGTAGTCCTGAACGATGTCCATGAAGGGCTGCTCGCTGGTGCCGGGGTTGCCGAAGACGTACTTCACGCCCTCGGCCACCAGCTGCTCCATCAAGGCCTGCTTGCCGCTCATCTCCGCCATCGACCCAACCTCCTTCTGGCTACGTACGGCCATTATATAACCAGCGGGCGGCCTTGGTGACGTATTTCCCTGGCGGAGAGCCAGCGCATCGAGCCCTTCAGGCGAATCGTCTCCCCACTCTGGACGGACTTCGCGTCGGCAGGATAGTATAGGGGCGCATCATTGCCGTGCGGCCCTGAATGCTTCCAAGGGAGGGTCACAGATGTTTGATGAAACGCGTTGCGACCGATGCGGCGACTGCTTCGTGCGCTGCCTCTATGTGGACTACGATAAGGAGCGCGCCGCCTTCGAGATCGAAGAGCTTATTGCCGGGCGGGAGGCACCCATCCTGTCGGCCTGTATCACCTGCTTCGCCTGCAACGAGTACTGCCCGACGGGTGCCCGGCCGCTCGACCTCATCATGGAGCGCCAGGAGCAGTTCGGCTCCCTGAAGGTGCCGCCGGAGCTGGTCGCCAGCCAGGAGGCCACCTTCGCCGTCACCACGGAGGTCAGGGTGCCGGAGGCCAAAGGGCAGGTCCTGTCTGCCTGCGTCTTCAGCGGCAGCGACCCCGACTTATTCGAAGGGCGGCTATTCGAGGGGCTTCCGGTGGTGAAGGGGCGGCACTTTTTCTGCTACATCCTGTTCGACCACCTGGGCGCGCCCTCGATTACCGAGCGCCATGCCCAGAAGTTCGTGGATAACCTGGCCGCCAGCGGCGCCGAGGAGGTCATCCTCATCCACGACGACTGCTACGGCATGCTGGTCGATAGAGTGCCCCAGTTGGGCATCACGGTGCCTTTCCGGCCCGTCCACATTCTCGAATACCTTCGCGATTATCTTGACGCCCACCGCCAGGACATCACGCCCTTCCACCTTCGGGTGGCGTATCAGCGGCCCTGCGCCTCGCGGCTATCTCCGGCCAAAGAGGAGGCAGTGGACGCCATCTTAGAGCGGATCGGCGTGGAGCGGGTCAAGCGGCAGTACGACCGGGAGAACTCGCTGTGTTGCTCCGGGGCGATGATAGTCCAGAACCCGCAAGCGGCGCCCGCCCTGCGCGCCCGCAACCTGGACGATGCCCAGGAGGCTAGAGCGGAAGGGATGTGCTATCTGTGCCCCATGTGCCAGCGGACGATGGCCCAGGATGTGCAGGCGCGAGGCCTCGGCAACTATCATATCATCGAGCTCGTCCGCATGGCCCTGGGTGAGCTTCCCGCCCCCACACGCGGAAGGTGATGGCTCCCTTCCGCCGTCTGCTTGGCACGGCTTCGGGGAGGGAAAGGGGAAACAACCATGGCTGAGCAACACGACGCCATCGTCATCGGCTCCGGCATCGGCGGGCTGACCGCAGCCGCCTTCCTGGCCAAGGGCGGCGTGCGCCCACTCGTTCTGGAGAAGCACTTCCTGCCTGGCGGCAACGCCATGACCTTCCGGCGCAAGAAGATGTTCGACTTCGACGTCGGCTTCCACTACATCGGCAATTGCGGCCCAGGGGGGCTCTTCCCCACCCTTCTGGAGCAACTCGGCGTCGCCGACCGGGTGGAGTTCGTGCCCCTGAACCCGGACAGCTTCGAGACCGTGCAGCTGCCCGACCTGGTCTTCCACATGCCGGTGGGATGGGAGCGCTACCGCCAGCGCCTCCACGAGGCGTTCCCCCAGGAGACCCGGGCCATTGACCGCTACATTGATTTCTTGATGACGGCCGCCGGTCGGGCCCGTGCGCCCGGGCAGCAGCCGCTGCAAGAGGTGCTGGGCAAGCGAGCGAGCCGATGCACCCTGGCGGAGGTATTCGACGCCCTGGAGATAAGCCAGCCTCTCCGCCACCTCCTGGGCTACCTTTGCGGTATCTACGCCGCCCCCCCGAGCAAGGCCTCGGCGGTCATGCACGCCAGGGTCGTCGACCACTACATGAGCGGCGCCTACTTTGTGCGCGGCGGCGGCCGGCCCATGGTGGAGGCCCTCCTGTCAGTCATCAAGGACGGCGGCGGTGAGGTGCGCCTGCGCTCAAAGGTCGAGCGGATCATCGTGGAGGGCGGGAAGGCGGTAGGCGTGGAGCTGGCCAGCGGCGAGGAGCTGCGGGCGCCTATCGTCCTATCCAACGCCGATGCCAAGCGCACCTTCATGGAGATGGTGGGCGAGGAGCACCTAAGCCCTGCCTTCGCCCAGCGAATCAAGGGCTACCGCATGGCCCTCCCCCTGTTCATCATCTACATGGCCATGGAGGTCGATCCCTCCGAACTGGGCGTGTCCAGCCCCCATCTGCATCTGTTTCCGGAGTACGACGTGGAAGAGCAGTTCGCCGCCTGCTACGAGGGCCGCTTACCCGAAAGGCCTGCCGTGTTTATACCCATAGCATCCCTTAAGGACCCGCTGAGCGAGAACATCGCTCCCAAAGGCTACACCAACCTCCAGCTCGTGAGCGTGGCCCCTGCTCAGCCCGAGGCCTGGGGCGTCTCCGAGGGCCCGGCGAGCGCCCCGACGAGGTCGGGGTACCGCCACACGCCGCCCTACCTGGCCGCCAAGCGGGAGATGGAGGAGAGGATGCTGAGGGTGGTGGAAGAGATGATGCCGGGCTTCATCCGCAGGGTGGTCTGGCAGGAGTCCGCCAGCCCCCTCACCCAGGAGCGCTTCACACTGTCCAGCGGCGGCACGAGCTACGGCCTGGAACATACCCTCGACCAGTCCATGGCCAAGCGCGTACCCTACCAGACGGAGGTTCCCGGCCTCTGGATGGTGGGGGCGAACACGGTATTCGCCCACGGCTACGCTGGCTGCATGATGGGTGGACGAATGGTGGCTAACATGATCCTCCAGCAAAGCCGCTGACCGCCAGCCGGCGTCCATATGGAGGGTGGCCGCCTATCTGGCTTTCGGTGTATACTCGTGACGTTCGCGTTATGTAGCACCTGCCAGCCGCTAGGCGGGAAAGGGGGTGTTGATGACCGATAGTCGCCCCACTAGTGAATCTGTGATCAACGACTTCGCCAGCTACGTGTCGCCTTCCAAGGTAGCGGCCTACCGGCAGATAGGGTTCGACGTTGTCCC
>Ga0209979_1002700_pt1 | contig 16581 bp, 13 predicted proteins | sample AnhtaG_FD_183114 | JGI IMG/M metagenome (GOLD analysis project Ga0209979, IMG submission 183114) | Deep subsurface microbial communities from Anholt, Denmark to uncover new lineages of life (NeLLi) - Anholt_01485 metaG (SPAdes) (version 2) | ecosystem: Environmental > Aquatic > Marine > Oceanic...
TATGATTTAACCGCTGGGCAGTTTTTTCTATTAATTCTAACTCTGATGCTGATTCAACATTGAGCATAAAGATATTTTCTTTTAAAGCACACTCTATTTCTTTCTCTTTTTTCCCCGGTCCGGCAAAGACTATCTTTTGGGGAGGAAATCCAGCCTGAAGAGCTTTGTGGAGCTCTCCTTCCGAGAGGATATCTGCTCCGGCACCCTCTTGAGCAAGTATCCTGGAGAGAGTGAGATTGCCATTAGCTTTTAATGAGTAGCAAATGAGGGGGGATAGTTTACTGAAGGCATGGGCGAATTTCCTGTAATTCCCGATTAAACTATTATAGCTATAAAGATAAAAAGGGGTTCCCACTTTCTGAGCAATCTTGGAGATACAAACCCCCTCGCAGCAAAGTTCTCCTCTTTTATAGTTAAAATGGTTATGGTAACTCATTATTTTCATATCTCGCATCTGGTAGCGGTCGGATTCATCCGACGTATTTTCGTACATCGTACTTCGTTACTCGATTTTCTTTTTTCGATGTACGATATGCGATATACGAAGTACGAATTTAATCGCACCGCTATTTATTGCTTACAGCTTAAGGCTTACAGCTTCTTTGGCTTCTTTTATCTGTCTAGCCAGGCTTTTCTTTCCTGTCCCCCCCGCTGATTCCTTATTAAAGACGCAGGAGTCTAACTTTATTCTTCCAAAGACATCTTTCCCGAAAGAAGAGGAGAATTTTTGATAGTCTGAGAGGGTAAGACCTTCAAATCCTTTGCCTTCCTCTAGACAATATTTAATTATCGCTCCTATAAGCTGGTGTGCTTTTCTAAAAGGAACTCCCTTTTCTACCAGGTAATCAGCGAGGTCGGTAGCGGCGAAGAAACCTTTCTCTGCCTCTTTTCTCATACTATCTTTATCTATTTTTATATGGCTAAACATTTTAGCATAGAGTTTTAGGCTTGTCTTGACCACCTCTATAGTTTCAAACAAAGGAAGCTTATCTTCCTGCATATCCCGGTTGTAGGATAAAGGAAGGGCTTTCATAGTGGTAAGAAGAGAAACAAGGTGGCCATAGACTTTTCCTGTTTTTCCTCGGATGAGTTCAGCTACATCAGGATTCTTTTTTTGAGGCATTATACTTGAGCCAGTAGCAAAGGCATCGCTTACCTGGATAAAAGAAAAAGCAGGAGAGGACCAGAGGATAAAATCCTCTGAAAAGCGCGATAGATGCATCATTAAAAGGGCTGCCGCTGATAAAAACTCTATAATATAATCTCTGTCACCCACCGTATCCAGGCTATTTTCGCTGACTTTAGGAAAAGCTAAGAGCTTAGCTACATACTCTCTATCAATCCGAAGAGACGTTCCTGCCAGAGCTCCTGCTCCTAAAGGCATTACATTAACCCGCCGGCAGGAGTCTTTAAATCGCTCTTTATCTCTTTCCAGCATCCAAAAATAGGCAAGAAGGTGATGAGAAAAAAGAATGGGCTGGGCGTATTGTAGATGGGTATAACCAGGCATAATAACTTGCAGATTTTTCTCGGCTAGCCCCAAAAGAGTTTTTTGGAAATCGTTGATTAGAACAATGATTTGACCTATTTCCTCCTTCAAGTAGAGTCTTTCGTCTAAGGCGATTTGGTCATTTCTAGATCTAGCTGTATGTAATTTTTTACCTGCCTCCCCCGCTCTTTTAATCACCTCTTCCTCTATAGCAAGATGGATGTCCTCTTTTTGGTTAAAGTTTAACTTTCCCTTTTCAATATCTTTTTCTATTTCTTTTAAGGCGCAAAGGATCTTTTCAGCTTCTATTTCTTTAATAATTCCACATTTAGAGAGCATCTTTACATGAGCAGTGCTTCCGGCTATATCATATTTATATAACTTCTTATCTAATTTAATAGAAGAAGTAAAATCTCTTACTAGTTTATCTATCTCTTCGGTAAATCTTCCTCTGCATAAATCCATACTGGCCTTCCTTTAGAGTTCATAGTTCGTTGTTCGTAGTTCATAGACGGAAAAGTGAAGTAGCAGTTTGATTTATCAAACAATTCTTGAGTGAACACTATCTATTGTAGTTGGTCAGCGGTTTAAACCACTCAGCAGATCAATGAACTATGAACTACCAACTACGAACTATTTTAGGAGATTTAAAGGTGTGTGTCAAATTTAGAAAAGAGTAAAAGGGATTAGTGCAATCCTTATTTTAATTTAATCATTTCTTCTTTTTCCAGGGAGGCATTGGCAGCTAGGGTTAATTTTAAAGTTTTCAGGGCATCCGAATAAGGTGAGCTTATTATTTTGGGATTGTTTTCTTTTATAGCTTTAATAAAGACTTCGTTCTCTGTCTGGTAGGGGTCTATATCCATCCTTATTTTCTTCTCCTCGCCATTGTTAATCTTCAAGAGGCGAGAGGAGAGAAGAAGGTTTACCTTAAGACCCTTTGCTATCAGATTAATTCCCCACTCACGCCCATGGGAGAGAATGCAGGCAGAGGAAATACTGCCTATAGCTCCATTTTCGAAATGGAGATTTACACAAGAGGCATCATCCAAATTATAGTTTTCCATATCTTCCATTAGACCATTGAACTTTTGGCCGTAGACTTTATCTACTTCTCCTACAAGATACCTTGCTAGATCAAAGATATGAGTGGTTTGTTCAACGATTTGACCTCCTGATTCATTTTTATTTCTCCACCAGGGAACATCATGGCGAAGGGGACAAAAATAGTGACCTGAAACCAGAGCAATCTTTCTCTTCTTCAATTCTTTCTTGGCTCTATTTACTATATCTGAATATCTGTATACGTATCCTACGCTGGAAATAACACCATTTTTCTCAATAACTTCATTGATTTGATACGCCTTTTCTAAGTTTAAGGCAAGGGGTTTTTCCACAAATAGATTTATTCCTTTTTCCGCAGCTAGAATTTCTTGGTCACCATGGGCAAAAGGAGGTAGACAAATATATACGGCCTGCAGGTTCTCTTTGTCCAACATTTCCCGGTACTCGACATAAGATTTAGTTCCGAAGACTTTAGCTACTTTTTGAGCCTCTTTTCCATCCACGTCACAGACACAAGCTAATTCTGTGTCCTTTATTTTTGCCAGTTTTTTCATGTGGCGGATAGCAATTCTTCCTGTACCAATAAATCCAACTTTTACCTTCATTTAAGCAGCTTTTAGAGCTCCGAAAAACTCTATTTCAATTAAAAGATCTCCTTGTCGGTATCTTGTGTCTCCTCGCAACAACAAGGAAATACAAGAGGACTCTTAATCTCCAACGCTCACTGATTTTGCTAATGGGGGAAGAAAGCTTCGAAGAAGCCGTTAAGGAAAGCAGATTTGTATTAGAAGAGAAAAAATACCTCATTTCAACACTTTTTACCAGGTAAATAATAAATTCAAACATATACGCTATTTACTCTTCCTCCCTCTATCTTGTTAGGGGTAGATAACTCTTTAAAGAAACCTTGAGGTTTCTTTGTTCGAAGAGGATTATCTAGGCTAAGGATAAACCTATCATTTTAATATAATAGTATTATACCATAATTTTTTAATTTATCAAATTTCCCGCGTTAAGTCAAATCTAATTAGTCATCCTTTAAAAATGTAACCGAAGAAGACTCTTCTTTTCTTCCTTCTACCAGATAGGCAATTTCTGTGCCAAACTTTTCCAGAGAATATCCCGGAACTTTTCTACCTACCTTCAATGCCTGATGGTGTGGGGAAGTCCTCCACTCACTACTAAAAAAGACAGCAATTATTTTAGCATTTAGGGTGTAACGCTTAGTTTTTTCTATTCGCTAAACGCTATACGCTCTACGTTATTTAATATTCGCTACCCGAGCTTTACTTACGGGGTGATGCGGTTTTTTGTTTATTCTTAGGTAGTGTTCATTTTCTAAAGGCTATAGCGTATTCTAAACACCAGCCTTTTATTATCTTATTCATATTCCCATTTCAAGCTTTCTATTTTTCAACGAAGAGGGATTAGAGAGCGCTGAAAATTCTGTTCAATTTTGGAAAATAGGGAGCGCTCTTCTCAAAATGCCCATTTCTGGACCTCATTCCTAAAAATAACCGAAAATAGGGTTGAAGTGGAGATGTTTTCAGCCAGACAAATACATTTTTGAATCTTGGCCAACTTTGTGATAACTTTTTTTTGCATTCTTCTAAGTGAGCCTGTGGATTGACATCTAAGGCAGATATGGTAAAATGTGGATAACTTCAAGAAGTGCCTCAGGACATTTCCCGAGCATATTAACTCGGGAAATGTCCTTCGGCAAGCGTATAATTAGATATCAAGAAGTGCCTCGGTATACGTAAAATTTCCTAATACTTTTAAGAGAGGTAAGCAGTTTTCTTTGCCAGGACTAAACTTAGAGGATTCCGAACTGTCAAAATTCTATGAAAATTAGCGCAAGAACAAAAATAGTGGGAATTTTTGGTTATCCTATCCACCATTCTCTTTCTCCCATTTTTCATAATGCTGCTTTTGCCAAGTTGGGTCTTGATTTTATCTATTTTCCTTTTTTTGTAAAACCGAAAGATCTAAAGGAAGCGGTGCAGGCTATAAAATCCTTAGATATAGTAGGGGTAAATGTTACCGTTCCTCACAAGGAGAAGATATTACCCTATCTTGATGAAATATCTTCAGAAGCAAAGATGATAAAGGCGGTAAATACTGTTTATAACAAGAAAGGTAAGTTAATTGGTTATAATACTGATGGAGAAGGTTTTCTTGGCTCACTAAGAAAAGAAGGAAATTTTAACCCTGAAGGCAAGGATGTATTTATGGTGGGAGCGGGAGGAGCTGCCTATGCTATCTCCTTTGCTTTAATCAAAGCAGGGATAAAAAAATTAACTTTTACCAATCGGAAACTTGATTTTGAGAGAGTGAGGATTTTATTCAAGCATTTAAAAGGGACTTTCAAGGATAGATGCGAACTTTTGCTTATCGATTTTCATAAAAGAAATTCACGGCGTATACTGAGCAAGGTTGATTTATTTGTCAATGCTACCTCTGTAGGGATGCGTTCCTCAAATGATCAATTATTAATTGATCCAGATCTTTTTTCTCCAGATGTATTTATTTACGATGTTGTCTATAATCGAAAAACGAATCTTTTAAAATCAGCCGAGGAAAGAAAACTCTCTTTCTTAGGGGGGTTGGGGATGCTCCTCTATCAAGGAGCTCTTTCCTTTGAAATCTGGACTCATCGTAAGGCGCCTATGGAGACAATGAAAGAGGCGCTGGAGCGTGAATTGTGAATGGTGGATGGTAGCGGTGTGATTCATCAAACAAAAGAAGATGATTAGTGGGTTAGTTTAATTAGAGATTAGTACCAGACAGAAAGCCAATGTAAAAGGTAAGATGGCATAACTAATTAACTAATCTCTAATCAGCTAATTGACTGAAATCAGGTCTAAATCCGACCGCGACTATACGCTAAACGCTATCCGCTACACGCTAAAAAAAGGAGTAGGTTAATGCTTCGTTATTTAACAGGGGGCGAATCTCATGGTAAGGGTTTAACTGCCATTTTAGAAGGGATACCGGCTGGCTTAGGCTTATCGAGTAAGGATGTCAACCAAGAGTTGAGACGAAGACAAGGAGGCTATGGTCGGGGGGAGAGAATGAAAATAGAAAAAGATAAAGTAGAATTTCTCTCTGGTATTCGCCTGGGAAAGACATTAGGCGCCCCCATTACCTTAATGATAAAAAATCTTGACTGGCAAAACTGGCAAGGTGTGATGGCTCCGGAGATTAAAGGGACGGATTCTCGAAATATTTCTCCTCTTACTTGTCCTCGGCCAGGTCATGCAGATTTAGCAGGGGCAATCAAATATGATTTTGATGATCTGAGGAATGTCCTGGAGCGAGCTAGTGCACGGGAAACAGCAGCTCGAGTGTCTGTGGGAGCTATTTGTAAAAAATTCCTTGCCCAATTTGAGATTCAAATTTACAGCCGAGTTGTCCAGATTGGTAAGATAAAAGATATAACTCAATGGCAGCCTACGGAGGCAAATTACGAGTTAATTGAGAATTCTCCTTTGCGTTGCTTGGATGAGGCAAAGGAGAAAGAAATGATAGCTTTGATTGATTTAGTGAAGAAGGAGGGGGATAGTCTGGGAGGAATATTTGAGGTGATAGCTACTAATCTACCGGTAGGACTGGGTAGTTACATTCAGTGGGATCTTAAATTAGATGCTCGTCTAGCCTATGCTATAATGAGTATTCAAGCTATTATTGGTGTGGAGATTGGTTCAGGTTTTATGACCGCAGAAGAGTTCGGCTCTCGGGTTCAAGATGAGATATTCTATGATCAAAGTGGGAGTGGGTTTTATCGAAAGACCAATAATGCAGGAGGTATCGAAGGAGGAATGAGTAACGGTGAGCCAATTATCCTGCGGGCAGCTATGAAACCAATCTCTTCCTTAGCTAGAGCCTTATCTTCAGTAGATGTGGTTACCAAAAAGACAGTTAAGGCTATGAAACAGCGAGCTGATGTCTGTGCTGTCCCCGCTGCCTCTATTATTGGAGAAGCAGTGGTTGCTTTTGAGCTCGCCAAAGCCGTGCGAGAGAAGTTTGGCGGAGATAGTCTGAGGGAAGCAAAGAGGAATTATTTAAGTTACATGGATTATGTGAGAAGAAGATGAATATTGTATTAACTGGTTTCATGGGAACAGGCAAGAGCATTGTGAGCAGGAAACTGGCTAAGAGACTGGGAATGAGTTATCTGGATACTGATGAGCTCATCGAGGGAAAAGAAGGAATTAAAATCTCGGCTATATTTCAAGAGAAAGGGGAAAAATACTTCCGTCAGTTGGAAACTCAAGTAATTAAGGAGGTTTCCTCCCTTGATAATCATGTAATTTCTAGTGGTGGAGGGGTGGTATTAAGAGAAGAGAATGTGACCGCTTTAAAGAAAAATGGCTTTATCATTTGTCTTTCTGCCAACCCGGAGGTAATCCTGCAGCGAACAGTAAATAATAGGGATCGTCCCTTATTAGAGGTGGATGATCAGAAAAAGAGAATCAAAGAGCTCCTTAAAATACGTAAACCTTTTTATGATAAAGCTGATTTTAACATCGATACCTCTAGCTTAAGCAGCGAGGAGGTAGTGGAAAGAATCGTCGCTCGTTGTTCGTCGCTCGTAACCCGAAAAAAAATTAGTTAGGACGCAGATTTTCGCAGATAAATAAGATAAAATAAAAGAAACTTGGCAAGATTCAGTAAAAGCCTAATTTCTAGGGCAAAAGACTTTAATGATTGCTTTAATCAGCTCTTTATGTTTTAAATTTATAATCTGCGTTCATCTGCGTCCAAAAATAAAAGAAAGGGGGAAAAATGAAGCATATCCTAGTCATTAATGGGCCAAATCTGAATTTATTAGGAATTAGAGAAGTAGATATTTATGGGAAAATTACTCTGGCTAAGATTAATGAGATGGTCAAAGAAAAAGCAAGAGAGTTAAACTGTCAGGTGAGGATTAAACAATCAAACAGTGAAGGAGAAATAGTGTCCTTTATTAGTGAGGCTAGAAATTGGGCCGATGCTTTAATAATTAATCCCGCCGCTTACACTCATACTAGCATTGCTATAAGAGATGCCATTCTGGCAGTTGGAATACCTGTGATAGAGGTTCATTTGTCAAATATCTATAAAAGAGAGAGCTTTCGGCAGAAATCTTTAATAGTTGGAGTTTGCCTTGGACAGATTACCGGATTCGGCCCAGAGGGGTATATTCTAGCCTTAGAAGCAGCTGTAAATGTTCTAAAAGAGAGGTAAAAATGGATTTAAATTCACTGCGCCGTCAGATCGATGATATTGACTCAAAGTTGGTTGAACTATTAAATGAAAGGGCGGGTAAAGTCCTAGAAATTGCCAAAATCAAAAAAAGAGACAAAGTAGATTACTACTCTTCGGGAAGAGAAAGAAGGATTATGGGGAGACTAATCAAGGAAAACAAAGGTCCTCTGTCTAAGGAGGCCTTGTCGGAAATTATTCAGCTTATCTTAAGGACATCTTTGTCTTTAGAAAAAAGGCTGAGGGTGGTTTATCTTGGCCCTCCTGCTACTTTTACACATCTGGCGGCTATTGAGAGCTTTGGTAAAGAAGTGGATTTAGTTCCGGCAAAGAGTATCAGCGAGATATTCGCTGCCGTGGGGAAAAAGCAGGCTGATTTCGGAGTTGTACCGGTAGAGAATTCTACGGAAGGAGTAGTCAGCCATACTCTAGATATGTTTCTTGACTCGGATCTGAAAATATGTGCAGAGATAATTTTAGAAATCTTTCATCACCTCTTGGGCAAGGGGAGTTCAAAAGAGGTAAAAAAGGTCTATTCTCATCCACAATCTTTTGCTCAATGTAGAAATTGGCTGGAGAAGAATCTACCTGGAGTGAGATTGATTGAGACACAAAGTACTGCCAAAGCAGCACAACTGGCGGCCAAGGAAGCCGAAGCAGGAGCTATTGCTTCTGAGGCGGCAGCCTCTCTTTATGGTTTAAAAATTATAGCTTCTCACATCGAGGATTTATCCAATAACTACACTAGATTTTTGGTCATTGGAAGGGGATATTCAGAGAGGAGTGGGCAGGATAAGACCTCTATCTTCTTTTCCATTAAGGATAGGGTGGGAGCACTTTATGATATGCTTTCCCCTTTTCGTAAATACAAAATTAATCTTACCAAGATAGAATCTCGACCGACAAGGAGAAGAGCCTGGGAGTATGTCTTTTTCCTTGATTTTCTTGGTCATAAAGATGATGAGAATGTGAGAAAGGCTCTGGCTGAGCTTGAGGAGGAATGTTTCTTTTTAAAAATATTAGGTTCATATCCTAAAGGAGATTAAAATTTTATCTATAACTCCAGCAAAGTATTTACAGGGTGAGGTCTCTCTTCCTGGAGATAAATCTATCTCCCATCGAGCTATCATTCTTGCCTCTATTGCGGAAGGGACATCCGTTATTAAAGGAATACAGAGAGGAAGAGATTGTTTGGCTACTTTGAATATTTTAAGGATGATGGGTGTAGAGGCAAAAGAAAAAGGAGATGATTTAGTCATTTATGGAAAGGGAGGTGCCGGGCTTAAGGAGCCACGAGATATCCTCGACTGTGAGAATTCAGGTACTACCATGCGGCTTCTAGCTGGCCTTCTTTCTGCTCAAAACTTCTACAGCGTTCTTACTGGAGATTCTTCTTTGAGAAAAAGACCTATGGGAAGGGTGATCGAACCGTTAAAGAGAATGGGAGCACAAATCTTTGCCCGAGGAAAGGGTCAGTTTCCTCCTTTAAGTATTATAGGCACTCGGCTTCAGGGAATAGATTATTCCTCACCTGTCCCTTCTGCTCAGGTTAAAACTTGTCTACTTTTAGCCGGACTTTACGCTAAAGGGAATACTTCAGTGACTGAGAAATATCGCTCCCGCGATCATACAGAGCGGATGCTTAAGTTTTTAGGAGCAGATATTGAAGTAGATAATTTAAGAGTAAGGATTAAGGGTGGGGTTTCGTTGAGTGGGAGAAAGATATGGGTTCCAGGTGATATTTCTGCGGCTGCCTTTTTTATTGGGGGAGCAGTTATTCTTAAAGGGTCAAAGATCAAAGTTTTGAATGTGGGGCTTAATCCTACCCGGCGAGGATTTATTGATGTTCTTCTGCAGATGGGAGCCGATATTAAGATTCTTAATTTGAGAGAGAAGTGTGGAGAAGAAATAGGTGATGTAGAGGTACAAGGAAGGAATGATTTAAAGGGAACTCTTATTGAGGGAGAGATGATTCCTCGCCTCATAGATGAGATTCCTATGCTGGCTGTAGTTGCTTGCTTTGCCAGGGGACAAACGCTGGTTAAGGATGCTAGAGAGCTCAGAGTAAAAGAGGCAGATCGCATCAAAGCGATGGGTGTGGAGCTAGAGAAAATGGGTGCTCAAATTAAGGAAAGAGAAGATGGTATGGCTATTGAGGGAGTGAAAGAGCTAAGAGGTGCTGAGTGCAATAGCTGGAGAGATCACCGAATTGCTATGGCTTTAGCCATAGCCAGCTTATGTGCTCGGGGAAAGACTAAAATATTGGATGCAGAGTGCATCGAGACTTCCTTCCCTGATTTTGAGGAGACTTTGAAGGAAGTGATAACATGAGGTCAATAAAAGAAATTAGCCGGATGAGAGATTACAGTAAAAAAATAAAAGGTACTCGGGTTATTGGTTTTGTTCCTACGATGGGCTCTCTTCATGAGGGTCACTTGAGCCTGATCAGGAAAGCCCGTCAGCAGTGCGAGGAAGTAATGATAAGCATATTTGTTAATCCTACCCAATTCGGTAAAGGAGAGGATTACCAGAGATATCCTCGTGATTTATCAAAAGATATGAAGTTAAGCGAAAAAGAGGGTGTAGATGTAATCTTTGCTCCCTCTCGAGAAGAGATGTATCCTCAAGGGTATTCCACTTTTGTCGAGATAAAAGGGAACCTATCTTCTACCTTAGAAGGAGCCTCACGTCCTGGCCATTTTAAGGGGGTTGCTACTATCCTGACTAAACTCTTTAACATAATTAATCCTGATTATAGCTATTTCGGAGAGAAGGACTATCAGCAGGCTCTGGTGATAAAAAAATTGGCAAAAGAGCTTAACCTGGATACTCGGATCCTTGTTCTTCCTACTATAAGGGAAAAAGATGGGCTGGCTTTAAGTTCTCGAAACTCTTACCTTAATAAAAAAGAGAGAAAAGCAGCTACTATCCTTTATAAAGCACTTAAAAGAGCAAAAGAGTGGGTTGGAGAGGGGGAGAAAGATTCTTCAGCTCTTATTTCTAAAATGAGAGGTTTGATAGAAAAAGAACCTCTAGTGAGAATAGATTATGTGGCTGTGGTTGATCCCAAAACCTTAGAGAAAGTGAAAGAGGTAAGGGGAGAGGTTCTTGCTTTCCTTGCTGTGAATATAGGGAAAACAAGGCTGATCGATAATATAAAACTAGCAGATAGCTAAACGCTATCTGCTATACGCTATAAAAAGGAGATGTTCTGTGTCGGCACGAAAAATTATGGTCTCTGTGACAGAGGTTTCAGGCGACCTTCATGCTGCCAATTTAGTTCAGGCTATAAAAAAGATTGATCCTGGCATTGAGTTTGTTGGTATTGGTGGGGAGAAGATGGAGCAGGCAGGGGTAGAGATAAGAGCTAAAACCGTGCATATGGGAACAGTGGGTATTATTGAGGGAGTTAAGTATTATTTCTCCTTTTTGAAGATAGAGTCAAAAATTAAAAGAATTCTCAAAGAAGAGCATCCTGATTTGGTGATATTGGTAGATAGTCGGGATTTCAATTTGAGGCTGGCCCGCTTAGCAAGGAAATTAAGCATCCCTACCGTTTATTATATTGCTCCACCCCTGTGGGCCTGGAACGATTGGCAGACTAAAAGAGCTGCCAGAAATATTACCAAGATTATTGCTATTTTTTCCCTTGAGGCCGAGGTCTATAGAAAAGCAGGAGCAAATGTAAGTTTTGTTGGATATCCTTTGGTAGATCTGGTTAAACCTAATATGAGTAAAGAAGAAACTTTGCAGAAATTCGGCCTTGATGCTGCTAGACCTATAATTGGCCTTTTCCCTGGAAGTCGAGGACACGAGATTACAAGACTTCTACCCCTTATGCTAAAGGCGGCTAGTAAATTAGATAAAAATCTTAAAGATATTCAATTTTTACTGGCAGAGGCCTCACCTGTCTTCCGCAATGAAATTGCTAGAATTGTTACTAGAAGTAAAATTTCCATCAAGACTGTCTCTGGTAATCCTTATAATCTTATGAATATTTCTGATTTACTCATTATCACTTCTGGTACGGCTACTTTAGAAGCAAGCCTTTTGGGTACTCCTATGATTATTGTTTATAAAACTTCACTCAGCACCTGGCTGATAGGACAAATTTTAATAAAATTACCTTATATAGGTCTTCCCAATATTATGGCTGCAAAAAGAATAGTTCCTGAGCTGGTAGGATTTCGACTTACAGTAAGTCATTTAGCTAATACAGCATTAGAGTTACTCCGAGATGAAGAAAAATTGGAACAAATGAGGGTTGAATTAAGAAAAGTAGCTCAAAAACTGGGTAAGCCAGGAGCAGTAGATCGAGCAGCAAGGGTTGTTGTGGAGATGGTCAATAATTGATGCATATCTTTATAATGGCAAATAGTCCAGGGGAACTCGTTGGCTGGGTAAGGCCAGCAGTAGAGAAATTAAAAGAGAAGCAAAAGAAAGTAATAATTATTGTGGTTATACCTCCCTGTCAATATGCCAGTGGGATGGAAAGAGAGGTGGTAGAGAACTTTCCGGAAGTAGACCTCGTAGTGGGGCCATCCCAATATTTAAAATACCTTTTCTTAGGTATTAGGCCTTCTTCTTTCCGGGGGGTAAAGAGAGGGGTTGTTGTCTTTTTGGGAGGGGATCCATTCCATGCAGTAGTTCTTTCTAAGCGTCTAGGCCTTCCTGCAGTAGCCTATATGCAGAAGCTAAGATGGAAGAGATATTTTAAGAAATTTATGGTGCTTGATCAGGCTGCAAGAGAGAAGTTTATGGCTAAGAGAGCTGAAGAAAACAAAGTTTTCGTGGTGGGAGATTTAACGGTGGATGGAATTAAATTGGGAATGTCTAGAGAAGAGGTATGTAGCCGGTGGGGACTTAATTCGGGTAATTTCATTATCTCTATTCTTCCTGGAAGCAGACCAGAAATGGTAAGATATATGACTCCCTTTTTTTTAAGGGCCGCTGAGCTAATCAAGAAAGAACTTCCCAAGACCCAATTTCTTTTAGCCCTTTCTCCTTTTGTTCCAAAAGAGGAGCTAGTAAGTCTGGACGAGAGTGAAGTAAGCAAAGTATTTCAGGGGGCAAAAATTAAGCTAAAGAAGGAAAATGAAAAATGGAAATTGATTACTGAGTCAGATTTAGAGGTATTGGTAGTTGAAGGAAGGCAATATGAGGCTTTAAACGTGGCTCATCTGATTATTACTATCCCCGGTACCCATACACTAGAAGCAGCCTATCTAGGGATTCCGATGCTGGTAGCTGTTCCTCTGAACAAGCCAGAGGCAATACCTCTTGATGGGCTAGCAGGATTGGTGAGGGGAGTGCCATTATTCGGATCTTCTATCAAAAGGTGGATAGTAAAATGGTGTGCTAAGCGTATCAAGTTTACAGCTATACCTAATATACGAGCGGGTAGAGAGATTATACCTGAGATAAGAGGGGTGATTGAAGCTGAGGATGTGGCAAAAGAGGCTATAAAATTATTGAGGGATCCCAATGGGCTTGCCAGGATGAGAGAAGAACTTAGAGAAATAGCCGGAGAAAAAGGAGCAGCTGATAAAGTAGCTAATATCATTCTGGAAGTAGGAAATGCCAGAAGAGGAGATAAATTATGAGTATACAGCGTCGTTTACTGGATTATTTTCGGCCCTATCGGATTCTTTTAATATTAGCTGTAGTTTGTATAGTATTTAATACTTTAGTTACTTTAGCTATCCCCTGGATCGTGGGAAAAAATTTAATTGATACAGTTATTCTGGAAGAAAATATTAAGTTATTAAATCTAATTGCTCTCGCTATAGTAATATTAGCTGCCTTCAGGGGTTTGTTTTCTTATGGGCAAAATTATTTAATGTCTCTTGTTGGCTTTAAGGTAATTACCGATATGCGCAATCAGGTTTATGAGCATTTACAATATCTTTCCTTAAAATTTTACAGAAAGAAACGCACAGGAGAAATTGTATCCCGGGTCATACACGATGTAGATCAGCTCCAAAATGCTATAATTAATACGGCCGTTGTTTTTATTGCCAACTGCTTTATATTGATAGGTGTTCTCATTTTAATCTTCTACATTCATTGGCGCCTATCCCTTTTTGCTTTAGCTATTGTTCCTCTCCTTGCCTTTACTGCTAACAAATTTGGTGGGTGGATAAGAGGATTTAGCAGGTCAATTCAAGCTAAAATAGCCAATATTTCTTCAATCCTGCAGGAGACAATAGGAGGAATTGAGGTAATAAAATCCTTTGCTAGAGAGAAACGGGAAGTTAAAAGGTTCAAAGATGAGACCATAAAAACTCTTCAATTGTCAATTAAGAGGACTCGCCTTATCGCTGCTCTTGCACCAGTCATGGAAATGTTAACTCTTTTAGGACTAACTGGTATCCTCTGGTACGGAGGCAGAGAGGTAATAAGAGGGGTATTGACTCCTGGACAATTAATTGCTTTTTTAGGGTATATCGCTATAGCCCTTGTTCCTTTGACTCAAGTAAGTCAGGCTTTTGGTATTTATCAACAAGGCTTAGCTTCTGCTGAGAGAATTTTCGAGGTTTTAGATGCTCGGCCTGAGATAAAAGAAATTCCCGGGGCAGTAAAGATGCCCCAGGTAAAAGGGTATGTAGAACTTAAAGATGTTTACTTTGGTTATGACGAGAAAAAATTAGTTTTAGAGGGGATTAATTTAGAAGTGAAACCTGGTCAAAGGATAGCCCTGGTGGGGCCGAGTGGTGCTGGCAAAACGAGTTTAGTTAGTCTTATTCCTCGATTTTATGACCTTTTATCTGGGACCATCACCATAGATGGATATGATATTAAAAAAGTAAAATTAGCCAGCCTTAGAAAGCAAATAGGTATCGTAAGCCAGGAGGCCATTCTTTTCAATGGAAACATCAGGGACAATATTGCCTATGGCAGGATAGAAGCCTCTAATGAGGAAATTATTGAGGCGGCCAAGAAAGCCAACGCTCATAATTTCATTATGGCCCTACCGGCCGGATATGAGACGCAGGTGGGTGAGCGAGGGCTAAAACTCTCAGGAGGAGAGAGGCAGCGTATTGCTATTGCTAGAGCTATTTTAAAAGACCCTCCCATCCTTATCTTCGATGAGGCTACCTCTGCTGTAGATGCCCAGGCCGAGTCGCTAATTCAACAGGCTCTGGAGTGGCTGATGCAGGATAGGAGTACTATTACTATTGCTCATCGGCTATCCACTGTCCAGCATGCAGATAGAATTGTGGTACTCAATGAGAGGAAAATCGAGGAAGTTGGCTCTCATCAAGAGCTTCTATCTAAAGGCGGGGTCTATGCCAGGTTATATAAGCATCAATTTAGATCAGGGTAATTTTTTCCTCCACAAGTTAGCCTTAGCAGCTTTTCTATAGATAGTAACTCTTTGGGCAAAGTCGGGTCTTTTCCCTAAAGTAGCGAGGTAGGCTAATGCCCATATAAGGAGTTTCACTGAGATTTCAATAAGAACTACATTTCTATAAATAGCCTCTGCGAACTTACCAAAGTGCTTCTTGACGTAATAATAGCCGCTCTGGTAGGCTTCGCTGATAATCTTACTATCCCCTCTTTTAATACTTCCTCCCCCATAGTGGATAATTTTAGCCTGAGGGAGAACAAAGATTTTCCACCGGGAGAGTCTAATTCGGCGGCACCAATCCATATCTTCGCTGTAAAAGAAGAAATTTTCATCCATCAAACCAACCTCATTAACCACTTCTCGCCTTACCATAAGACAAGATCCCTCTACCCAGGTGACCTCTTTAATTTCCCTCTCTCGAGACTGTTTTAGGCTTCTTCCTCTTCCAAAGGATTGGAGGCTTCCGTCAGGATTAAGAAGTTTGCCTCCCACAACTCCTGCTTCAGGGGTCCTGTCCATAAATTTTACCATTTCCTCTAAGGAATCTGGTAATACAAGAGTATCGCTGTTCAAAAGCAGGAGGTATTTTCCTTTACTCTTTTTTATGCCAATATTATTAGCGGCTGCAAATCCTTTGTTTTCCTTATTTTTAATTAATTTTACCTTGGGGAACTTCTTTTCCACCATCAGGGGGCTTTCATCTCGGGAGTTATTATCAACTACTAAAATTTCAAATTTAATCTGGCTAATATTCTTATAAATAGAGATTAAACATTCCTTTAAAAGATCCTTGGTGTTATAGCTTACAATTATGATACTTAGGTCCAATTTTAGCTGTTCCCCTTATTCTTTAAAACTATGTTTCTTGTAGCCAGGAACATAGCAAGTAGAATCCAAAAGAAGATAAAAAGATTAGGTCTACTCCACATGTAATCAAATTCTTGGCTTATCAAAAAAGCTATCAAACTTCCCAGTAGTCCAATTACAAGAGCCCGTAAATAATCATCTTTCGTTCTTCTCAAAGTCTCCCAGCCTATTTTAAAAACCCTTACCAAGAGCCACAAAAAGATTATTATTGCAAATAAGCCCATCTCTGCTCCGATCTGGAGAAAAACATTATGGGCGTGTGGCTGTGGTTTACTTGGCGCCCCTTCTTCTGGGGATTGATATTGGGGATAGATATATAAAAAAGTGTTTACCCCAATACCTGTTAAAGGATGGTCTTTAATCATTTGAAGCGCACTCTTTGCCAGAGATATCCTCTCTTTGTTGGCTATCAAATCAAAGACAGTGCGAAGTCGTGTATTGACTGAGGGTATAAGGAAAGAAACAACTACTATAATGACTAAAGTTAGACCGATAGCAAGCCTTTTTTCCTTTTTTATTATTACCAAAAAACTCATAGCTCCAACCAGTGCTAGCCAACCAG
>Ga0209979_1002701_pt1 | contig 16581 bp, 15 predicted proteins | sample AnhtaG_FD_183114 | JGI IMG/M metagenome (GOLD analysis project Ga0209979, IMG submission 183114) | Deep subsurface microbial communities from Anholt, Denmark to uncover new lineages of life (NeLLi) - Anholt_01485 metaG (SPAdes) (version 2) | ecosystem: Environmental > Aquatic > Marine > Oceanic...
CACCAGAAGGGCCAGCCACAGTCCGGCCCGGCGCAGGAGCCTGCGGACGGTGAACTGAGGGCCCGCGGCTACAAGGGCCAGGCCTACCACTCCGAAGACCACCACCCACACGGGCCGCAGGCCGGCTCCCAGGGCGCGGTCGCTGACCAGCTCGGCCGAGCCGGCGATGAGGGAGAGGGCGAGGGCGGCCCAGACCACGTTGCGGACCAGCAGCAGGGCGCCGAGGAGGGGCATGGAACGCCGGCCCAGGAGCCGGGCCAGGAGTTCCACGGTGGACAGGCCGGAGTGGGCGGCTATGGCGGCCACGGCGGCCACGATAAGGCCGCCCAAGAGGGCAGCGACGACGACCGCCAGGAACGCCTGCTCCAGGCTCAGGGCCGGGACCAGCAGGGAGCCGAAGGGCATGATGTATAGGGTGACGCCCAGGCTCCCCCACAGGGCTACGTGGTCCAGGAAGCCGAAGGTGCGCTTGGGGGCAGGTAGCGGCTGGCCGTCGCCAACCGAGTGGCTCATCCCCGGTGCTCTCCTGATATGTCTGGGCAAACACCCCAGCCTAAAGGCTGGGGCATGCTAACATCTGTCGATGCCCCCGCCTTCAGGCGGGGGTCGAAAGCTGCCACCACCTGCCTGCCGCGCCTATCGCCTTGCACTACGCTTTCTCCACCTCCACCGGGATGGCCCGGTCCACCTGCTGCTGCACCCAGTTCCAGCGCCAGTAGTTGAGGTGACCGTAGCCCCCGGCCAGGTGCAGCCACTTGATCATCCCAGGGACTGTGTTGCCGTAGGGCTTCCAGTTGCGATACTGGTAGGGCTCCCACCCATGGTAGACGATGACCACTCCCGGCCTGGTAGCCGTGGACAGCTTGGCGTTGATGTGGAAGGAATCGAAATCGTTGAAGACGCGCACCTCGTCGTCGTCGGCGATGTCTCTGGCCTCGGCGTCCTTGGGATGCATGATGACGAGGGGGTGGCCACGGTGGGTGCGCAGGATGGTCTCGTTGGCAGACCAGATGGAGTGGATGCTCCATCGCTGGTGGCCGCTGTTCATGGTCAGGGGATAGTCACCGCCCATGCGGGGGTTGGGCTTGTGCACGGGCAACTCCTCGCCAGCCTCCAGGAACCAATCGTGGTCGATGTAGAACTGGATGCGGCGGGCCATGGTCGGATAGGGGATCTTGCGCTCCGTATGCCAGCGGAGAGGAGAGATCGTCTCGCCGGGCTTGATGTCGGTGGCCACGTTCAGGCCCACGGCGTCGGCACCCAGGCCGGTGAAGCGGATGATACCGCGCTTACGGACCTCCTTGAGATCGGTCTTCTCCGGGAGAGCGCCGACGCGGACGGTGTCCTTGACCATCTCGTCGGCCAGTTTCTCGCCGTCGCGTTCCTTGAAGGCACCATGCATCGTGTAGACGTCGTAGACATCGTCCAGGCGGTAGTGGCGGCCCCCGTCGTCCTCGTACTCCCCCAGCTTGCGCTGTCTGGCCCGCTCCTGGAGCTTCTTGGCCAGCAGGCCGAAGATCTCCCACTCAGGCTTCGCCTCGCCGATGGGCTGGACGGCCTGATCCGTGAAGGTCAGGAAGTTGATGTGCATGGTGGGAAAGCGGAAGTCGGTCTTCTCATAGGACCCTGCGGCAGGCAGGACGATATCGGAGAAGTACGCGGTCGTGCTCATGCGCAGCTCGCAGGAGACGATGAGATCCAGCTTGGGCCAGAGGTTGTTGAGGAGCTGCTTGAAGCCGCCGCGAGTCCGCCTCAGGGTTGAGCCGGCCACTCCCAGGTACACTCGCGGTGCCTTGTCAGGAGCTGGCCGGACGAGGCCGTCCCACCAGCCACGGGCAATGGCCTCCGTCATGTACTCGTCGAAGGTGCGCTTCATGGCGGGGTCGTTCCACTCGGGGCGGTTCCAGACTTCCTTGTAGCCGGCATGGTTGTACCAGTAGAAGGCCGGGGGGACCATGAGCGGAGTGGGCGGGAGGTTGGTCACGGTGCTACCGTGTACCTCCTCTCGATCGGTTTTAATGGCGACCATCTCCTCGCTCAAGGTGTCGTCCTCGTCCAGGAGGCGCTTCTCCACCTTGCGGGCCTCGCGAGCGAACTCGAGGAAGCCTTCGAGGCCAGGGCGGGTCTTGAGCAGGTTGCTGGCCACCAGTTGGGCGCTGTTCCAGCCGCGCATGCCGGTGCCCTTGCGACCGAAGTTGCCGGTCAAGGCCATGAGCAGGGCCATGGCCCGCTCGATCAGGTCGCCGTGGTAGTACTTGTTAGCGCTGAACCCCTGGAGCATGTGGACGGCCCTGGCGTCCGCGATCTTGCTGGCCAGCTTCCGGATCATGCCGGGGCGAATGCCGGTGATCTTGGATGCCTTCTCCGGCGTGTAATCGCGCAGCCGCTCCCGCAGGATCTCGAAGGCTGGCGTCACCTCGACCGTCGAGCCGTCCTTGAGGGTCGCGCTTGTCTTTCCGGACAGGGACGGGTCGACGTCGCCCAGGTCCAGCGTGGCCCGCGGCGCAGGGACGATCTCGCCGGAGGCGTCGAGGAAGTAGAACTGGTCGTCGCGACCGCCCTCCTCCAGGTCTTCGGCCCGCAGGAAGTGCTCGTCGTCGCGGCGCACCAGGAGAGGGAGGTCGGTCTGCTCCTTCACGAAGGGCTCGTCGACCTTGCCGTCGTCGATGATCAGCTTGCACATGGCCAGGGCCAGTGCGGCGTCGGTGCCCGCCTCGATGGGCAGCCACTCGTCAGCATGGATCGACGAGGCGTTGTAGTCCGGGGCGATGGAGACGACCTCCGTGCCGTGGTAGCGGGCTTCGTGGATGAAGTGGGCGGATGGGATGCGGGTGTAGACGGGGTTCATGTGCCAGAGGAGAAGGAGGTCGGCGTGGAACCAGTCGTCCACGGAGGAGACGAACTGGAACTTGCCGAACGTCTGGTAGAGGCCGACGTTGAAGTCGGAGGTCAGTCCGTTGGAGTCGAGCGTGGTGCCGCCGATGAGGCGCATCAGACGCCAGGCCGGCGCCTGCCCGTTAACGGAGCCGCCCTCGCCGGAACCGAACTCGTAGATGATCGTCTCCGGGCCGGACTCCTCGTCCTCGATGGCGTTCAGCATGGCGTCGGCGATCTTGGTGAGGGCCTCGTCCCAGGTGATGCGCCGCCATTTCCCTTCGCCCCGCTCGCCCACACGCTCCAGAGGGTACTTGAGCCGCTCGGCCCCGTACATCACGCGGCTGAAGGAGGAGCCCTTCTGGCAGCCGCGGGGGTTCATGTCCGGCACGCCGTCCTCGATGGAAGGGTAGACCCCCGATTGCTCCTCGCGCCAGACGATGCCGTCCTTCGTGTAGACGCGGAAGGAGCAGCCTCCAGGATAGCAGTCCACCAGGTGGGTGCCCCAGGTGACCTTGTCCCAGGCCCACTTCTTGCGGTAGATGTCCTCCCAGCCGCGGTACTCGTAGTAGGTGTAGACGACCTCCTCGGCGGTGGAGGCGAGACGGAAGCCGAGGCGGGTCAGGGTGAGGGCCAGCGCGGCCCCGCCGGCCCCCTTGAGTAGCGTGCGACGAGAGATGGGTCGCATGGCGTCACCACCATCCCCTCAGGCCGCTCATCCCGCCGCCTCCAGCTCTAGGCGCACCGCCCTGTCGATGGGCACGGGCTGCCAGCAGAGAGGGCGGAAGCGAAAGTGGCCGTAGTCGCCAGCCAGGTGAAGCCACTTGACCACGCAGTGGGTGCCCCAAACGACGTTGTCCCACTGCCAGCGCTGGTGGAGGCGGCCGCTGACGGTCTCCCGGTGGAATTCAGGCTGAGGAAAGGCGAGGGCGCGGGCCAGCAGCACATAGAGGCCGCTGCGGCTGAGGGCGGCCGCCTCCGTGGAAGCTGCCTTCACATCGCCTCTTTGTCGCAGTGCCGTGACCGTCGGGATATTCCTTCTGTCGCTACTTCCACTGGATCTCCGCCGGGTCGCGGTCGTACGGCTTGAACATGTCCTTCCACCAGTAGGCGATGAGGGTGTCCATGAGCTCCGACTTGCCGCCCTCTCGCGTCTTGGTCATGTCGGCCGTAAGGGTGTCCAGGGCGGTTCTGACCTTGGGGCCGAACAGGCTTTCCAGGTACTCCGTCGGGATGCGGGGCGTGCCCTCGTCGAAGCTGCCGTCCTCGTTGAGGCGGGCCGGGCCGATAGGCGGTATGTAGAAGACGTTGGGCTCTGTGCCGTACTCCGGGTGCAGGGGCAGCGCCACCTCCCACTTGCGTACCAGCTTGGCCACCGGGCCCTCTTCGTCGTCCAGCATGCCGAACCAGACGGCGCGGCCCGGACACTGGCGGACGCAGGACGGGGCCACGTTCTGCTCCACACGGGGGAAGCACATGATGCACTGCTGGCTCACGTTGCGCAGGAAGTTGAAGTAGACCTTCTTGTAGGGGCAGGCTTCCAGGCAGAACTGGTAGCCACGGCAGCGGCTCTCGTCGCGCAGGACGATGCCGTCCTCTTCGCGCTTGTACATGGCGCCGCGGGGGCAGGCCTCCAGGCAGGCCGGCTTGGTGCAGTGGTTGCAGAGGCGGGGCAGGTAGAAGTAGTAGGCGTTGGGGTACTCGCCGGCGCCCTGGTCCTCGTCCCAGTTGGGGCCCCACTGGGGCTTCTCGCCCACGTGATGGAGGAAGACCGATTGCCCCTTGCCCCCGAAGAGCACCTCTTCGTAGTTGAACTGCCAGCCGCCGCCCCACTCCTGGCGGGTGGGCCTGCGCCCGGGCTGCGAGACCCCCTCGCGATAGCCTCCGCCCATCGTCTCGTAGTCACGGGGGTGGCCCCGACCGGGCTGCGTGTTGACGGTGCACCACCACTGGTAGTCCGTCCCCTCGTCGCGGGTCCACAGCACCTTGCAGGCAACGGAGCAGGTCTGGCAGCCGATGCACTTGTTCAGGTCGAAGACCATAGCGAGCTGCTGCTTGGCGCCGTTCTTCCGCTGAGTCGTCTTGGCCATGACGTTACCTCCTTGCCGCTGTTGGCCTCGGCCCGGCTATCGGATCTCCAGTTCGCGCCAGCTCTTGGAGAATGACTTGAGGCCGGCGCGCTCCTGGCTGGACCCCTCCCACACGGCGAAGGCCACCTTGGTCGACTGCTTGGGCGAGAGCTGGACGCCTTCCCCATCGAGGGTGAGGGGCCGCGCCAGCACTACCTGCCAGCGTCCGTCCGCCCAGCGGGCGCGGGTCTGAGCGAAGCTCTTGGGGGTCTCCTTCGCCGTGCCGGCACCCCTGGCTATCACGTTCTGGCCCTCGCCTTCCGGCAGGTTGGCCCGCCAGTACCAGGCGTTGACGGGGGCCTCGGGGCTGCCCATGCTCTCCAGCGGCGCGTCCCTGTTGAGGGGGAACAGGACCCCCGCGGCGTCGGGGAACACGGAGCCGTCGCCGTGGTCCCTGTTCTCGGTCTCGTCCGCCCACTCCAACCGGAAGGCGATGTCCTTGCCGTTGTGGGCGGCCTGAACCTTCAGGAAGCGGACGGCCCCCACCGGTTTCCCGGCCCAGGCGGCGCGCACGTAGGGCGAGGGCTGCTGGTGCAGGGGCGTGCTGGCCAGGCTGATCTCCTCCGCCGGCACCTTGGCCCACTGCTGAGCGGCGGGGTTGAGCAGGGTGCGGGTCGCCAGCTGTAGCTTCACGGCTTTCATCGCGGCTTCCTCCCGTTGGCGTTAGCTACTTCTACTCGTATGGAGCGATCGACCTGCACGGGCTGCCACTGCATGGGCCAGTACTTGAGGTGTCCGTAGCCGCCGGCCAGGTGCAGCCACTTGACCATTCCCGGCTCGACGTTGGCCTGGTCCTTCCAGCCCCGGTGCATGTAGGGCTCCCAGCCGTTGTAGCAGATCACCTGGCCGGGCATCACGGAGGGCGACAGCTTGACCGGCAGCAGGAACTCGCCGAAGTCGTTGAACACGCGGGCCTCGTCCCCGTCGGCGAGGCCACGTGCGGCGGCGTCGCCGGGGTTCATCACCAGGTGGGGACGGCCACGGTGCGTCTCCAGCATGATGGGGCTGGTGGTGTTTATGGAGTGGATGCTCCAGCGGTTGTGGCCGCTGGTCAGGAGGAAGGGGTAGTCGCCGCCCATCTTGGGGTTCTCCTTGTGCACCGGCAGCTCCTCGCCCGCCTCCAGGAACCAGTCGTGGTCGATGTAGAACTGGGCGCGACGGGTCAGGGTGGGGTAGGGGAACCCCTTCTCCACGTGCCAGCGGAAGGGAGCGAACGTCTCGTCCGGCTTGACGTCGGAGGCCTGGCCCAGGGAGTAGGGGGCGACGCCGAGGTCGGTGAAGCGCGCGTACCCCTTCTCGCGCAGGGTCTCCATGGTGGTGCCCTCGGGCAGCGTGCCGGCGACAACGGTGTCGCGGACCCACTCGTCGGCTACGTTGTCGGGGTCACGGAACTTCTCGTCCACCACGAACTGAGAGTAGAAGTCGTCCAGGCGGTGGGCCTGGCCGCGGCTGTCGGTGTATTCGACGGAGCCGCGGGCCTTGGCCCGCTCTTCGATCTTCTGGGCCAGCAGGCACCAGATCTCCCACTCCGGCTTGGTGTCACCCTGGGGCGGGGTGGCCGCCTCCGACAGGGTCAGCTGCATGATGTGATGGGTGGGGATGTGGAAGGTCGTCTTCTCGTAGTGGTGGGCCACGGGCAGGAAGTAGTCGGAGAACAGGCCGGTGGTGCTCATGCGCACGTCCACAGTGACGACGCACTTCAGCTTGGGCCAGAAGTGGGTCAGGAGCTGGTTCTGGCCTCCCCGCAGGCGGCGGAGGTAGTTGCCGCCGCACATGATAAGGACGCGCGGTGGGACGTTCTCCGCCGGGCGGGCAGCGCCTGTCCACCACCCCTTGGACAGCGCCTCCTCCATGTACTCGTCGAAGGTGCGCTTCATGGCGGGGTCGTTCCACTCGGGTCGGTTCCAGTTCTCCCGATAGCCGCAGTGGAAGTACCACAGGAAGGCCGGTGGGACGGTGGTGTCCAGGCTGACCATGGTGCGGGCCAGTTCCACGGCCGCCAGCTCATCGGTCATCGTCGGGTCCTGCATCTTCAGCGCCTGGATCATCTGGTTGCGCATGGCCAGGATGCGGCTGGTCTCCTCCGGCCCGGCCTTGGTCTTCTGGGCGAAGATAAACTGGCCGTCGAACATCCCCACCGTCCAGCTGCGGATGCCGGTGCCCTTCTTGCCCCAGTTGCCGGTGAGGGCGATGAGCAGGCACATCGCCCGCTCCATCAGGTCGCCGTGGTAGTACTTGCCGGCGTTCCAGCCGGTGAGCAGGTTGGTCTTCTTGCTCGCGGTCTTGCGGGCCAGGGCGCGGACGACCTCAGGGTTGGTGCCGCAGACCGCCGCAGCCTTCTCCGGGGTGTAGTCCTCCAGCGTCTGGCGGAGGAGAGCGAATACGGGGCTTACCTCAACGGAGGTGCCGTCCTTGAGCTTGGCCTTGAACGTCCCCTCCAGGGCCGGGTCCAACTTGCCCAGGGTAAGGGGGCCGCGAGGTGCCTCCTCCACCTTCTTGCTCCTGTTGTCGTAGAAGTAGAACTGATCCTCACGGCCCCCGTCCTGGACGTCCCTGGCGCGCAGGAATCGGCGGTTGTCCAGGCGTACCAGCAGCGCCAGGTCCGTCTGCTCTTTCACAAAGGGCGCGTCGTACAGCCCTTCGTCGATGATCGTCTTGCACATGGCCAGAGCCAGGGCGGCGTCGGTCCCCGGCCGCACCGTCACGTGGCAGTCCGCGTGAACCGCTGACGCGTTGAAGTCAGGCGCAACGGTGATCACCTCGGCGCCCTTATAGCGGGCCTCCGCCACGAAGTGGTACCAGGGGATCGCTGTGTAGACAGGGTTGCGGTGCCAGATGAAGATGAGCTCCGACTGGAACCAGTCGTCCACGCTGGAGACGGGGTTGTACTTGCCGAAGGTGATGTACAGCCCCGGCGCGAAGTCGTTGATCTCGCCCTGGATGTCGGTGTTGAGGCCGCCGAGCTTATTGATGAGGGGCCCCAGGGTGACGCCGCCCATCAAGCCGCCGTTGGAGGTGCTGTGGTGGATGATGGACTCCGGGCCGTTCTCTTGGATAGTGTCGATGATGGCGTCGGCGATCTCGCTGAGGACCTGGTCCCAGGAGATGCGCTTCCACTTGCCCTGGCCGCGCTCGCCGGCCCGCTTGAGGGGGTGGAGGACGCGGTCTTTGGCGTACAGCATCTGGCTCCACATGGCGCCCTTCTGGCAACCCATGGGGTTCATGTCGGGGACGCCCTGCTCCACCGTGGAGTACGTGCCGGCCGGCTCCTCGCGCCAGACCAGCCCGTCCTTGACGTAGACCCGGAAGGGGCAGTTGCCCGGGTAGCAGGCAACGCAGTGGCTACCCCAGAACACCTTGTCCCAGCGCCACTGCTGGCGGTAGACGTCCTCCCACGACCTGTAGTCAGCGGATTTTCCCTGGGGGCCTTGGGACTGAAACGCCTCTAGGTTCAGGCTAGCAGTGAACACGGCATTGTTTCTCTGGGACTAACTTAGCGGACACTTAATTTATCTCCGGAGGGGTCCTCCTCGTCAGTCGGGTAGAGACCCATTTGTTTGTCGGGCTTTCCCCTACCGGATTCCAGGGAGCGCACGTCTCGGCGGCAGGCCTCCTCGGCCAGGCGGGTGAGGGACAGGTAGATGGGGAGTGCGTCCAACTGCTCCAGGCGTAGGCGGACACTGGGCAGCCAGCGGTTGAGGTGGCGGCGAAGGAAGTCCCGCTGGGCCAGCCGGTAGGGCTGGCTGTCGGCACCGGTGTGCAGAGCGGCCGCCTCCTTGAAGGCGAGGTAGTGCATGAACTCCAGCTCGGCGCACAGGTGATCGGGCAGGTCCCCCGCCTCGTGCCGCAGGCCGAAGTGCTCGTAGAAGCGCACCAGCTCCTCCATGATCTTCATGCGGCCGCTGCGGTGGACCCCCTCGTAGAGGGGGCATGGAGGGCGGCCGGGGCCCACCTCGAACAAGCGGATGTACTCCTGTTGCAGCTCCTCGTGGGTGAGGGTGGGGTCAGCCCGCAGGCCGTCGTCGGCGGGAAGCGGGAAGGGGAGCGCGGGCGCGGCGGCCAGCAGTTCGTCCAGGAAGTGGCCGGAGGCGAAGGCCTCGCGCAGCTCAGGCGTGGGGAAAGAGAAGGCCGTGGCGAGGCAGCGGTACAGGGAGCTGCGGGCGGCCACCGCCAGCTCGTCGCCGGGGCGCAGGCCGTCCAGGCGGATCGTGGTCATATCGGCCTCTTCAGTTTGCCCGGGTCCCGGGTCAGGCCGCTGAACATGCTCTTCCACTGGTAGGCGATGAGGGTGTCCAGGATCTCGGATTTCTCGCCGCCGCGGGTCTTGGCGATCTCCGCTTTCAGCGTATCCAGGACGCGGTTCACCTCCGGCCCGAAGAGGGATTCCAGGTACTCCCGAGGTATGCGCTCGGAGCCTTCGATGACGTCGTCGTTCTCGTCGAACCGTGGCGGGGATAGAGGTGGCACGTAGTAGACGTTGGGCTGGGTGCCGCGCTCCGGGTGCAAGGGCAGGGCCACCTTCCACTGGTTGACGAGACGGGACACGGGACCCGATTCATCGTCCAGGAAGCCGATGAAGCGAACGCGGCCGGGGCACTGGCGATAGCAGGCGGGCGCTACCCCCTGCTCCACGCGGGGGAAGCAGAGGATGCACTTCTGGGCGATCTTGCTGATGTGGTTGAAGTAGATGCGCTTGTAGGGGCAGGCTTCCATGCAGAAGCGGTAGCCGTTGCAGCGCTCCTCATCGATGAGGACGATGCCGTCGTCCACGCGCTTGTAGATGGCCTGGCGCGGACAGGCGGCGAGGCAGGCGGGGTTGGTGCAGTGCATGCAGATCATCTGGAGGTAGAAGAAGTAGGAGTTGGGGTACTCCCCGCTGGCCTCGTCCTCGTCCCAGAGGGGGCCGCGGGCGCCCTCGTTCTCTTTCGGGCGCAGGTGACTGCTGTGGCCCTGCCCCCCGTACAGCACCTCCTCGTAGTTGAACTCCCAGGCCTCGCCGAACTCCTCCCGCAGGGGGATGCGGCTGACCTGGGCCTCGTCCTCGCGGAAGCCGCCACCCATCTCCTGCCAGCCGCGGGGGGTGCCCTGGCCGGGCATGGTGGAGACGATGTTCCACCACATATAGTCCGTGCCCTCCTGGTCCGTCCACAGGGTCTTGCAGGCGATGGTGCAGGTCTGGCAGCCCAGGCACTTGTTCATGTCGAACACGGTGGCCAGCTGGCGCTTGACGTTGGGCGGCTCCGCCATGCCTCTCCTACTCCTCTATCTCCAGCGGCTGCCACTCCAGGGTCGCCGACTTGATCCCGGCGCGCTCCTGGTTGGACCCCTGCCAGACGGCGAAGCCCACCTTGGCGGTCTGGCCCGGCATTAGCGGCACCCCCTCTTCCCCCCGCGCGGAGAAGGGCCGGGAGATCACCACCTGCCATCCGCCGTCGCCGTAGGAGGCCGCCGCTGCCAGCGAGGCATTGCTATAGCGGACTGTCGTCCCCAGTCCGGTGGCAGTGACGCTCAGCGGTTCATCGAGGTCCGGGCGCCAGTACCAGGCGTTCACCGCCCTTTCGGGGGTGCCCATCGTCAGGATCGGCGCGTCGCTGCGGACCGGGAAGAGGACGGCGGCGGCGTCGGTGAACTGGTCGGTGTCGGGAATGTCGACATCCCTGGTCTCGTCCTCCCAGCTCAGGCGGAAGAAGAGCGCCTCCCCGTTGTGGGCCGCCGCCACCCGCAGTTGGCCGGTGAGGCCGTAGGGACGCTCCTTCCAGGCGTTGATGACGTACTCCGAGGGCTGGGAGGCCCAGGGCGTTGGCTCCAGAGTCACCGTCTCCTCCCTGGCGGACGCCCAGTCGGCGGCCGCCGGGTCGAGGAGCCGGTCAGAGGGGACGGACAGGCGGACTGCGGTAACCACGCGTCCAGTGTCTCCCGGTGCGGCTGAGGAATCTATCAGGTAGAGGCAGTATTGATGTGTCGGGCAAAACCCCACACTAAGTCCAGTGAATTGCCCGATAGACGGCCTGACCCTGGGCGCCTAGCTGGCCCGCGCCGGCCTCAAGGGCACCATCAAGATCACCGGCGATATGCGCATCCTTATCAGGCACGCGGAGCTGGTGAACGTCGTGCATGAGGTCTACGCCCGGGAGGTGGAGACCACCTGGCCCAAGGGCAAGCCTCCCTACTCGGGGGGCTAGGGGCTCGCCCAGCGCTATGTGTCCGCCTTAGAATAGGCCCAGCCTAGTCATTCGTCCAAGGAGGCTCACCCATGAGAGAGCTGCCCGAGCCCTTCCAGAAGCTCGGTCGAGACCACCCCAAGGTTCACCAGGCGTACGAGGCGCTGGCCGCGGCTGCCCACGAGTCCGGCCCCTTAGACGAACGCACCCGCCGGCTGGTGAAGCTGGCGATCTCCGTAGGGGCCCGCCTGGAGGGAGCTGTGCGCTCGCACACCTGGCAGGCCAAAGGGGCGGGAGTCACGGAAGCGGAGATGGACCACGTGGTGCTGCTCGCCCTGACCACCATCGGCCTGCCGTCCATGGTGGCGGCGCGGACCTGGGTAGCCTCGGCCCTGGCCAAGGCCTAGGAGGGGGCTGCGCCACCGGGATGATCTCGGCGGTCTAGGTGCTCCTCGACCCGCGCGCAGTGCGGGAAGCCTGGACCGGCTGCCTCAGCCGGCGGCCGCTGTCTGCGGCCGGTAGACGCAGGAGGGGTCTTCGGCCAGGTAGTCGCCGCTGAGGGCCCAGGCCCGGGCGCGGCTGCCGCCGCAGACGGCGCGCAACTCGCAGGCGCCGCACCTGCCCTTGAGCTTGTCCGGATCGCGTAGGTCGCGGAAGAGGGGCGAGCGGCGGTAGATATCGGCCAGCGGCCGCTGACGGACGTTGCCCGCGGCCAGGGGCAGGAAGCCCGAGGGGCAGACCTCCCCGATGTGCGAGATAAATGCGAACCCCTTGCCGTCGTTGACCCCCAGGCCGGGCCGGTCCAGCCCGTCCTCGAACCGGTAGCCCGCCCCGGCCACCGGCCTTGCGCTCCTTTCGCTACCGTCCTGGCGTTCCGCTTGTGCCCGCTGGATGGCCACGCGGCGGTAGGCTGGGGCGGCCGTGCTCTTGACGTCGAAGGGGGCCTGGCGGGAGAGGTCGTACAGCCAGTGGAAGACCCGCTCGTGCTCCTCGGCGGAGATCATGTCCTCGGCCTTGCCGCGCCCCGTAGGGACCAGGAAGAATACGCTCCACTGGACCGCCCGCGCCTTGGCCACTATCTCCGGCATCTCCTCCAGCACCGGCAGGTTGTAGCGGCTGACGGTGGTGTTGATCTGGAGCGCGAGCCCGGTCTCAGGCACGTCCCGCATGATCTCCAGCGCCCGCTGGAAGGAGCCGTTGAAGCCGCGGAAGCGGTCGTGCACCTCGGCGGTGGGGCCGTCCAGGCTGATGGCGATGCGGCGGACGCCGGCCTTGCTCACCCGGGCCAGGTTCTTGGGGGTGACCAGCGCCGTGGTGCTGGGGGTGAGGGACGTGCGCAACCCCTTGTGGACGGCGTAGGCGAGCAGTTCGTAGACGTCACGGCGCATGAGGGGATCGCCGCCGGTCACCACCAAGATCGGGTCGCCCAGCTCACGGATCTGGTCAATGACGCCCATCGCCTCGGTGGTCTTCAGCTCGCGGGGGTTACGCCGGGGTTGGGCTTGGGCGCGGCAGTGGAGGCAGGCCAGGGCGCAGGCGCGGGTGATCTCCCAGGCCAGGGTGAAGGGAGCGAGGTCGAAGTTGGCCGCGGCCAGGCGGGCGTCGAGGCCGCGTCGCATAGCCCGGGCATCTTGGTGCGCCGAGCGGCTCATCACGTGGCCTCCTTCACGGCGGCCTGGACGGGCACCGGCCACTCCTGGGCGGCCCTGGCTTCCGGCGAACCGGCGGTCAGGCCAATCTCCTCGTCGGCAAGGTAGCAGGCCGGGTCGGGGGCCAGGAAATCGTCGAAGTAGCTCTCGGCCCGGGCGCGCAGGTTGCCGTTGCAGAGGTCCAGGAACCGGCAGCCGCGGCAGCGGCCCTTCAGGTGGGACTGGCGGTCCTTGAGGATCGCCATGCGGGGGTGGGACGTGTCGGGCCAGATGCAGCTGAAGGGACGCTCCCGCACGTTGCCGAAGCTGTAGTGCCAGGAGAACTGGTCGGCGTGCACGTTGCCCAAGGGGTCGACGGACGAGATGCCGATGCCGGACTGATTGCCGCCGTTCCAGGCCAGGAGGCGGCGCACCTCCTCCGCTCGCTCCGGCTCCTCCTCCCGCAGCCGCAGATAGAGGTAGGCGGAGTCCGCGTGGTTGTCCACGGTCAAGATCTCCTTGTCGAGGCTGCGGCGGTGGAAGTCCTTGACCCGCTGGAACAGGTAGTCCACTGCCGCCCGGGTCTCGGCGGGATCGAGGTCGAACTTGCGGATGAGGTCGCCGCGGCCGGCGTAGGCAAGGTGGTACATACAGAACCGCGGGATGTTCTCCGACTCCAGAAGGTCCAGCACCCCCGGGAGCTGGTCGGCGTTCTTGCGGTGCAGGGTGAAGCGCACTCCCACCTTGACGCCGTGGTCGCGGCAGCGGCGGATCCCGGCCAGCGCCGCGTCGAAGGCCCCTCTGCTGCCGCGCACCTTGTCGTGCACCTGGCGCAGGCCGTCCAGGCTGATGCCGACGTAGACGAAGTCGGCGTCGCGGATGGACTCCGCTACCGCCTCTGAGATGAGGGTGCCGTTGGTGGAGAGCACGCAGCGGAGGCCGCGGCGGCTGGCGTGGGCGGCCAACTGGAAGATGTCCGGCCGCATAAGGGGTTCACCCCCGGAGAAGATCATCGTGGGCGCGCCGAAGCGGGCGACGTCATCGATGATGCGGAGCCCTTCCTCCGTAGTCAGTTCGCCGGGGTACTCCCGGTCCCGGGAGTCGGAGTAGCAGTGCATGCAGTAGAGGTTGCAGCGGCGGGTGGCGTTCCACACCACTACCGGCTTCTTGTCCGCCGCGAAGTGGATGAGGTGAGGCGGCAGTGTTGTGGTGGAGAGGCCGTAACGGAGGGCGTCAGCGGGACGTACGCTGCCGTCCAGAAGTCGGGAAACGGGGAGCATCTCAGCTCTTCCTCAGTTCACTCATGCGCATTCCACGCGGGACGCGTTCGGTCGCGCCTCTACCTTCAATACAATCGGAACCCGGCCCCCGTGTCAACCGGGCCGCCCCCTGTTGGGTTGTAGGGTTTCTCCCCACCTTCGTCTTGGCTAGCCTTCCGGCGCGGCGACCTCCGGACCCTCGCCCGCCGACGGCTGCGGGCGGGGCGGCAGCAGGCTCAAGTCTCCGAAAGCCCCGCTCCACTCCTGAAGGTCAAAGGCCAGCCTGGGGAAGGCAAGCCTCCCCGCCTTCGCAGAGGCCAGGCGCATCTGGTCAGGCCGTCGTTGCTGTTCCCGCTCTGGCCGGCGCCAGGCCGAAGTGGCGCTCCAGGAGGTCGGCCACGCCTGAGGCGTCGTCCAGTCCGAAGTGGGGGACGTCCAGTTTGAGCTGCTGGTCGGTGACCAGGGCCAGGAGGTTCTGCGGCGGCGCCACCAGCTCGCTCCCGAATTCCCGGCGCGACACTTCGATCTTCGCTTTGGCCGCCCCCCGGTAGCCCTCGGTGAGGATGACGTCCACACGGTCCGATACCATCGCCGCCAGATCGTCCAGGGAGCGCTCCTCATCTACCTTCTCCAGGAGGGCGAGCTTGCGGGGGGAGGAGATCATCACCACGTCGCTGCCGGCCTCGGCCAGGCGGTAGGTATCCTTGCCTGGCTCGTCCATCTGGAAGCTGTGGGCGTCATGCTTGACGGCGGCCACGCGGTAGCCGCGGCGCTTCAGCTCGCGGATGAGCTTCTCCAGGAAGGTCGTCTTCCCGGCGCTGGAGTTCCCGACGACGCTGACTATGGGGATCGACATGGTAGCCTCTGGCGTTAGTCTCGCACTGCGGACGGCCGGCGAGGACGGCCACCTACTGATAGGCCGGCCCTGCTGCAGTGCGTCACCAGCTTATGACCCCAGACGAAGCCGTGTCTGTCGGGTAGGGCCGCTACCCTCGGTGGGGTTTTCCCCGACACGACCGCGTGTTGCCGAGTCGCAGCACTACCAGCGGCCTATGGATCCGCGATGGAGGGAGTAGGCCAGGAACACCAGGGCCGCACAGACGGCGAGGAGGGGAAGGAGGAGGAGGGTCTGCGCGTCGGTCTCTCCGATGGAAGGTGAAGCTGGGCCGGAAGCGGACCACAGCGCCACAAGCAGGGCGGCTCCGGCGCCGGCTTGCACGAGGCTGAGCCACTGGCTACGGGCCAGAGGCCCGATTCGGTCATCGGGCAACTCATAGCGCAGGAACTCCAGAAAGAAGCGTCCGCTCCCGTAAATCACGAAGTAGAGGGCGGCGGGAACGCCTTCCCGGCTGCCGGCCAGGGCCACGGCGTTGAGGAGGATGAAGAGGCCGAGGTTGAAGACGGCTTCGTACAAGGGGACAGGATGGATGGGTATGCCCCGCAGCCCAGCGACCCGAGCGGCTTTGGCGAGAGGGTTGTCGTAACGGATGGCCAGGGGGGAATCGCTGGGGCGGCCGAAGCAGCAACCGAAGGTGAGACAGCCCACGCGGCTCACAGCGTGAGTGAGGGTGCCCGCCAGCACGGCGGCGTCGATCAGCAACAGCAGTGACCGGCCGGAGACTACGGCATACAGCACGAGCCCAACGGCGATGGCGATGAAGCCACCCCAGGACGTGAACTCCACCGCGCGCAGGGTCTCGCCCGGCCGCTGGAGGAGGCTGGGCAGGCGCCACGGCAACAGGAAGGCGCGGGCGAGCACGATGTGACCGACGAGGATCCCGGCGACGAGCAGCGCCACGTCGAGGAGCGGTAGGCCATGGCCCAGGAGGAGGGCCGATCCCCACAGGCCGCCGAGGAAGGCGCCCACGGCCGCGAACAGGCCGAGGGTAACGAAAATGTACTCGCCAGCCTGAAACAGTACCGTCCGGTTGGCCAGACTGTGTAGCGCGCCGCGAAATGGAAGGGCAGCCATGCTCTCAGAGGCGGTCATGATCTAAGAAGATGGTGCCAGCTTGGGGCAGGGGAAGTCTGTCGGGCGTCGCCGCATCACGCGTGGGGTGAAACCCTACGCTGGACGGAGGTCGAGAGCGGGTGCGCGTTGAAGGTGTGCCAGTACAGCAGCGGTCGTGGCAGGTCGGGCTGGCCGGCTTCGCTCACGGCGCGGCAGCGCCGGGGGCCGTTTGGCCGTGGTGAGGCGGCTGAGCTCCGCTCCTTGACGGCGCTCCTGTTGAGCGGAGTCGACCGTTGGCGAATCTTCTGCCGCTTCTTGCCAGCCCGCAATTATTTTTTCCCCTGCCCCGCTGCTCTGACAGCCACCGGCTGTCTGCCTTCGCTCGCTGCCTGGGCGGGGGCTGACGGCTCCTTGTCTTGTCTTTGCAGCAACGCCAGAAATGCTTCTACCACGGCGGGATCAAACTGAGTGCCAGCAGCGCGCTCCAGCTCAGCTATGGCCGCCTCCTTGCTCAGGGCCTTGCGGTAGGAACGCTGGTGGGTCATGGCGTCGAACACGTCCACGACGCTCAGAATGCGG
>Ga0209979_1002702_pt1 | contig 16567 bp, 12 predicted proteins | sample AnhtaG_FD_183114 | JGI IMG/M metagenome (GOLD analysis project Ga0209979, IMG submission 183114) | Deep subsurface microbial communities from Anholt, Denmark to uncover new lineages of life (NeLLi) - Anholt_01485 metaG (SPAdes) (version 2) | ecosystem: Environmental > Aquatic > Marine > Oceanic...
ATACTGGATGCTGCTGGGCTGTAACCTTGGCTCAGCTAAAAGTTAACCTGACTGAATGGAAAATAGAGCGCTATCATCACCCAACGTAAAGAATGATGAATATGGCTACGGGCTGGCTTACAAGCTTGCCGGTGAACAACTAGCCAGGATTAGTGATATCGAGCAACAATGTCGTAAGAGTGGTGCTCAATATCAAGTAATAAATTCCCAAAAAGTAATTGTTGTTGAATACTTGAACCAATCATATCAGGTAACTCTTCCTGATATTGAAGTTTCGTTGAGAGATGGCGAAGGGACGGTTTCACAGAGAGACAAGATACTGATACTGCACTATTTGGCTCAGGCAAAGGGCACTCCGCTATCTAATAAAATGATATCTTACAAGGAACTACCAGAAGGAGCTAACTACTTCCCGACATTTTTCAAGAGGGTGATAAAGCCTCTTGTAGACCACTTTGGCCGAGAACCTTGCCGATTATTGGATATTGCTGGAATAATCGGTGGTCGTAAAGCAGATTACGGCGATGTAGCGATAACCATCAACGCTTTCCATCGAGTACCAATAACCTTTGTCTTGTGGCGAGGTGATGAGGAGTTTCCTCCTGAAGGAAACATGCTATTTGATAGCACTGTCTCTGATTACCTGTCCACTGAAGATATAAATGTGCTGTGTGAAGTTATTGCCTGGAAGTTAGTGAAGCTGCTAAGGGCAGGGGGTGATAGCCATAGTAGAAATTGATACTAACGAGCAATTGAGTGAGATTTTATCCCACTATAGTGGCCAGAGGAATGAGCTTATTCCTATCTTGCAAGAGGCTCAAGAGAGATTCCGCTATCTTCCAGAAGATGTGATGACAGGGATAGCTAAGTTTCTACGGCTGTCTGAGAGCACTGTTTTCGGGGTAGCTACCTTCTATGCCCAGTTTAAGCTTACCCCCACCGGTAAAAAGATAGTCAAAGTGTGTCAGTGTCCTGTCTGCCATGTGCGGGGAAGCGCGTGCATCCTCCGTGAGGTGGAGAAGCGGTTGGGTATTAAGCTGGGCGAGGCCACTGATGACTTCAAGTATACTTTAGAAACAGCCGACTGTCTGGGATTGGTTGCCTTAGCCCCGGTCATGATGGTTGACGAGAAGGTCTACGGACGAATGACACCTGCTAAAGTACGGCAAATCTTAAGTGATACTAAGTAACGGATAGGAAAGTGTATGGCAATGACTTTTGATGAAATGCGAAGTCGGGCAATATCAGAGTGGGAAGCCCTGGAACATAGTTATAAACCACGCATCCTTGTTGGTACGGCTACCTGCGGTCGGGCAGCTGGTGCCCTAGCTGTGCTTGAGGCTATCAACTCTAAATTGGCACAGCATAATATCCAGGCTACCATCACTCAGGTTGGCTGCATCGGACTCTGCTATACTGAACCAATGGTCACTATTATCAAGCCAGGCCGGCCTCATATTTATTATGGTAATCTTACCCCTGAGCTTGCGTCTCAGCTTATTGAAGACTATATCATCAACGACAACCCTCGCCCTGACCTAGCTCTAGGTACCATTGGCGATGGTAGCATCAAGGACATCCCCAAGCTTTTCGAGCTACCAATGCTCAAACCTCAGGTGCGCATCGCCCTGCGCAATTGTGGGCTTATTGACCCCAAGAATATCAACCACTATATTGCCAATGATGGATACAGTGGTCTGGTCAAGGCGTTACGGATGACACCAGAGGCGGTGATAGAGGAAGTAAAGAAGTCAGGCCTGCGAGGTCGTGGTGGTGCTGCTTTCCCTACCGGACTGAAGTGGGAATTTTGTCGCAAATCACCAAGTAAGGTAAAGTACCTAATCTGCAATGCTGCCGAGGGTGACCCTGGTATCTTTAAGGATAAGACTCTCCTAGAAAGTGACCCCCATGCTGTTCTGGAAGGAATGCTCATCGGGGCTTACGCTATCGGGGCAACGGAAGGCTACATCTTTATCCGGGGCGAGTATCCTCTCGCTATCGACAGCCTGAACCTTGCTCTCCGCCAGATGGCAGAGCACAGATTACTAGGCAGCAATATCCTAGGTTCTAACTTCAGCTTTCATACAACGGTTAAGCAAGGAGCTGGGACTTTCGTCTGTGGCGAGGAGACAGCACAGATAGAGTTTATTGAGGGCAAGCGAAGTATACCTCGCTCCCGTCCCCCGTTCCCCGCCCAGGCTGGGCTGTGGGGCAAACCAACTAATATCAATAATGTGGAGACCTTGAGTAATGTATCGGCAATCTTACAAAGAGGTGGCGACTGGTATGCCAGTTATGGCTCAGAGAAGAGCAAAGGAACTAAGACCTTCGCCTTAGCTGGCAAGATAAACCGCACCGGACTTATTGAGGTGCCAATGGGAATGCCGCTCGAGGAAATCATCTATGATATTGGCGGCGGCATCCTGGGAGGCAAGCGCTTTAAGGCAGTTCAGACCGGTGGTCCCGCCGGTGGCTGCCTGCCAGCAACCTTGCTGAACCTGCCGGTTGACTATGAGTCGCTAGATTGGGCAGGTTCTAGCGTCGGCTCCGGCGGAATAATAGTAATGGATGAGGATACCTGTATGGTTGATATTGCCTGCCACTTCCTTTCCTTCACCCAGTCTGAATCGTGTGGTAAGTGTGTTCCGTGTCGACTGGGAACAAAGCAGATGTTTGATATTCTGGAGAACATCTGTAACGGTAGAGGTAGGCTGGAAGATATTGACTTACTACTTGAGTTGAGCAAGGGAATTAAAGCCGGCTCACTTTGTGGCTTAGGGCAAACTGCACCTAACCCGGTACTGACCACTCTCCGTTACTTCCGGGATGAGTATGAGGAACATATCAAGAAACACCACTGCCGGGCGGCGGTTTGTCAAGGGCTAGTCATTGCCCCGTGTAGCCATATTTGCCCGGCAGGTGTTGATGTGCCGCGTTATGTCCGCTTTATTGCCGAGGGTAAGCCAGCCGAAGCACTAACGGTAATACGAGAGAAGATACCTTTCCCGGCGGTCTGTGGTCTGGTTTGCTTTCACCCGTGTGAAGCTAAGTGTCGTCGAGGTCAGCTTGACGAGGCGATTGCCATCCGGATGTTGAAGCGGGTTGCTGCCGAGCATGACACTGGACTATGGAAACAAAATATTAAAGTGGCTCCAGCCACCGGGAAGAGAGTAGCCATCGTTGGCTCAGGACCAGCCGGACTGACCGCTGCTTATTATCTGGCTAAACTTGGGCACTCAGTTACTATATTTGAGGCGCTACCTGAGCCAGGTGGTATGATGCGGGTAGCCATTCCTGACTACCGGCTGCCCAAGGACATCCTCAAGGCGGAGATTAAAGAAATAGAAGATATCAGAGTTGACATAAAGATAAATACCAGAGTTGATTCGATAGACAGTTTGCTTAGTGATGGCTATGATGCCGTCTTTGTAGCCGTAGGAGCGCACCAAGGTATTAGAATAGGGGTTGAGGGCGAGGACAGCCCCCGAGTAATAGAGTGTGTAAACTTTTTGCGGGACGTGAGTTTGGGTAGAAAAGTAGAAGTAGGGAATAAAGTGGCCGTCATTGGTGGCGGCAATGCCGCCATTGATTCGGCTCGGGCGGCACTTCGCCTTGGGGCTAAAGAGGTAACTATCGTCTATCGTCGCACTCGGGCGGAGATGCCAGCCAGCCCGGAAGAAGTTGAGGAGGCGCTGGCTGAGGGAGTACAGATTTACTACCTGGCAGCACCATCAAGAATAGTCAGTCAGAATAGCAGCGTGAAGCTGGAGTCTATTCGCATGGAGCTGGGGGCGATGGATACCAGTGGGCGGCGGCGACCGGAGCCAATTAAAGGTAGCGAGTTTACCATGAGATTTGATACCATCATCGCCGCTATTGGGCAGCGTCCAGATATTCCTGACCAATTTAATTTAGCCCTTGGTCGCGGTAATGTTGTCGAGGTAGACCCGGATACCCTGGCCACCTCAAGAGAGGGCGTTTTTGCTGGTGGCGATGCAGTAAGCGGACCAGCTTCGGTTATTGAGGCGATTGCTGCTGGAAGACAGGCGGCAATCTCCATAGACAAATATCTAGGTGGTGGTGGCGATATCGATGAGACACTGGCACCACCTGAGGAAGAGGTCGCACCGCTTGAGGGGGCGGAAGAGAAGCGGCGACCACAGATGCCAACCCTCCCGGTTAAAAAGCGACTTAGTGACTTCAGCCAAGTGGAACTTGGCTATAGTGACGAGATAGCTATTGAAGAAGCGATGCGGTGCCTGCGGTGTGACCTTGAAGAGCGTGAGTGACAGGGAGAAGCTGTGGACGAAATCAACCTAATCATTAATGGTCAAGAGGTTAAGGCAAAGAAAGGGATGACCGTACTGGAGGCTGCCCAGGCGGCTGATATTTATATCCCCACCCTGTGCTATGACCCTGACCTGGAGCCATATGGGGGCTGCCGCCTGTGTGTGGTAGAGATTGAAAATATGCGTGGACTACCCACCGCTTGCACTACCCCAGCCACTGATGGGATGGTAGTACGCACTGAAACACCAGCAGTTAGCGAGGTACGTTGCACTACTATTGATTTGCTTATTGCTGACCACCCTATGGATTGCCTCACCTGCTCTAAAAACCAGCGATGTGATTTACAGAAGGTTGCTGCCTACCTCGGCATTACCGAGCGACGTTTACCCAGTGCGGATAAGTCATTCCCGATTGATGACAGTAATCCATTTTTCTACCTTGACCGCAACTACTGCATCCTGTGCGGTAGGTGTGTGCGTACCTGTGACGAGGTCACTGGGGTCAACGCTATTGAAATAATTGACCGTGGTTATCCTAGCCGGGTCAGCCCCTTTGGCGATAAGCCCCTGTTAGAATCAATTTGCCAGTCGTGTGGTGAGTGTGTTGCCCGGTGCCCGGTTAATGCCTTGATGCCTAAAAGTGCCATGCCGCCAATAGGGGAAGTGGAGACTACCTGCCCTTATTGTGGCGTTGGCTGCGGCATGTATCTGGGCCTCCGTGATGGCCGTATTGTCTCGATACAGGGCAGTAGGGAAAATCCCGCTAGTAAGGGGCGGCTTTGTGTCAAGGGTCGCTTCGGCATTAGTGAATTTGTGCATCATCCAGAACGCTTGGCTACCCCGCTTATCAGGCGAAACGGAGGATTTGCTGAGGCAGACTGGGAGGAAGCGCTAGGCTTTGTTGCCAGTAAATTGACTAGTTACTCAAAAGAACAGGTGGCGGTAATCTCCTCTGCAAAGTGCACTAATGAGGATAATTATGTTATCCAGAAATTTACCCGGGCAGTATTGGGCACTAACAATATTGACCACTGCGCTCGCTTGTGCCATGCTCCCTCAGTAACTGGTCTCGTCCAGTCCTTTGGCAGCGGGGCGATGACCAACTCCATCAGTGATATTGGTGATGCTGCTTGTATTCTGGCTATTGGCACCAATACCACTGAGACTCACCCAATAATCGGGTTTAATGTAAAGAAAGCGGTGCGCCGCGGGACAAAGCTCATCGTAGCCAATCCTCGTGGAATTCACCTGGTGCGTTTTGCCGATATATGGCTACGGCATAACCCGGGCACCGATGTTGCTCTGCTCATGGGTATGATGAAGGTTATTGTGGATGAAAAATTACTTGACTCGGCCTTTATTGAGGAGCGTTGTGAGAATTTTGAGGCCTTTAAGGAATCGCTTGAGGGGTTTGACCTGGCTTTTGTGGAAAAAGTTACCGGTGTACCCTCAAGCCAAATAATCGAAGCCGCCCTTATGTATGCTACTAACCGCCCCGCCGCTCTCCTTTACGCTATGGGTATCACACAGCATTCCCACGGGACTGATAACGTCATAGCTACCGCAAATCTGGCAATGCTTACCGGAAATATTGGTAAGCCAGGCAGCGGGGTAAATCCACTTAGGGGTCAGAATAATGTGCAGGGTGCTTGTGACATGGGCGCTCTGCCTAATGTGTACCCCGGCTATCAAGCAGTAGCCGACTCTGCCATAAGGGAAAAATTTGAAGCAGCTTGGGGTGGTACATTGTCTCCCACACCGGGGCTAACTATTACTGAGATTCTGGAAGCTGCCTACCAGGGTAGGATAAAGGCTCTTTACCTTATCGGTGAGAACCCCATGCTAAGTGAGCCTGATGCCAGTCATGTCCGAGAGGCACTGGGGAGACTTGACCTCTTTGTTGCTCAGGATATTTTCTTAACCGAGTCGGCTCAGCTAGCTCATGTTGTTCTGCCCGGCGTAACCTTTGCCGAGAAGGATGGCACCTTTACCAATACTGAACGGCGGGTGCAGAGAGTGAGAAAGGTCATCGAACCGGTGGGTAATTCTAAACCTGACTGGTGGATTACCTGCCAGATTGGGCAGAGGATGGGGGGTAAAGGCTTTGATTTTACTCATCCGTCTGAAATTATGGATGAGATTGCCCGTCTCACTCCAAGTTACGGTGGTATTTCCTATGAGCGTCTGGAGGCAGGAGGGCTGCAATGGCCTTGCCCGACTCAAGAACATCCCGGAACACCAATCCTTCATACTAAGCAGTTCACCCGGGGTAAGGGCAGGTTTATACCCCTGGAGTATAAGCCACCTGTGGAACTTCCTGATGATGAGTACCCTCTGGTCTTGACTACAGGGCGCAGCCTATTCCACTTTCATACCGGCACCATGAGCCGGAAAGTAAACGGACTCAACATATTCAAGGGGGAAGAGGAAGTAGAAATAAACCCCAAGGATGCCCTGAGGTTAGGTATTGCTGATGGTGAAACGATAAAAGTCGTCTCTCGGCGAGGAGAGGTGATAGCCAAAGCCAAGGTAACTGATATTTCACCTCTCGGGGTAATCTTCATGACCTTCCACTTTGCCGAAAGCCCCACCAATGTACTCACTAACCCGGCTCTTGACCCCGTATCAAAGATACCTGAACTGAAGGTGTGCGCAGTAAGAATTGAGAAAGATGGACAGGCTAAACCTCTACAGTGACCTGATAACCAGCCACTTGGTTATGGACGTTTCTCAGATTGTCCTTTATTCTAGCTTGAATCCCTGAATAAAATTTTGATGCTTAGGCGATAAAAAACCGCTCCGGACGATGAGTCCAGAGCGGGATATTATGCTGGTGGAGACGGGGGAGAATTGAACTCCCCGTCCAGAAGAGACTGCCCAGAATATGCTACAAGCTTAGTCAGCTCTTTAATCTTGCCTGACTAACCTCTGCCGACCGAGTTTAGCCAGACCAGCCGATGGTTCTTTCGCAGTCCTTATCGACGTCTGGACGGCGGTACCTCAATTTTTCGGCACCCAATCCCAACCCATTGAGGTGGGGTCAGGTTGGATGTGCTGTCTATTTAATTAGGCAGCAATTAGTACTGGATTTTCGCCAGTTATTTTTTGCCACTTGTTTTGCGAGATTAGTAGCACCTCGGCTTGCAACCCTGTAACCTACCTCCCCTGTCGAACCCTTGCGTCCCCATTGGCTATGAACAGCTTAGCTGTAAATCACCTCCTTTACAATCGCTGCCTCTTTATGACTCTCCTGAGTTCTCTTTCTGTCTCCCGACGAGTGATAGCTTCTCGTTTGTCGTATTGCCTTTTACCTCTGGCTAATGCTATTTCAACTTTGGCAATATCATTTTTAATATATAATTTTAATGGCACCAAAGTAAAGCCCTTTTCCTGCACCTTGCTGATGAGGTTATCAATCTGTTTACGGTGTAGTAAGAGCTTTCGTGGTCTGGTTGGCTCATGACTCAGATAACTACCTTGCTCATAGCGAGCAATATGAGCATTCAGTAGCCATAGTTCAACTCCCTCAGGTCTAACAAAAGCCTCACGTAAGCTCACCCTCCCGGCACGGATTGATTTTATCTCGGTGCCAGTGAGAGCAATACCGGCTTCAATGCTATCCTGTAGATGATAATCGTGGTAAGCTTTGCGATTGGTAGCTACTGTCTTTATTGTCATCTTTAATTATATCATACCTATTATAGCTAGAGCAAAGAAGTCTATGATTAAGCTAAAACTAGCTTAGCGGCGGCAAGACGGTGTAAATTCTGATTTTTCAGGTCAGGCGGAACGGTAGGCTAGGCCCAGGAGTTCTACCAGCTCTATACACTTCATCTCCAGGGCATGCTCTCTTATGCCATGGGCAAGCTGCATGGAGCAGCCAGGACAACAAGTGACGAGAAGGTCAGCGTCCGTCTGGGCTACATTCTGCATCTTCCGCGCCAGCACCTTCATCGACAGGTCATAGTGTCCTAAACTGTATGAGCCAGCGGCACCGCAACATATATTTGACTCAGCCATCTCTATGAATTCCACTCCGGGGATACTTTGCAGTATCTGACGTGGCTGGCTGGTTATCTTTTGAAATCGACCCAGATGGCAAGGGTCGTGGTAGGTAACCTTGTGTTTGAGGGTGCCCATCTCAATATTTAACCCGATGTCTATTAGAAACTCGCTAATGTCCTTGACCTTACCGGCGAAGGCACTGGCTTGGGTTGAGTAACCAGCATCTTCGCTCAGAAGATTTGGGTATCGCTTTAGCAGAGACCCACAGGTAGCACAAGTAGCAATGATGGCATCAACTTCTAGGGAGCGAGCCAGGTCAGTGTTCTTCCTGGCCATGGCCAAGACTGATTCCATATCACCATAGCCATAGGCAGGCATACCACAGCAGACAAAGTCTGGTATCACCACTTCTACATTATGCTTGTTGAGCACCCTGATGGCTGCCTCAGTTACCTTAGGGGTAAGGTTGATGCCAGCACAGCCTACAAAGTAGGCTACCCGATATTTGGGGTGTTCCAATCTTGGTGAAGAGGCACTGGTTATATGGTGTCTGAAGGGTACCCGAGGCAATATTGGCTCTGCCTTGCCGGCACTCCCCAGTAGCCTGGTAAGACCAAGACCTCTGGCTGCTGACCGCAAGCCACTGGCTTGAAGCCAGCCCAGTGGTCTTATCAGTTTATGTAGCCGAGAGGGGTTAGGCAGTAGCTTGTGGAAGATGAGCCTTTGTATCCAGGGTTGACCCTTTTCCTTTACCAGCTCAGCTCTAGCCTTAAGAATGATCTCATCAGTCATTACTTCCATGGGACAGTGGTCAACACAGCAGTTGCAGGTGAGACAGTTGAAGAGGGGCTCGGTCAGCTCATGGAGTTCCAGCTCATTGTCGAGGACGCTGCGCAAGAGGGCCAGCCTTCCCCGAGCTACTGTCCACTCAATACCAGTAACCTTGTAGATGGGACACCCCGCCAGGCAGAAGCCACACTTATTGCAGCGGATTAATGCCTCAGAGAGTTTTTGCAACTCTTCTGACATGGTTATTGTAAATTCCTCGCTATTTTGCCTGGATTGAAGATGTTTTGGGGGTCAAAGGTCTGTTTGAGGTGTTTCATCAGCCCATAATCACTACGCTGGCTGATGGGGTCGAAGGCCTGTCTTATCTCAGGAGGGCCGCTCTCTACCAGGAAGAATCCGCCTAGCTTGTTAGCGCTCTGGACTAGGTCGACTATTGCTGCCAACATTTTATTATCTTGGGCATCAGGGTTCTTCGAGAAGAGAGCGGGATAGAGTATACCGTTACCAGCATGTCCAGTGATACCAATCTGGAGTCCGTGCTTGGTGGCAGCCTGTTGGATCTCCTGGAACATGTCTCCTGTTCTGTGGATGGGTACAACGGCTTTACCTCTTACCATTCCTGGAGCTGAGTATAGCTGAACCCGTCGCTGACTAATCCAGACTTCCTCTTCCTCGGTACCGCTCAGTACAGTAATGGCCTGAGCATTATTTGCCTCCGCCAGTGCTCGGACCTCCGTTATATAGCGCTTGACTTCCTCTCTGCTTCCAGCAGTGCCTACTAGGAGTAAGAGTTCGTTCTTTTGGAGTTTGAAACTGGCCTCTAGCCCCGGACTCTGAGCAGCGGTGGCATCTATTATCTCCATGGATTCAGGTCGTAGAAAAGAATTTGAGATTTGCCTTACTATCTGTGAGACGCTTTCGATATTGGGAAGTTTTAGTAGCAGAGTCTTATGCTCTTCGGGGAGGTAGGACAATCTTAAGATGGCCTCGGTGATGACCCCTAAGGTACCCCAGGAACCAAGAAACAGCTTGCGCAGGTCGTAGCCAGCCACATTTTTCATCGTCTTACCCCCAACATGAACAACTTCACCGGCGGGAGTCACTGCTGTTATTCCGAGGATTAAGTCTCGGGCAGTGCCATAGGCTAGGCGTCCCGGACCATTGCTGTTAGTGGCCAGGCTACCCCCAATGGTTGCCGACTCCATATCCGCCGGCTCCAGGGGAAAGCAGAGGCCATGCCTCGCTAGCTCCCTTTGCAATTCAGCGTGGTTCATACCTGCCTCCACCTTGGCGGTCAGATTATGGGCGTCTAACTCCAGGAGGTGGTTCATATTTTTTAGAGAAAGGACTATGCCTGTCTTGGCTAGAGGTAAGCCCATAGCCTGTTTGGAGCCATTTCCCCAGGGGATAAGGGGCATTCCATGCCGGCTGGCGGCTTTGACTACCTGGCAGATGTGGTCAGTATGGGAGGGGAAGACAACCAGGGAAGGCAACTTCTCATCAACTTGGTAAGCAGCTAGCTCCTGGGGTTCGGCCAGCACCTTGTCCTGACCAAGTGTTTCCACCAGCTCATCCTGGAGGCTCTTGCCTTTCTCCGGAGTGTATGTTGATATTACCTCACTATCGATGACTTCGATTGTCGATTCCTGTAAGGGCATTATCTTTCCCGGGTTTAAAATTCCCTCTGGGTCGAAAACATCCTTGACCTGGCGCATCAGCTCTAGCTCGCTAGGGCTAAACATAAGGGGCATGCTGCTTTGCTTCTCCAAGCCGATACCATGCTCGCCTGAGATGGTACCCTCCAGGGCAACGCAGGCTACCAATATCTCCTTGCCTGCCTTTTCTGCTCGCTCGCTTTCTTCGGGGTCTCTATTGTCGTACATCAACAGAGGATGAAGATTGCCGTCGCCGAGATGGGCTACATTGCCAATAAGCAGCTCATACTTCTGAGCAATCTTACTTACCTCACGAAGCATGGGTACGAGTTTGTTTCGGGGTACGGTTGCGTCCTGCACCACATAAGCAGGGCGCACCCTGGCTATAGCGCCGAAAGCTCCCCGGCGGCCTTGCCATAGGCCTTCCCTTTCGGCTGTGGTGTGGGCTAATTTTACCTCCCGGGCATTATTGGCATTACATACTTCCACTACCCGCTGGGTCTGTCGCTCTAGGCCTTCTTTCACCCCATCGAGCTCGATAAGTAGAAGTGCCTCGGCATCCAATGGATAGCCAGCGTGGAAGCTGGCCTCTACAGCTTGGACCACAGGGTTATCCAGTAACTCCAAAGCTCCAGGGATGATACCAGCAGCGATGATGTCAGAGACAGTCTGGCCGGCGTCGTCCAGTGTTTCAAAGATCGCTAACATCGTCTGAAAGGATTCGGGAAGGCGCAGAATGCGCAGCACTAGCTTGGTGACTACCCCCAGAGTACCCTCGGAGCCCACTACGGGACCAAGCAGGTCGTAGCCATAGCTATCGTCGGCGGAATTGCCCACCTGGACAATCTGGCCATCGGCCAGAACCAGTTCCAGTGCACAGATATGATTAGAGGTTACTCCATACTTGAGGCAGTGTGGCCCTCCGGCATCCTCGGCTGCATTTCCGCCTAGGGTACAGCTCTTCTGGCTGGCAGGGTCGGGAGCATACATAAAGCCCAGGGGTTGCAAGACATTCTGAAGGTCGAGATTGACTACTCCGGGCTCGACTACCGCTCTATGACAAGCGGTGTCTATGTCCAGGATTCGGTTGAGACGGCTTAACTCCAGAACGATACCTCCTCGGCTGGGTACGGTGCCACCAGTGAGGTTAGTACCAGCACCCCGGGGCACCACCGGAACCTGCTCCCGATGGGCTATCTTCATGATAGCGGATACTTCGGCAGTGCTATTGGGGAAGACAACCACATCAGGTAAGGAGTGCTTACCGGTGGCATCGTAGGAGTAGGCTATCAAATCTAATGGTGAGAGCAAGACATCTTCTCGACCCACCGCCTTAGCCAAGGCTTTAACTAGGTCCTTTTTGTTCATCCTTCAAATCAATCATAGCAATCTTTACTTCTGGCACGCAAGTCGGTGTGCTTGTCCAGCACATTAGTGGCATATCACCAAGACGAGGAGTGGTCATCCCTGTGGGGTAGGATTGACCACATTAGTGGGGTGCCCTTGGAGAAAGTTAGCCACGTTATCCACCGCCATTGCCAGACCAACTAGGGTGGCTTCGGGTACCATGGAAGCCGTATGCGGTGATAACACCACATTCTCAGTACTCCGCAGTGGGTGGTCTAGAGGCAGAGGTTCGTTGGCGAACACATCCAGACCAGCACCGGCAATCATACCATTCTGTAGAGCTTCAACCAGGGCCGGCTCATCTACCACTGAACCGCGGGCAGTATTAATCAGCATCGCCGTAGGTTTCATCAGGGCCAGCTCATGCTCCCCGATAAGTTTATCGGTCTGCGGCACTCCCAGGACATGGATTGATACCACATCCGACTGGCGCATCAATTCTTCCAGGGTAACAAACTCTACACCGTACTCTGTAGCTCGTTCTGGGGAGGGGTGAAGGGTCCAGGCGATGACCTTCATGCCAATGGCTTTTCCAAGCTCTATCATCCTCTGGCCTACGCTCCCGGTACCGATTACCCCTAGCGTCTTGCCGTAAAGCTGTGAAGAGTATTGCCGTGCCCAACCGCTAGCCCGTATGTTATGGTCGTTTTGAGCTATCTTGTGAGCTACCGCCAGCATCAAAGACAGTGACATCTCACCGACAGCCACGGCGGAGTAGCCGGGGGTGTTAGTAACTGTTATACCTAGCTCAAACGCTGCCAGTACATCTACATTGTCGTACCCCACCCCATATATAGCTATTAACTTCAATCTGGGGCAATTCCTCATTACATTTCGGCTGAAGATACTGGTCGAGCGGATGTTGTATACAATATTGGCATCGGCAATACGTGATAGTAATGTTTCCTCATTAAGAGCTCTAGAGTTATAGATGCGTACTTCTCCAAGCTGTCCAAGCCGTTCTTCCTCAACTGTTCCCGCCAGTACGGGAGGTTCATCATCGGGCACAACGATTATTGGCATAGTATAACCTCCTAACGTGTTGTTTCACCATATAAAGCCATATCATTTTAGAAGGTATATGATGACATCACCCACGTTAGTTCCAGTGTCACCGGTTATTACCAGAGACCTACCAATCCTGTCTAATAACGTGTTGCTGTCATATCTATCAAGATAGGATTCCACATCTAGTCCTTTGGCTTTAGCAATATCTAAGGAGTTTTTATCCACTATGGCGCCCGCTACATCAGGCAGGAAATCCGAACCGTCGGTCCCTACGCTGGCAATTACCCATTCACCAGTGTATGGTTTCATTGCCAGCATAGATGTAGCTGCATAGTGTTGGTTTCTGCCCCCTCTGCCAGCAGTAGCAGGCAATTTTGGAGTTGTTTCACCGCCAATTAGAATGGCATCGTATCCGGCATATCTTGCGTTCAGTATCTCCTTTGCCCTAGACCAGGCAACAGCGGTTGTATCACCTTTCTGCTCAGCAGTGACAATATATGGTATAAATCCCAGCTCATTTGCTTTTTTAAGCATGGCTTCCAAAGCTAGTTTGTTATCTCCAATTATGTAATTATAACAATTATTTAAGTTTTTGGGAATTTCTGCCACCTCTCCTTGGCGACCTTTCTTCAAGAAGTCGGTAACACTTTTTGGTGCCCTGGCTAATAAGTTATATTTTGTTAATACATCATAGGCGTCTGAAAAAGTTGTGGGGTCAGGAACGGTGGGGCCAGAAGCAATAATAGCCAGGTCATTGCCAATTACATCGGATAATATCAAGGAAACAACAGTTGCTGGTGAATAAAAATGACCTAACCGCCCTCCTTTAATCTTGGATAAATGTTTTCTTACTGCGTTAATTTCAGCTATTTCAGCTCCAGAGCTCAATAGCGATTCTGTAATGCTTTGTTTATCTTCCAAGCTTACTTCATCAACTGGGTAAGGCATTAAGGCAGACCCGCCACCTGAGATTAAGCATATTACCAAATCATTTTCGTTTATGAAATAACGTTGTTTGAGAGCCAACATCTCTTTTACACCACCGATGCCTCTTTGGTCAGGAATGGGATGGCCGGCTGGTAGTATTCTTGTTCTAGTTGTTTTATAGTGCCCGCTTTTACAATTAACCACGCCGGCAGATATATTTTCAGGATTAATTATAGCCTCTAATGTTTCTGCCATGAGGCCAGACGCCTTGCCCCCTCCGATAACAAATACCCGGCCTGTAGATAGGCGATAGGTGTCACCATTTAAAGTAAGAGCTCTGCTGGCGGCATCATATCGTACCGCAGATTTCATGATGTTTGGTGGAAGAACCCTGGCGATACCAGCTTCAATAATGGCTAAAGCTTGTTTTCTTAATTTGGTTGTAGCCAGTGTATCCTTATTTTTTATTATCATAGTAATTTACCTGACTAATAACACTCAGGGAATCGCGGTGTACCTTTCCAACAATTATACAACTAAAAATCAATGAATAAGAAATTTGTGCTCGTTCATATGTTTAGTGACACATGCACTGAGAAAATCTGATGGAAACTCTATCACAGGACTACATGTGTTGCTAGAAAATCTATACAGATGGTAATGCTCGACACTGTTGTTGACACTAGCAGCTGAGCCAAGTATAATTTTGTTACATAGGTAATAAGGGATTCTTGCCTTTCCTGGTGATTCCTTTTGTACAGGTTTTGGCGAGTCTGGGTTCTGTCCTATATTCTACCGGGCTCGTAGCTCAGCGGCAGAGCGGTCGGCTCATAACCGATTGGTCGCAGGTTCGAATCCTGCCGAGCCCACTTCTAGTTTTTTTATTTTGCTTAACAGTTTGCTTAACTTTTTTCATTGCTCTGCCCTCCTTCCTTTTTCTTTTCTCTTGACATATTACCTCAATATGATAGAATCTTGACATGGATTTTGGCAACCATGCCGTAGAATTTGTAATGTCATTGTTGATAGCTTCTACTATTGTCATAGGATTAAGCGGGATTTTTTTTGTACAAATGCGAATTGTCTCAGACACGTCCATAAATCCCACTGTCCTCACTTCCTTGAGAAGAGTTTTATACACATCAATAACCTTTGGTATTGTTGTATTGATTTTGTGTGGTGCATGGTTTGTGACTTCAGTTGACACTATTATCTACTTCACGATGGGAGCATTTTTGGGTCAAATATATTTCTTCCTCAAGCCTGCTGTCACTTACGGGAGATTGTCCTAGTATCAATTCCACCTTTTGCTCAGCTTATAGTGCATTACTGGCCCCTTGATTTCGGTAGTCCCAACTGTACCCTCCTTTTGGTTTTCTTTTCCTCTTGACATATTACCTCAATATGATAGAACCTTGACATGGATTTTGCCAACCAGCTCAATTGCGCCACCTATTTGACTGCAGCGGGTTCTACTGGTCTTCCCTTGGCATCCTCAGCCCTGATCAGCTCATCCTTGGAGTTGTAGACTTTGACCTTGTCCGCCTTGGCCTTGGCCGCCTTTTCGGCCTCTTTGGCGTCCTTCCTCTCGGCGGCGGCCTTTGCCCTCGCCTCGGCCCTCTCCGCCTCCTCGGCGGCCTTGCTGGCCTTCAGCGCCGCCCTCTCCTCGGGCATCGGGCCGACCCTGGCGGGCATCGGGACCTCCACGCCCCAGTGGGCGTTGACCGCCTCGATGACCAGGGTGTCCCAGGTAATCCCCTTCTCGGACCTGATCCCATTGAGGATCGCCAGGCCCTCCGCCGTGGTGCGGGCCGAGAACACGTACTGCTTCTCCTTCGGCATCCCTTTCGCCTCCTTTCTCTTAGACTCTACAATAATTATGGCGTGTTCCGATGAGCCCGTACACGGCTGCGGGGACCGTCCAGTGGTGTTCAGGGACGTCCAGGGGGAGCGTCGCCGGTATCGGGGCAACAGCACCCACTACGGCACCATGTTTGTCCGATAAGCCCCGAATGGCGACTACTTTGAAATGGCTTTTTGGCCCGGAGCGACACCCTGCCCGACCCGTTTGCCCGTTTTGGGCGAATATGTCTCAAACGGCGAACTAAGCCCGGTGCTTCAGCGGACGATAAGTTGGGTGGTGATTGCTGCGGCAGCCGCACCAATGATAGCGGCCAGAATCATGCCTTTGATAAGAAGCCTTTGGCTCTTGGCCTCTCGTTGGAGCTCCTTGTGCTCGGCAGGCGAGTGGCCAGGGCTATACAGGAAAAAGTAGGGGCACTTTCGTCTCGAGTTCAATAATTGAAGAAAAGTTTCTGGTTTATCTTCGAAGTCCGGGCAATAAAACCAAATATTTCTCACGCAACGTAATAGGCATAATAGGCGTAGTAAAATTTCTTCGGGTTTGTTATTAGCTATTCCCTCTCGAGTACCTTGTGTACATTCTATTTTCTCATAAAAGCCGAGGTCTTTATATAGCTTCATTTC
>Ga0209979_1002703_pt1 | contig 16561 bp, 18 predicted proteins | sample AnhtaG_FD_183114 | JGI IMG/M metagenome (GOLD analysis project Ga0209979, IMG submission 183114) | Deep subsurface microbial communities from Anholt, Denmark to uncover new lineages of life (NeLLi) - Anholt_01485 metaG (SPAdes) (version 2) | ecosystem: Environmental > Aquatic > Marine > Oceanic...
GTGCCCACTGGGGAGGGGGATTGCCCTTCTATGCCTTGATGCCCGAGGTCAAAAAGGCAATGGGCAACGTCTACTTCGACACCGCGGCTTCTCCCCTTCTCTATACGCCTCAGGTATATGAGCGGGTTATCCCGCTGGTGGGTGGGGACAAGATTCTTTTCGGCAGCGACCATCCCCTGCTGGCACAGGGGCGGTTGCTTAAAGATATTGAAGCCCTGGACCTGCCTGAAGAAACAAAGAACCTCATCCTATCGGGTAACGCCCGGAGGCTCCTCGGTATCAAAGGTGAGCCCTAGATTATGGAGCCAATTCGCTGTTTTATTGCCGTTGAGCTGCCCAAGGAGGTAAGGGACGAAATCGCCTGGCTCCAGGCTCAATTGCAATCAGGCAACCAGCCTGGGGTGAAGTGGGTTGACCCATATAGTATCCATCTGACCCTGAAGTTCCTGGGCAGTGTTGACGGGGATAGAATCAGCCCAATAACCAGAGCCATGGGGGAGGCTGTCCAGGGCATATCTCCCTTCCACCTCAAGGTCGAGGGCTTAGGGGTTTTCCCCAATTTGAGGCGGGTACAGGTAGCCTGGGTGGGGCTGAGTGGGGAGGTGGATAAGCTAGCCCAGCTCCAGCAAGGCATTGAGTCGGCTCTGGCCAGCTTGGGTTTTACCCCTGAGTCCAGGCGGTTCACCCCCCACTTGACCCTAGCCCGCCTTCGTGACCGAGCTTCATTAGAGGAGAGGCAGAGACTGGGGCAGCTTATCGCTGACACCAAATTTGAACCAGCCTATACCTTCCCGGTAGATGCTATCAGCCTGATGAGGAGTCAGCTAACCAGGGAGGGTGCCATTTATAGCCAAATCGACTCAGTGGAACTGGGTAAGCCATTGTCAACAACCACGGCATAGTGTATACTGCAAATGAGCCAATTTTGGTTGGGAGGAGGACTTCATGGAACAATCCAATTTTCCTGCATGCCGGAAGTGCAATTCTGGCGACCTGGTGCCCCTGTCTGACTTTGGCAGTCAAGGGGCAGCTATTCATTACAAAGCATGGGTGTGCACTAATCCTGATTGCGGTTTCAACCTGAAAATCAGGAACGGTGACGTTTATATTAACGAACCCATTATCAGCGGGGCATTACATAACCCCCGCTCTCGTTAAAAATTAAGCATTCATCCTAAAGCCTTGGATTATTGGAGCTAAGGGTGCTTCCTCAGTTAACCAGACTGAAGGGGATGGCACTGGACCTCCTCTTTCCACGCTGGTGTATCGGCTGTGGAAAGGAAGGAGAGTATATCTGTCTCTCCTGTAGCCAATCATTACCCAGAATTATGCCCCCGCTCTGTCCTAAGTGTGGTAGACCCCAGTCCAGGGCGACACTCTGCCCCAGTTGTGCTGACTGGCCGGCGGAGATTGATGGCATTCGTGCCCCATTTGAATTTGACGGGGTAATACGCCAGGCTATTCACCAGTTAAAGTATAAAAACCTTAGAGCCCTGGCCGGGCTCCTCGCCCAGTTACTTGATGATTATCTGGCCACTAGTCCTGTGCCCGGGGAGGTTCTGGTGCCGGTGCCACTGCACCTGAAACGATTGAGAGAGCGTGGCTACAACCAATCCAGTCTGCTGGCTCAGGAGCTGGGGAGGCTCACCACTTTACCGGTAGTGGATGACTGCCTCATCCGACAGCGTCATGCCCTTCCCCAGGCCAGAACCACCACCGTGGAGGAGCGGCAGAGTAATGTGGCCAACGCCTTTCTCTGCCGTGACCGAAGTCTGAAGGATAAGCAGGTTTTGCTCATAGACGATGTCTCTACCTCTGGAGCTACCCTGGATGCCTGTGTTGGGGCACTGAAGGAAGGCGGAGCCCTCTCAGTATGGGGGCTAGTGCTGGCTAGGGAAATTTAAAGGATGCAAGGAGCGTTAAGATGGATCTACAGATAACCGGCAAGAATGTAGAATTAACCCCAACCGTGCGCCAGTTCATTGAGCGTAAGCTGGGTAAGCTCGGTCGCCATCTACCTAATATCCTGGAGTACAAGGTGGAAATCTCTGAAGAAAAGACAAAGTCCCCAGAGCAGCACTTCGTAGTTCAGGTAACCTTAAATAGCAATGGTGCCATGCTCCGGGGGGTGGAGAGGGGAGAAGACCTGCCCACCGCCATCGGTAAGGTGGCAGCGGTGATAAACCGACGAATTGAGCACCACAAGGGGAAGCTGTATGAGAAGGGGAGGGGAAGCTCCTTGGCCCGAGGTGAATTTAACGAGGAAGCAGAGACGGAACAACCTCCTCGGAAGGTGGTTAAGGTCAAACGGTTTGCCGTTAAGCCCATGTCAGTGCCTGAAGCCGTTGACCAGATGGAGCTCCTGGGTCATGATTTCTTCCTCTTCTTTAATGCCGATAGCGAGGAGTTGAACCTGCTATATAGGCGGAAGGATGGCAACTACGGCCTCATTGAGCCCCAGTTAGGTTGAAGGAGAGAGTTAGCAAACGGAAGGCCTGAATGGGGCTAGGTTACTGTAGCATCTCAGCTACTGGCTTGACAAACAGGTGCTTAGTGGTATACTTTGGTCACTATTCTTTAGCACCAGTTCCAGAAAGAATTGGTGCTTGATATACTATGATAACTAAGCCAAAAAATCTATACCTATATCTGGCTATAGCCTGTTTTATTGGGCTTATCGCCATATTTATTGTTGATGGTTACCTAGGTATCTACGATACCACTTATGTAACCGTTGGAGAACAGGAACAGGTAATAGAGCCTGATTATTGGCTGCAACAGTATCCACCCGGAGCCGAAATGACTTATTACATAGGGGCACAGTGGGGGCAGAAGGTATTCTTCCGCTATGAAATTGATAACCGCCGCTTTTCCACCTATTCCACTCTGGTTCAGGCATCACTGTGGCAGGAGGACGAAAAGGTCTTTGACCTGTTTTCTGAAGAGCAATCCATAGGACCGTTTGACGAGGCAATCATGAAGTGGACATTATCAACCGAGGATTTAGGACAGCCTGTAGTTGGTGGGTCTAACCAGTATACGGTAAAAATTACCTATGGAGAGGTGGAGAGAAGGATAATCGTGGACTTTTATTATCCTGGAGAGTACTCTATAGAGAAAGTGGTACCAGTTCCCACGCCAGAATGATAGTGGATTAAAAAGATGAGGACTTATATTTTATACGGTTTCGGCATATTGCTGTGTATCTCCGGCATAGGCTATCTAGCGTCAGAGTACGTGAATTACCTTTCCGAGCCGGGGAAGCTGGTTTGCCTCATACTGATGGTGGGCATGCTCGGCTTCCTGGGGAAATACTTTGAGAAAATAGGCTGGTGAATATATGATGATAGGTCTAGTTATATTTTTAGCTATACTTCTATTGCTGGCTCTTATCGGCTGGATAATCTACAGGGTAACCAAGATAAAGGCGATTAAGGCCCATGTAGTGATGTATTGGCTTTCCTCCCTTTCTGGCATATTTACCCTTGCCTTCTTCCTGACCATGGACATAGAGAGAATGATTAAGATATTAGTTTGCATTGTCCTAGGTGCTATCTTTATCTTCCTGGCAGCCTATCTACAACGGCGAAGGCAGCCAAGGCGAAAGCAACCGAGCCGCTCTTAACCTTCCTCACTAGCCGCTGTTACCTATGGCAGGGGAGCTAAAATACCTTATTTCCAATATTGATAGGGGTTGGGTGGGAGTATTGGGCTCAAGCTACGGGCTGCTCCGTACCACCCTGCCCCAGCCTTCAGCTCAACAAGCCAAGCAGCTATTAGGTGATAGGGTAAAGGATGCCGCCTGGTCCCCCGCCTTCTTCGCCGACCCAATGCTGCGCCTGAGGACTTACTTTAGCGGTCATAGGGTAACCTTCCCCGATGAGCTTGACCTCTCCCCGGCTACCGCCTTTCAGCGTGAGGTATGGCACATGACCAGGCTTATCCCCTACGGGGAGACCAGAAGCTATATTTGGGTAGCTGAGCAGCTGGATAAAGCGGGGGCAGTGCGAGCAGTGGGGCAGGCTCTAGCCCGAAACCCTCTGCCCATTATCATTCCCTGCCACCGGGTGGTGGCTAAGGATGGCAGGCTCAGTGGCTTCACTGGTGGGGTGGAGATAAAGAGGTATCTTCTCAACCTGGAAGCCTTGAGCCTCCCTTAAGTGAATCATTAGTCTATGTTAACGGTAAATACCTTCTGGTAGAGACTCTCTTCTTCCCACGCTCGCTTATAGACCAGGGTTATCGTGGTCTCACCCGCCTCTAGCGCCTTGAAGCGGAAATACTCAATGCCGCCGGCACCGACCAGATCCTCCTCACTTAGCTCATATGTACTCTGACCACCCACGAGTTCTAGCATAGTCTCATCATAGCTTTCCTGCCAGCCGTAGCCGGTGGATTGATTAGAACCCAGGGCAATAACAAATTCCTGGTCAAGGCCAATGTCTATCGCCTGCCCGGAATCGGTGTAGGTCTCAACCTCCACGCACCCAGTCACGGAACAAATAGGTAATACTGCCACCAGAACCAATATCAGAAGTCTTCTCACCAGAGCCTCCTCACTATCAGTTATCCACTATATCATAACGGAAGTAAAGAGAAAAGGTTAGCTTGAGAGGGCGTTTGCGTTTACCCGTTGTTAAGTAAAGTATAAACTTTAGCTGCCGGTACAAGATAATCCTCCACGGTGTCAAATACCCCTCTTATTCTCAGGTTGAGGAAATCATCTTCGTATTTCTTAATAAGTCCTTCATCAGCAAAGCTAAAGTATCTGTTGCCACCTATTATGATGTGGTCTAGCACCCTAATCGGCAGAATCATCCCGATAAAGACCAGGTCTCTGGTGAGCTGTTTATCGCTCTTGCTGGGGGTGGGGTCGCCCGAGGGGTGATTGTGAGCAAAAATCAAGGCGGTGGCGTTACATTTCATGGCACTTTCTACAATCTCACGGGGACGGATGGGGATGCTCTCCAGCGTTCCCTCAAAGAGGTCAACGGTGTCAATAATCTGGTTCTGGCCATTTAGATAAATAACCTTGAACACCTCTTTCTTCAGGTCTCGCATTGAGTAGCCAAAATATTCAAAAATCTCTTGAGAGGATTTATAAATAGGGCGCTCTACAATCTTCTCTCTGAGAATCTCGGCCGGTAATTCATGTAGCAGCTTGATACAAAGCATAGCCGAGTGGGTCAACCCAGCTCGTTCCAGTTCCTCAGGGGAGGCAACCAGGAATCCCCTCAGGTTTTTGAAAGTTTCAATGCACTCTTTTGCCAGCTTCTTGCATTCTCGGTGGGGTAAGGCCAGGCTTAACAGTAGTTCAATAGTCTCCTGGTCATCAAGGCCTTCAAAACCCGACTTGACAAACCTTTCCTGTAGCGGGGTTAGACCTCCTTGACCTCTTAACATGCTTGAAGGCATTTCCCTCCCTCCCCTTATCTACAGCAATATACAGACAACTGTCACACTATAGCATAAATTATGCACAATTGTCAATAGGTGCTGACAAAACTGACGCCAACCGGAGACAAGGTAAATCGACAAGGAATGTGGCTCCGCTGCCCGGTTTGCTTCTGGCATACATCCTGCCACCGTGTTCGGTTACAATACCATGACAGACACTAAGCCCCAAGCCAGTGCCACCTCTTTCCCCCTTGGTGGTGAAAAAGGGGTTGAAGGCCTTGTCTAGAACTTCGGCTGGTATTCCGGGACCATCATCGGTAAAGGAGATTCTTATATAGTCTTTTATCTGCCGGGTCTTAATGGTGAGCTTGCCCCCGCCGCTTGCTTCAGTCATAACCTGTTCGGCGTTCAAAATGATGTTCACGAAGACCTCCTGAATCTGATGAAAGTCGACCATTATCTGTGGGAGGTTAGGCGTCAGGTCTAAGGCAACTTCAATATTACCCGTTTTCAATTCGTAAGCCCTTAAATCCAGAGTCTTTTGCACAATATCATTTATGTCGGCATATTCCTTCTTTGGCTCGCGGCGGCGGGCAAAGGTCAGGAGATTCTTCACCACCGTGGCTAACCGCTGAGCTTCATTATGGATTAGTTCCAAACTCTCCCTCGTGTCATCGTCGGTACTTTTTCTCAACAGGCGCTCGGAGAATCCCAGTACCCCCGTAAGAGGATTATTCATCTCGTGGGCAACACCGGCTGCCAGCTCACCAACAGCGGCTAGCCGACTGGCAAGATTAAGCTCCTCTTGTAGCCCCTTTTCCCTCTCCTCTGCCTGTTTGCGCTCGGTAATGTCCCTGGCAATGGTGATGTGACCAGCTGGGTTGCCCGAAGCATCCTTTAGCACACTGGTACTTAGCTCACCGGGAAACTCAGAGCCGTCTGCCTTGAGCAGGGTGTATTCCACCCCTCTAATTGAGCCCCGTTTTAGAGCTTGCCGCATGTTTTTGGCTACCTTCCCATGGTCGCGGGGCGCAACCACTTCAAAGGCGCTTCTCCCCAGCAGCTCATCCTTGGAACTGAATCCATGCATCTCCACTGTTCTTTGGTTTACCTCGGTGATGACACCATTCAAATCAATAACTGATATCCCATCGGTGACAGACTCAAACATTTTCTGTAACGCTTCCCGACTCTTCTGCAGCGCCTCCTCCGCCCGCTTGCGCTTGGTGATTTGCTGTTTAAGGTGCCAGTTGAGCGCTTTTAGTTCCGCAGTGCGCTCCCCCACCAACTCTTCAAGGTGATCGCGGTGTCTGGCCAATTCTTCATCTGGTAACATGCTCTAACCACCTCTTTTTTAAAGAGTTCATCCACCTTTAGTGATACGGAGAAAGTTGTTGACCGCAGTAATGATGTCTTGTTCACCGAAAGGCTTACTCATAACCCCAAAAGGACCCGCAGCTAAAGCCCGCGCCATTATGTCACTATCGGGATAGCCGGTTATGATAGTTACCGGTAATCTGGGCTTGATAGCTTTTATCTGGTGGAAAAGCTCAGCCCCATCCATACCAGGCATTTTGAGGTCGAGAAAAACCAGGGCAAATTCCCGCTGTTTGACCAGTTCTAATCCTTCAGCAGCAGTCTCAGCAGTCATCACCCTGTGTCCTGACTCCTCCAAGGTCTCCTTAAATAGCGAGCGTACTATCTCTTCGTCATCAATGACAAGAATACTTACCTTTGCCCCGACTGATTTTCGTTGTAGCCAGTCCTCAATTGTAGCCCTCTCAAATCTCCACCGGTTGCCTACCTTGGTTGCCGGGATGCCATCCCGCTCCAGCAGCCTATATATAGTCTTCTTGGTAACCCGCAAATAATCAGCAACTTCCTCAACAGTCATAAGCTCTGTCATGTTAGTTTCCTTTCCTTAAATTGCCGGACTTAGTAAGGTCTGGTGAGTATTAATCCACTTTGGATAACATTGGGAACAATTGATAGCTATTGTCCTTTAAAGTCTATTTTAGTCCATATAATAGCACGTTTGTCAACATTTGTCAAATGGCGAAAAATTAGCGCCGCGGGAGAGAGCAGTTTCCTGGTTGTGGTTATGGAAGCCAAGGAAGCTCGGAGTCAGATAATTTAGCCCGATATCGGCTTCGCCTGGCGTCAGCCCTGTCTCTGATTCTTATGTTTAAGAAGCTATCCTGATATTTCTCAATCAGTCCTTCGCTGGCGAAGCTGAAGTACTTATTATCACCAATTATGATATGGTCTAATACCCTCACCTGTATAATGCTCCCGGCGAAGACTAAATCTCTGGTTACCTGTTCATCGCTCCGGCTGGGGGTGGGGTTGCCTGAAGGGTGATTGTGAACCAGAATCAGCGCGGCGGCGTTACGTTTAAGGGCGCTCTCCATAACCTCCCGGGGGGAGACAGACCTACTATCTATTGTTCCCCCCAAGAGGTCGACGGTATCAATAATCTGGTTCTGGCTATTTAGGTAAATAACCTTGAATACCTCTTTCTTGAGGTCTCGCATGGAGTGGTAGAGATAATCGAAAATCTCCTGGGGCGATTGATAGACCGGCTTATCCATGATGCTCTGTTTGAGAAACTCCCTGGCTACTTCCTGCACCAGCTTGATACCAAAGGCACTATGAGGACCAATGCCCTCTACCTGCTGTAGCTCTTGGGGAGAGGCGGAAAGTGCCCCCCTCAGGGTCTTGAATTTCTTCATGACCTCCTTTGCCGGCTGCTTACAGTCCTTACGGGGTGAGCCTAAGGTTAGCAGTAGTTCAATGATTTCATAGTCATGGAATCCACCAAGTCCCGACTTGAGGAACTTTTCCCGTAGCCTTTTCCTGTGACCCTGTAATGTATCCTTCCCTGCCATCAGCCTATTCCTCGGCCTCCGGTTGCAGGCTGGCCAGAATTTCCTGGGCTCGGCTACGATAGCCAGAGGCGACCATTATTCGGCAGGGAAAACTAGAAACCCCCATAAATGATATGGTATCCCCGGCGTTGACCATAGCCGGAACACCCTCCTGAAGCAGTATATCCTTCCATATCTCAGCGGTTAGCTGGTCAGGGGCAGTGGTCAGCAATATCCACTTCTTGGGTTTAGCCATTGGGCGCCACCTTTAACCCCTCCTCCCCCACCAGCTCTACCAGGCGCTGGTGAAGTTCCGGGCAGTAGTTGGTGTATATATTGGACAGCTTGAGGTTAATAATCCTTCCCCCATTGAAGACACACAGGTTTACCTCATCATCCCCGGGGAAGCCTTTTAAGGTATCAATCAGTTTATGCAGATAAGCGATATCACTTTCCTCATCGGTGGTCTGGCTGATGCTTATTACCAGCCGGCGGCTTTTGACCGGCTCAGGTTGTACTTCGGGCTCCTCAGCTACTATCGCCCCCTCTGGTGGGGCTGCCTCTGGCTGGTAGCGACGAACATGCTCGCAGTTTAGCTGCACCCGGTCATCCCTTAGCCTCACCTTGCCCTCGACCAGCAGGATGTTGCCCTCCTGCCACAGGTCTCTGGTGTTGACAAAGACATCAGGCCAGACCATCACCTCTACTCTACCGTCCAGGTCTTCCAGCATCACGCTGGCAAAGGGGCGGCGGTCTCTGGTGAACAACTGATGCGCCGAGGCTACCATTCCAGCGACCACAATGTCCTGCCCCGCCAGCTCGGCATCAATATGACCACAGAGGATGGTACTGTCCAAAGCCACCTTGGAGGCAAAGGCGCTAAAAGGATGCTCCGAGAGGTATACCCCCATCAACTCCCTCTCCCAGGCTAGCTTCTCCTTGATAGTGATTTCGGCTTCTTGTAGGTCGAGGCTAGGCATAGGAGCCGGCGTTACCTCACCCCAGAGGTCAAACATGGTAGATTGCCCTGTCTCCCTCAGGCGTTGCTCCCTCTGCGCCAGAGCCAGGATGCGGCCGACGTTATGGAGCAGAGTGCCCCGCTCACCCAGGCAGTCCAGAGCGCCCGCTTTAATCAAGCTTTCCATTGCCCGTCGGTTCACACCACGCATATCGGCACGGCGGCAGAGGTCTTCAATAGACTTAAACTGGCCACCCTCTTTTCTCTCGTCAACCAGAGGCTCTACTGCCCCCAGTCCCACATTTTTAATAGTGGTTAGCCCAAAGCGGATGGCTGGGGTGCTGCCTTCGCCATCCTTCTCTATAGAAAAGCTGACCTGGCTGCGGTTGATATCAGGGGGTAATACGCTAATACCCAGACGGCGGCACTCAGCAACGGCGGTAGCCACCTTCTCCAACTGGTCGGCATGGGTTATCAAAAAGGCGGTGATATATTCTGCCGGGTAGTTTGCCTTGAGATAGGCGGTCTGATAGGCAATAAGGGCATAGCTAAAACTGTGAGCCTTGTTGAAGGCATAGCCGGCAAAGGGCTCAATGAGGGCAAAGACCTCTTCGGCTACCTCGGCGGAATATCCCATCTTCTTGGCCCCGGCGATGAAATTACGCCTCTCCTTTTTCATAACCGCCGCAATCTTCTTGCCCATTGCCTTGCGGAAGATATCAGCCTGCCCCAGGCTATAGCCAGCAAAAGCCTGGACAATGAACAGCACCTGTTCCTGATAGACAATTACCCCGTAGGTCTCCTCAAGGATGCTGGCCAGTGCCGGGTGGGGGTAGCGGATAGGCTCAATGCCGTGCTTGGCTTTGATGAAAGTCGGGATATGCTCCATAGGCCCGGGACGATACAGGGCTATCATGGCGGCGATATCGCTGAAGGTTGAGGGCTTGAGCTCCTTGATATAGCGGCGCATACCCGCCCCCTCCAGCTGAAATACACCGGTGGTCTCCCCCGAGGATAAGAGGTCAAAGGTTTTGGCATCATCCATGGGGATAGAGTGCAGGTCAATATCAATGCCCCGGCCCTGGCTGATAATCTCTTTTGCCTTGCCCAGAATGGTCAGGTTAGCCAGGCCGAGAAAGTCCATCTTGAGCAGCCCAATGTGGGCAATGTCTTCCATGGTGAACTGAGTCATAACCCCAGCTTCGCCGTTGCCTTTGCTCACCCTTTGTAGGGGCACATGTTTGGTCAGTGACTCTTTGGAGATAACCACGCCGGCGGCGTGAGTGCTGGCGTGACGAGCAACACCCTCCAGTTTGCGGGCGGAATCAACCAGGTTATGAACAATTTTGTCCTCCTGGTAGATATTGTTCAGCTCACTATTCTCCTCCAGGGCTCTGGCCAGGGTCATGCCCGGCCGGAAAGGAACCAGCCGGGCGACGCGGTCAACATCACTATAGGCCATGCCCAGCGCCCGACCCACATCCCTGAGGGCGGCCCTGGCACCTAAGGTGCCGAAGGTGATAATCTGGGCGACATGGTCTTGGCCATATTTCTGCGATACATAAGAGATGACCTCATCACGGCGGTCATCCTCAAAATCCAAATCTATATCCGGCATCTCCTTGCGCTCCAGGTTGAGGAAGCGCTCAAAGACCAGCTTATTCTCAAGAGGGTCAACCTCAGTGATGCCCAGGCAGTGAAGGACAATGCTGGCAGCGGCACTGCCTCTGACTCCAAATAGAATGCCGTGCTCTTTGGCAAAGGAGATGATGTCCCAAACCACCAGGAAGTAATTAGCAAACTGGGTTTGCTTGATTACCTCCAGCTCGTAGTCCAGCCTCTCTTTTATCTCCAGGGTGGGCTGGGGATAGTATTGAGGTAGGTTCTGATGACAGAGGTCAGCCAGGAACTGGTCGGCGGTCTTACCTTGGGGCAAATCTATCTCGGGGAGGTGGAGACGACCAAACTCCAGCTTGAGGTTACACATATCGGCAATGCTCTTGGTGTTCTCCAGGGCTTGAGGAATATCCTTGTAAAGCTCCACCATCTCCTGGGGGCTCTTGAGGTAATAGAAGTCGCCAGCCATCTTTATTCTCTTGTCATCATAGATAGAGGAGTTGGTGCCGATACACATCAGCAGGTCATGAGAGGCGGCATCTTCCTCATTGATATAATGAACGTCATTAGTCGCCACCAGCGGTATATCCAGCTCTTGGCTCATAGAGATGAGAGTCTGGTTTATCTGCTCCAGCTCAGCAATAGGATGGCGCTGTATCTCCAGGTAGAAATCGCCGAAGGTCTGCTTGTACCACAGGGCAGCCTGCTTCGCCTCCTCAAGCCGCCCCCCTGCAATAAGCCGGGGGATCTCGCCGGCAAGACAGGCGCTAAGAGCAATAAGACCCTGGTGATGCTGCTCCAGAAGCTCCTTATCCACCCTGGGCCTGTAATAAAAACCCTCAAGCTGCGCCTTGGTAGTGAGCTGGATTAGATTGCGGTAGCCGGTCTGGTTTTTGGCCAGCAAGACGAGGTGGTAATTACTCTTATCGCTGGCATCCCGACCGAAGCGGCTGTTGGGGGCGAGATAAACCTCGCAGCCGATAATGGGCTTTATGCCCGCTTCCCTGGCGGCAAGGTAGAACTCAATAGCGCCATACAGAATGCCGTGGTCGGTTATGGCCAGGCTATCCATACCCAATTCTCCGGCTCTCTCCACCAGTTGCCGGATGCGGCACATGCCGTCAAGCAGGCTATACTCGGTATGGACATGGAGGTGTCTGAACATGGCTTTGATTTATTATAGCACAGGGTCGGTTTTTGGGAATATACTTTTAAGACATAACGGCCCAGAAATTAAAAACCAAACTTATTTTGGCTGCTTACCAACCTATCCCCCTAACCCCCTTCCCTTATAAGGGAAGGGGGTAATAGTTTTTTGAAGGGATTTCACCCCTTCAAACTACCCCATTAAACAAACCTAACCAATTAGAGGGGGTTGGGGGTGAAACCCCAAAGGGCGGGCTGGAAGAACAATAAGAGAGTTTAAGAGGGGCAAAGTCCCCCACTCCCCCAAAGATTTTGTATCGTTTCCCACCCGCCGCCCTAGAAAGGCTAGATTGAAGGGGCACAAGCCCCAAAGGGCGGGCTGGAAGAACAATAAGAGAGTTTAAGAGAGGCAAAGCCTTAAAGGGCGGGTGGGTGGGAAGTAAGACAAAACTTAAAAATGGGGGGCGGGGAAGAAAGAGATAAGTTAAAAAACTGGGAAAGAAAACGACCCCTATCCTTTTCCACCCCGACGGTGTAAAATCTTTACGGAATGAAATTGGGGATTTTGGGTACTAGTGCTAAAGGGCTATTCATGCTCTGTCTGCCCATCTTATTGCTCACCGCCAGCCTGGGCTGGGCGGCAAATAGCCACTGGCTTTATAATTATGGCTTTGAGAAATATGACGTCGGCCAGACTACCGGCCTGGCTGATTCGGAACTGGAGAAGGCAGCCAGCGGGCTAATCAGCTACTTTAACTCCGGTGAGGAGTATATCAGCCTTACCGTGATAAAAGATGGCGAGCCCTTTGAACTGTTTAACCAGCGGGAGGTAATTCACCTCAAAGATGTCAAGGGGCTGATTTGGCTGGATTATTGGGTCCTGCTGGGGACGCTGGTCTATGTTCTGGCTTATGCCGGGGTCTGCCTCTTCTGGCGGAAGCGAAGATACTGGCGAAGGCTGGCGTGGGGAGCAGTTGGTGGGGGTGGCTTAACCCTGGCCCTGATGCTGGCTCTGGGGCTGGGGGCACTCTTTGGCTTCGACCGCCTCTTCTGGCAGTTCCACCTCATCAGCTTCACTAACGAGCTATGGCAGCTTGACCCAACCAAAGACTACCTGATAATGCTCTTCCCCCAAGGCTTCTTCTATGATGCAACTACATTCTGCGCCATTGGGACTGCCGGGCTGGCGATAATTCTGGGTGGGGTAGCCGGGGGGTATCTGGCACTTACCAGAAGAAAGGCTACGGGTTAGCGGCTGTACCTCTCCTCTTGCCAGGGGTCGCCGTGATTATGGTAGCCATGAGATTCCCAAAATCCTGGTCTATCCTCGGCTATAAACTCAACACCGGTAACCCATTTGGCGCTCTTCCAGAAATAAAGCCGGGGAACGACCAGCCTCAGCGGATAGCCATGCTCCGGGGTCAGCGGTTCATTATTGTGTTTGATGACAAATAGGACATCTGGTTGGAAGAAGTCAGTCAGGGAAAGATTGGTGGTAAAGCCGCCGGCAGAATGGACCATGACGAATTTAGCTTCAGGAAGTATGCTGACAAGTTTCCGTATCTGGCTGGTACCTACTCCCTCCCAGAGGTTATCCAGTTTTGACCAGCTGGTGACACAGTGAATATCGGAGAATACTTTTACCCGGGGCAGCGACATGAACTGCTGATAATTAAGTCTTCGCTCCTGCTCCACCAGACCGGAAATGGTGAACACCCACTGGGAAATAATAATGTCAGGCACAGTACCATAGTGAAGCGTGGGCCATTTCTCGGTAAGCCTTTGCCCAGGCGGAACTCTATCCTTCCTCTCCGTGTCCGGGCTCTTGATTACTTCTTCGTCTTTCATAATATACCCATCCTATTTAGCCTACCCACCGCCTCGTTCTTTTCTCTAATTCCCAGTTTAGTCTTACTTATGGCTTTTCGCAATAGTTCAATTGACTGGTCGTAGGTCTCTCTATCTACGGGGTAGGGGATGCCGTCCTTGCCGCCGTGGGCGAAGCTGTAGCGGGCGGGGTCGCGGTAGCTGGGGGCAACCCCGTAGACCAGCTCGGAAATAAGGCTCAGGGCACGGGTGGTCTTGGCACCCACCCCTTTTAGCCCCAATAGCTGCTCAAAGTCTTCTGGCTGGCGCTCGTAGGTGCTAAGCAAAATCCGGCTCAGGCTATCGGGGTGGAGGTCTTGGGTGCTTAAGTAGTGGTGGGGAGGTAAGTCCAGGGTCTTCAGTTTTTTAAGGTCAGTAAGGATTTCATGAGGCTTTTGTCTGGCGACTATCTCAGCGATGGTTCTTCGGGCGGGGTCGCTTTCAGCAGCCACCAGGTTCAATGCCTGTCCCCTCGCCTCGGAGAGAACCGCCGAGTGAGGCTCATTGACAAAGCTGGAGACCTGCTCACCCAGCCAGTGATAGCGGCGGGCATAGCGGTTAGCCTCGTTCATCCCCTGTTGAATAACCGCCCACGAGCCACTCCGGGTAAAAATAAAGCTGTGGTGGTAGAGCTGGTAGCCATCCTGAACCGCCGAGCTATCTACCTTGGCTGACATCCGGCTGGCATGTACCAGTGGCGCCGGGTTTAGCGAAAGGGAGTCTCCCCAACGTTCTATCTCTTCTGGCGTTCTCCGTGAGGTCCTGCCCTTGCCGCCAGCGACAAACAGGCCCAGGTCTCGTTCCAGCCCCTTTAGCCCTTCTTTGAGAGCACCACACAAGGTAGTGGTAACGCCGCTGGAATGCCAGTCATAACCCAGAATACAGCCGAAGGCTTGAAACCAGTAGGGGTGAGAAAGCCGCCGCAGCATCTCCTCAGCGCCAAAGTCAGATACAATGACAATGGTAATCTCTCTAGCCAGCTTGACCATGCGGTCAAACAGCCAGGGTGGCACCCTGCCGTAATGAAGTGGCAGATTGGCAATACCGGTCCGTCTGGGAACAGCCGCTGACATTTTTTTCTCCAGTTAAGAAATGAATAAGGGTATGATACCTACCACAATAATTGCAGCAAACCCCAATCCAACCAGAACCCACCACCGGCCCAGCCCCTTGAAATACCGACCAATTGACTTCCAATTCAGCCCTATATGGGCAAAAACAAGAAGACCGAAAATACAAGAAATGATGACGTGAGGTGGGTAAAACATATCATTGGCGGGAGGGAAGAGCTTCTGTATGCCGCTTGTCACCATGGCCAGACCGAAGATAACCATAGCATGCCGATGCCACGCTTCATGGAAACCTCCTAATTAATTAGTTTGGGAGAAGTATCCTGTTCTTCAGCCAATAAGTCAAGCCTCCCATACCACCTTGCCGTCGATAATGGTCATCTCCACCCGGATGTCCTTGAGCTGTTCCGGAGGCGATGTTAGAGGGTCAGCGCTCAATACCACCATATCCGCCAGTTTTCCTGGAGCAATGGAGCCTTTTGTATTCTCTTCAAACGAGGCGTAGGCGGCATTTATGGTATACATCGCCAGCGCCTGTTGGGCTGAGATGGCTTCCTGTAGTAACAACTGTTGTCCTGATTCCGCCTGCCTAGTGACGGCGGCATAGATGCCAACCAGCGGGTTATCCGGGGCCACCGGAGAATCCGAGCTACCAGCAACAAGCAAACCACCGTCAAGAAGAGATTTAATACGATATAGCCACCTCTGGCGGTTGGGGGGAAGGGTAGCTAAATATCTTTCACCACTGTAGTAGAGAAAGGAGGGCTGAGTGACCACCATAGCTTCAAGCTTGCTTAAGCGTTCCAGTAGCTGGGGCGGGCACTCGGAGCAATGCTCCAGGCGGTGGCGCCGCCCAGCCAGGGGTGACTGGCTAGCGATATATTCCAGAGCAGCAATGGCGGCTTCCACCGTGCCCGGCTCAACGCAATGGATAGCCAGCTGAAATCCAGCCCGGTGGACACCCAATGCCTGCCGGTTTAATTCCGGCTGGGGCGGCTGCAACTGCCCCCTAGCCTCATTCAGCAAAACCTTTACCCCACCCAGGCGTAGCTGGTTACCACCTGAGCCCAAAGTCAGACCTGCCTGCTGAAACTGGGGTAAAGCCTCAAAACCAAACACCATCGACACCCGGCTGGCAAGTTTGCCGCTGTCTTTAAACCGCTTGAGGATTTGCCACCGAGCCCAATCATTGCTGGCTGTAGCCTCCTGCAATGAGGTGATGCCCATAGATAGATAGTGCCGATTAGCTGAGGCTATGCCCTCAGCCAGCTCACCCTCGGATAGCGGGGGCAACACTTTCTCCCTGATATAGCCCAGCATCTCAAACAGAAGACCGCTCGGCTCCCCGGTATCAAGGTCTCTGTCAATAAGCCCGCCCGGCGGCTCCGGGGTCTCCCTGGTGATGCCAGCCAGGGAGAGTGCCCGGCTGTTGAGGACACAGGCATGAAGCGAACGGTGAGCCAGGACTACCGGGTGGTTTGGTGCTGCCTCATCTAAATCCCAGCGATGGGGATGCCGCTTCTCCGCCAGGTAAAACTCATTGTAGTCAGTGCCGGTGAGCCATTTGCCCGGGGGCAGGCTCTGGGCTCGGCGGCGGATAGCCGCCTTTATGTCAGCAATAGAGCCTACCGATGACGGAC
>Ga0209979_1002704_pt1 | contig 16558 bp, 15 predicted proteins | sample AnhtaG_FD_183114 | JGI IMG/M metagenome (GOLD analysis project Ga0209979, IMG submission 183114) | Deep subsurface microbial communities from Anholt, Denmark to uncover new lineages of life (NeLLi) - Anholt_01485 metaG (SPAdes) (version 2) | ecosystem: Environmental > Aquatic > Marine > Oceanic...
CAACATGGCCGAGATTGAATTCAGCGTTTTATCACGACAATGCCTGGACCAACGTATTCCAGATGCGACGACGCTGCAACGGGAAGCGGCTGCTTGGGAAGAGGATCGCAACGCCCACAAAACGAAACTGAATTGGCGTTTTACCACCCAGGATGCACGCATCAAGCTTAAGCGTCTTTACCCAGCATTTCAAGATTGACAGAGCACTAGAAGCTCAGGACTCTTACGCCCCCCTCGGTCAGACTGAAAATAGCGATATCTACAGCTTTGCCTATCAGGGTTCCAGCCCTATACTTTCGGCCACCCTTGCTCCCAATCTGCTGCACTTGGGCAGCGGCACGGGGTATGAGCTGTTACTGCATGGCCTGGCCTACTGCAACTTCAATAGCCAACATCTGATCCCCCTGCGTGGCCCCGAGTTTATCGATGAGTTGACCCTGGAGGAGCTATCACAATTTGAGGTAGTTATCCTCTATGACTATCACTATCACGACCAAAAGCAAGCCTTCACCCTCCTAGGCGACTACGTCAGGGATGGGGGAGGGTTGATTATCGAAACCAATAACTCCCCTGACACTGCTGCCTTCTCTCTGCCTGACCCTGTTCCCGTAATGAGCACCAAGGCGACCGATTACGGCAGGATTGGAAACTCTCTAGTGTTGAACATGAGATAGTGGAAGGCATCGACCTATCTAGGTTCGGCCCGGCCATCTATGCCGGTGGTCCCTGGGGAGTCTCCTCGGTAGCGGAGGAGAGCATCCGGGATTGGGCCAGTCCTGTACTTTGGGCAAATGGTCATTCCATTGTAGTGGCGGGGAAATATGGCCAAGGAAGAGTGGTGTGGACGGGAATGAACCTACTGTACCATATCGCCAGCTACCAAAGTGAGGAGGAGTCCCGCTTTCTCGCTCAGATGATCCAATGGGTGTCGAATGAAGATGAGGTTGCCCAACCTCAGTATGAGGCTCGATTCGTGCACCCCCAGCGGAGAGAGGTCACCGTCCAGAGCCGGGCCAAAGGGGTGCTGTTCAAGGAGTCCTATTTCCCCAACTGGCATGCTTATGTGGCCGGGCAGGAGAGGCGGATCTACCGCGCGGGTCCCGACTTCATGTATGTGCCCATCTCTGAGGAGATCAGCTATCCCCTACAGGTAATCCTCCTATATGAGAAGTCCTCGCTGGAAAAGATTAGCATAGGAATCTCGCTATTGACGCTCGCGGGGTTGATCTTCTACGCCTTGGAAGGTTGGGTCGTGCCTCCTCTGCCGCGCCGCTTCAGACGCTTACTCCTTCAAAGGCCCGCAATGGCTCTCAAGGCGGTAAGGGACTGGTGGGCCGACGAAGAGTGATCTCTAACGACAGTAGTCACCTGGGACTCACTGAACCTTGACGTTGTGCCTGATCATCTTGATTCAACATACCCAAGAAGGACAGATAATCGTATCTGTAATCTGACCCCTACCGGATCGCCTGCATCAGGTAGTGATTATCCCTCCTTATCAACAAGATCGGTGGCGACGTTATGAAAGACCTGGGCTCCGACCCGGGACTCTTTCACCGCTGTGCAGATGGGCTTCGTTCCCTGCCTTACTCGGACTCTCAAGGATCAATTCTTCGCCAAATACAAGAACCCTTTCGCTCGGGCGAGAGGGGAAATGCACCAGGGGAGCGACGGGCGTCGAACACACAGGAAGCAACTATTCACCGCATTGAGTTCTCACCGCTTGAAGGTCCAGCAGACTACGATAAGTTATCGCTAGCCAGGAGGACAAAGCTATCTGGAAGACTCCCCAACCTATGCTATACCTTTTCACTTGAGCACAGCGCTTGCGTACCCAAGCCCTTTGAGATCAGGGCGAAGGAATTGACGCGGATCGCTTGGAGGAGCTCGGTGAGCTCTCCTAGAGATCTTTTGTAAGCATCCCGGTTCGCTTCTGTTCTAGGACAAAGCGTTTGCGCTCCCGAAGCCGCCGTCCGTGCACGTCTTAGGTCTGCCCGAAGAAATCCGGGTTCTCCTCCACAGTGAGGTCCTTGTACAGGCTAAAGCGCTGGGACATGTAGCCGATGCGCTTCTTAATCCCCTCGGACCGGTGCACGATGTCGTAGCCCAGCACCCATCCCCGTCCCGCCGTGGGCCGCAAAAGCCCCAAAAGCATCCGTATGGTAGTGGTCTTGCCCGCCCCGTGGGGTCCCAGGAAGCCGAAGATCTCTCCACTCCGGATGTCGAAGCTCACACCATCAACGGCAGTGAAGCTGTCGAACTGCTTCACCAACCCATCAGCTATGACTGCGAATTCGTCTACTCGCTGACTCATTGCTCGTTACTCGTTGCCTCTTCCCGTGCCCGGCGGCGGGTCAGGGAGATGAAAGCCTCCTCCATGCGTGGCTTTGCCTGGCGGAGGTGTGCCACTGCGATCCCCGCCTGCACCAGCGCGGTCTCCAGCCTTCTCTTCCAAACCTCGGCATGGGGCACGAACACATGCTGCAGGTCGCCGTAGGTCTGCACCTCCAGCAAGCCCTCCAGCCTCTCCGCCACCTGGCGCGCCTGTCGCAGCTTGTCGGGCCGCACCTCCAACAACTCCCCCTCCACCATGCCCTTGATAACCTCCGGTCGTCGCAGACGATCATGTCCCCCTGGTACATGAGCCCCACCCGCGAGCAGCGTCCGCCTTGTCCATGCAGGGAGTGCTCACCAAAAGGGTCACCCCCTGCAGGTGCAAATGGGTGAGGATGTCCCAGAACTCGCGTCGCGACACCGGATCAACACCCGTCGTCGGCTCATCCAGGAGGAGCAGATCCGGCTGGTGAATGAGAGTCCAGGCCAGAGACAGCTTCTTCTGCATCCCGCCGGTGAGGTGAGCGGCCGGCCATCCCTTGAACTCGGTCAGCCGGGCAAACTCCAGCAGCCGCTGCACCCGTCTCTTCCTCTCCGCTCCTCGCACACCAAACACGTCGGCGAAGAAGTGCAGGTTCTCAATTACTGTGAGATCACCATACAGGTTGAACTGATGGGCTACGTAGTGGATGCACTCCTCTATGGGCTCCGGCTCATCCACCGCGTCGAAGCCGGCGACAGTGGCTGAGCCCTGGCTGGGGTTCATGATAGCGGCCAGCATGCGGATGGTGGTCGTCTTGCCTGCGCCGTCGGCTCCCACCAGCTCGAAGGTCGCGCCGCGACGCACGCTGAGGGTGAGATCCTCGACAGCGATGACATTCTTGAGTCGCCTGGTCAACCCCTTGGTCTGGGTGATGAGGTCATCCATTCTTTAGTGAAACCCCGTGCTGCACTCTAACCGGTTACCGCACCTCATCCGGCACTCTGCAGCGGACGATCCTGAGGACGAGATGACCGAGTCATAAACATGCTCCCACATCCGGACCCCAAGACACGATGGCCGCCAGGACCGAACCCCAGCGATGCGGCTGGGCTCAGATCACCCCTCGCCCCTCCAGATAGGCCCGATATATCTCCTCCATCACCCTCACATCGGTTCGGGTGTCCTGGCCCGAAGAGCGAAAGGGCTCTCCAGTGCGCGCGCAGTAGACGAAGTGCTCCGCCTCGCGCCGGTAGGACCAGCTCCAGGCTGGCTTGGGAATGGGCCGACTGAACTCCTGCACATCGCCGGCCCGGTAGATCTCCACCTCGGCTGGTACGTTCTTCAAGAGAAGTGGCGGGGCCCAGGTCTTGACCCAGCCGTGCTCGAAGTACACCTGGGTGTGCTCGTCCCAGCGGTAGTGGGAGATCCCCCCCGATTCGATCGCCGCCCGCACACCGGCCATGTTCAGCACCACGATCCCCGTGTAGCCGTCGGAGTCGAAGTCCACCGCTTTGATCTCCACCCGATCCCCTGCGTCCAGAAACCACCTCAAAAGATTGAGGTGGTGGGTGTACTGCTGCAGGTAGCCCAGGTAGGAGCCCAGGAACTCGGGCGGCAGCCAGGCCGGGCCGCGCGCTGGCGCGGTGGGCTTGGGCACATCCGTTGTCTCCATGAGTGTGTCCAGGCCGCAGATCCAGTCCCCGCAGAAGCCGTGGTTGCGGGCGTAGAGCGGGCGGCCCAGCTCACCACTGGCGCGGAACTCCTCAATGGCTGACTTGACCAACTCATTCCCCGCATCGTAGCGCTTCATGTAGCCCACCATCAGCCGCGCGCCTGTCTCCTCCGCCGCAGCCAGGATGGTGTCCGCCTGCTCCACCGAGATGGCCATGGGCTTTTCCATGAAGACGTGCTTCCCCGCCGCGAGCAGGTCCCTGGCAATCTCCCCCTGCAGGCTGAAATCCGCCGAGACGGCCACAGCCTCCACCTCCTCGTCCTCGGCCAACTCCTCGTGGCTGGCGTACAGTCGAGGGATGGAGTAGCGGGCCTGCACTCTCTCACCCAACTCGCGGCGCACCTCTGCCAGGGCGATCAGCTCGCAATCGGGTAGGCTGGCGAAGTTGGGGATGTGCACTTTCTGAGCCATGAAGCCACATCCGACGTACCCCAGTTTCAGTGGATCCATGCGTCTGGCCTCCGTGTATCAGTTCCTTCTCATTCTGGGCAACAGGTCAGCGAGTGTGCGAGTCAACGGCCGTTACCCGTCTCCCCAAGTCCTCCCGATCTGCTTCATTCGATAGCCGAAGCCGGTACCCCGGATGCTGGCCGTGCTCACCCGACCCTCCACCACGTTGAACAGCCCAGGGTGTACCTTCCCCTCGGGTTCGGATGTGGCGGGGAAGAACTGGCGGGAGTTGGCTTCCACCCCCATAAGCGGATAGCTCCGTGCCGCCAGCCCCACTGACTGGATGAGCGCGATGCCGGGGTTGGTGAGATCCTGTACCGTGTAGGGGATACCCGCCTCAGCAGCCTTGGCGATGAAGAGCAGATCGCTGGACTGGCACTTGCAGGTCTTGAGGGCAATGCCCGACCAGCCCAACTCCATCGCCAGCTCCAAATCCTCGATGGTTGTCAGACTCTCATCCACCACCACCGGCTTGATCTCCGAGAGCTCATGCATGTCGAAGCGGTGGGCGTTGAGGTCGCGCTCGGTGGGCTGTTCGATGTACAGCAGCTCCTCAAAGGTGCGCTGGTCTGCCTCCTCAATTCGATGCAGCATCTCGATCAGGTACTCCGGCCCTTCGCACTGCTCATTGGTGTCGGCGGAGAAGTACATCCGCTCCACGCCGCGCCCATCCTGCACCTGGTGGGCCACTCGGCTCACCTCCAGCATACGGTCCACGTCCCAGTCGAGGTCATTCCCCCGCAGCTTCACTTTGAGGCAGATCAGTCCCTCCCGCTCTACCCACTGATCCAGCGACACCGGAAGCCCATCCTGGGGGTCGCTATCGTCGAGCTCGGGGACACGCAGTTTGTCCAACCCGCCCACCAGGTGGAAGATGGGAAGCTGGGGAATGTAGGCCGAGCGGAGGTAGTCAGCGGGGTATTTCCCGTCAAATTCAGAACCGAGGTGATAGCCCAGGTCCTGGGCCATGAAATCGCGACCGTAGCCATCGTAGGTGCAGATAGAATTCACGTCGCCGAAGGCATCGTGCAACGCAGCGTCCACGGGTGAAGCGCACACCAACGCACCCAGAAAGGGCATCTCCTCCGCCAGCCCCAGTTCGGCGCATGCATGGGCGTTGACTCGCCTCAGCTCCTCCTCGGTCTCCAAGAAGATGTCAATGGGATGGGCGTAGCCGTCATAGCCCTCGACTACCTTGGCATAGCGCCGCACCACCTCTCGCATTGCTCGGTCGCGTTCGGGGTGGAGCACGAGGGGGGAGGGAAAGCCCCAGAAATCGGCCAGGAAGATGGCGCCGAAGCCGGTGGCCCTCTCCCCTCGACGGTTCTCAACCGTGGCCCTCACCTGGCAGTAGGTGACCCTATCCATTACCACGGCACCGAACTTGAGTGGCACGCGGGCCACCTCGTCGGAGAAGAAAGGCTCGACGTGGATGACGCGAATGTCGGATTGCATGTCTATCACCTCCTGAGCAAGCGTCAATCAAGATGACGAGTCAACGAGGCAACATGTAACGAGTGATGGGCCAGTCCCCTTGTTGCCCCATTACTCGTTCACTCGTTGACTCGTTAACTCCAACTCACTCCAACCGCCGCAGCCTGGGAACCGCAAGCAGCAGTCCCCCGAACATCGCCAGCGAGATGAGCGCCTGTACGCTCACGGTCCAGGGTGCGCCCCAGCGGTCAGCCAGGGCGCCGGCTGGCAGGGTACCCAGTGGAGCCAGACCCCAGATCAGACGCCAGAAGCCTACGATCCGGCCTCGCATTTCCGGACTTACCGTCGTCTGCAGCAGCGCGCTGCGGGTAACCATGTAGGCATTGTTGGCCATACTCAGTAGAAAGAGGAAGGCCAGCGCGGGGTAGAAAAGAGGTGTGCGGGCAAACAGCAGCAACATCAGAGCTGAGGCCCCGCCCGAAGTGAGCAATAGCCACCCCTTGTGCTGATAATCCCCCAGTGAGGCCACCAGCAACGAGCCCAGAAGTCCCCCCAGGCTGGAGATGGCCGACATCATCCCCAGGCCCAAAGCCCCCCGCTGAAACACATCGGCGGCGAAGACGGGCAGAAAGGTCTGGTAGGGCAGGAGAAAGAGCACCCGGCCCAGTTCCACCCCCAGAATTATCAAAAGGGTGCGCTGGCTCACGACGTAACGGATGCCAGCCACGAACTCGCTGCTCACCGACAGTTCCGAGGCGTGGGCGGGGCTGGAATTGGGAAGTTGAAGAAAGAGAAGGACGGTGCTCCCGTAGAGCGCGGTGACGATGAAGAAGACCACCGCCACTCCGGCTTGGTCCACCAGAACACCGCCCAGTGTGGAGGAAAGGATGCCCATTAAGGCCATGCCCATGGTGTTGAGAGCCATGGCGTTGAGCAGTGCCCGCCGGCCCATCAACTCGGTGGTGTAGGACTCGCGGGCGGGCATGATGAAGGAGAAAAGCAGGCCCAGGACCAGGGAGTGGAGGGCCAGCACCCAGATGGGGACATGCCCCAGCAGGGCCAGCACTGCTACCACGAGGGGCATGATCCCCAGCCCCGCCTGGCCCAGCAGCATCAACCGCCTCTTCTCCATGCGGTCGGCGACGATGCCCCCCACAAAGGAGAAAATGATGGTGGCCACGCTCCAGCCTGTGCTCACCCATCCCAGGGTCAGGGCAGAGCCACTGATGGTGTAAACCAGCCAGTTCTGAGCCAGGCTGCCGATCTGCCAGGCCATGAAGGTGGTCAGCCGACCGGCCAAAAGCCAGCGGAAGGGCACCACGCGCAGCGCGCTGAAGGTGCTTCGTCCCCAGAGTCGGATCACAATCGGCTCACCCTCTATGGCACTGCCCCTGATGCTCCTGGCAGGTCACCCAGCCGCATACCTGGCAGCGAATCTGGCTGTACACGCACAATGGTCGGTTGCACACGGCGCAGGCGCCCACATCAGCCTGGCATAGCTTACAGAACTCGCGCTTGCAGGCACTGCAATACAGCACGCAGTCATCACACGCCAGGTGTCCATTGGCACAAAGGTGGAGACGATAGTTGGGCATCCCACAGACATCGCACAGCATTGGTTCAACGCGATGCAGCAGCGGATCCCAGATGAAGTTCTTTCGGATGGAGCCATATCGGTTCTCTATCCGCACCACCAGAGCCAGCTTAGGCTGAGAGATGAGCGCCACGTTGATCAGGTCCAACACCAGGCGCAGGCGATACTTAGCCCGTGCGTCGGCCAGCTTGTGTTCCCGGTCCGCCTGGGCGAAGGCCAGCTTCTCCTCCAGGCTCCTGCGGCGGCCCTCATCCTCGGTGCGGGCCAGCCTCCGCCGGAGGTCGGCCTCGGTGTCGTCGTAGAAAGTCTGCAGGCGGGCCAGGTCCAGCTCCAGGCGGCGGGCGGTGCGCTTCTGGAGGGCCTGCAGGGTGGGAGCGGCCTTGCGCGCCACCGCCTGTGCCGCCCGCTCCTGGAGCAGCCGCAGGCTCTCCTCGCTTAAAGGAGAAGCATCAGTCGAGCCCTCCGCACGCCAGGCCAGGGGAGCCTGGGGCACATCTGGCAGGTGGGACTCCCTTTCAAGGAACACCCGACCCCAGGCCTCATCCAGTTCCCATGCTGGCTGGCCGCTGTTCACGTCCATGAGAATGGACACCAGTTCCTCCTGCTTCTCGTCAGACACGAAGGCCGCCTTGAAATTGAAGCGCAGGTAGTGGTGAAGCTGGGGCTGTGGCTTGGCCTCCTTTTCAGACTGAAGCCGGCCATTGGCCAGGCCCATCTGCTTCGGGATCACCTGGAAGAGATCGGGCTTCTCCAGGCGCACCGGGTTGATGTACCAGTGCACAACGTGGCCCGCCTCTCGTGCCGCCTCGGTGATCTGATCGACCAGGGAGTGGCCATAGGTGAGATGGGTGGCCTTGGAGTGGGCGGCGGCCACCTCTTCATTGAAAGTCAGGCGCAGGTAGCCATCCACGCCGAGCCGCTGGCTCACCTCGTCGGGTAGCACCACATCCACCAGCCCGTAGGCCGGGCGATCAAGGAGTGCTCCGTGGGACTCAAGAAAGCGTAGGACGAAAGTTTCCAGCTCGTTGGCCATTAGCCCTCACCCACCCCCAACCCCCTCCCTCTCCCGAACTTCGGGAGAGGGAGGGGGCAGGCTGGTCCTTCACTCCACCCCGAAGTCTTTTCCAAATAGAGCCTCATCGTAGCCCTTCATGGTTTCATATGCCTGTCGCGCCTGCACCAACGTCTCACCCAGGGCTTCCATCTCCGCTTCTACTTCCTCCGTCGTCTGAGATCGGGTCCAGATATCCATAACGATGTCGTCGAAGTCGCGCTCATCGGCCAGGTCCCCCAGGATCATGTCCATCTCCCCGATAACCAGCTCGAACATGTTAATCTTGGAATCCAGGATGCGCAGGATGTGATCCTCAATGGTGCCCTCGGCGGAGAGGTTGTAAATCTCTACCTCCCGCTTCTGGCCGATGCGGTGGATGCGCCCCACCCGCTGCTCGATGCGCATGGGGTTCCAGGGCAGGTCGTAGTTGATCATGCGGCGGCAGAACTGCAGGTTGCGCCCCTCGCCGGCCGCTTCGGTGGAAAGCAGGATCTGCACCGGGCCCTCGAAGGCGGCGATGGCCTCCTTCTTCTGGGCCTGGGTCAGGTCACCCCGGTAGACCACAAAGGAATGCCCCACTTCCTCCAGCATTCTGGCCAGATAATCGAGGGTGGCCAGGAAATGGGTGAAGATGAGGACCTTTTCATTGCTAGCGGCCAGGAGCTTGAGCAGGGCCTCGGCTTTGGCTGATTGAGACACTGCCGCCGCTTCTTCAGATAGGTGGGCTGCCTCGCTGCGCTGTTGGGGGTTGAAGTTGCGGCTGGCAGCCAGCTTCTCCAGCGTCGGGCGCACCGCCATCGCGCTGGATCCCACCTCCCGCTGCAAGATCTGGAGGATGAACTTCTGTACACCGCCAGCCCCCGTGTGAAAGCACTCACGGACGAAATGGCTGACCCCTTCGTACAGGGCCTGTTCCTCTGGGGTGAGTTTGAGGCGGATGGTGTAGGCCCGGCGGCGGGGCAATTGGATGTTGACCTGGGCACGGGTATTGCGCACCATCACGTCGGCCAATAGCTCGCGGAGGAGCCCCCGGTTCTTGGGAGAGCGAGGGTCGCCCCGCACCACAAATCGGCGCTTGAACTCCCTTTCCGTCTTGAGCTGCCCCGGCTTGAGCACAGTGATGAGGTTGTACAGCTCATCCAGCTTGTTCTGCACTGGCGTGGCGGTGAGCATCAAAATATACTTCTTCTCCAGGGAGTTGGCGAATCGCCAGGAGACGGTGGCCCTGCTCTTTAGATGGTGGGCCTCATCTATGATGACCATGTCGTAGGGGATATGCTGAATGATCTGACGATTGCCCGTCAGTCGGGCTGTGGCCAGGGAGGCGATCACCCGGTCGAAGTGCTCCCAGCCTTTGTCTCCCAGGGCCTGGAAGCGCGGGTCATCGTGGGTGATGAAATCGAGCAAGAACTTGTTAGCCATCTCCTCCCGCCACTGCTGGGTCAGGCCAGGCGGGGTGAGAATAAGCACCTTCTTGACCAGCCCCCGCAGCATGTACTCCTTGAGCACCAGCCCGGCCTCGATGGTCTTGCCCAGTCCCACCTCGTCGCACAGGAGCCCCCGGCCTCGGAAGCGGCGCAGGGCCGTCTGGGCAGTGCGCAGTTGATAGGGGAAGGGTTGGACGGCGATGGCTTCCAGTGACAGCAGCTCGTCAAAGCCCTGGATGAGGGATAGTCGTTCGGCCTGGAGGCGCAGGTGATACAGTGACTCCTCGGCGAAGGCTCCGCGAGCTACGGCGGCGAGAATGGATTGGCTCCCAGGGGAGAGAACCAGGTCGTAGTCCTGAGTCATAGCGGTTGCTTCCGTCGGTCTGATGATTATAGATTGAAGGGTCGTGCTGTCAGGGGTTGCCACCTCGGCGGCTGTTTGAGGTTGCTTTTTCTGTCCAACCAGTGTATCATTCCCTGGCCAGGACAGGCTATTACGGTTCATCAAAAGGAGTGAAAGGATGACCTTTGCAGAAAGGTTAGAGATTCTAGCGCAATTATACCCTCAGGGACAAGTCAGCCAGTTAGTGGAGCGCACACTGGACAAGCTATTCTCCTATGAAGCCCAGACTTGTCGTCAGCAACTGGCGCAACTTAGGGCGGACCTGGCTGAGTTCGAAGCGCGCTACCGTATGGATTCGGACCATTTCTTCGCCCGTTTCCAGGCAGGGGAGATGGGCGATGACATGGATTACATGGAGTGGGCTTCACTCTTCCAGATGGCCCAGAAGCTCCAGCAGCGCTTGCGCGTCCTGACCGACGAGGCGTCAGCATGAGCGTGGCTGAATACCTTGACGCTGTGAAGGAGCGGTTGCTGACCGATCCGTTAATCCTGCACTTCACTATCGTCAGAGAAAGGTCTACGCTGACAGATGGGCATCTGCGCGCCCGGCTCACATTGTCCAACGGTGACTTGCTGGAGTTTTCGGAGTACGTGACACTGTCCTCCACTGGCCAGATTGAGGTAGTCACGTACAGCTATCACTGGGCAGACGCAAGCGGGAACCTGATCAGGCGTTGGGACAACGCACCTCACTTCCCTCATCTCTCGGCCTTCCCTCACCACATCCATATCAGCCGCGAGGCGAATGTAACCCCAAGTAAGCCGATGCACATCTTCCAGGTGCTCGATGAAATCGCTGCCTGCCTCTCCCGAACAGACTGATCATAGCACCTCATTTATCGTTCTCACGCTGATCCCCTCCACCGCCTCCTCCGGCCCACGCAGTATCACCTCGTGGGCCTGCTCCGGCAGCAGGTCGAAGAAGTTGTCGCTGACGCGCAGCTCCGGACGGTGCTCGATCCACACCCCCCAGGCGAAGCGGTCAGCCTTGACGGTCAGGCGGTATTCATCGCCACCAAGGGGCTGCAACGAACGATCCAGCTTCAGCAGTGACAGGGACAGGTCCTTCCACATTGCCAGGAAGTAGTGATCCTGGCTGACCATGCGATCACCCTGTAGGAAGCGCACCCAGTAGTAGCGCCTCTTCCGCTCGTTCTCGGAGAGATCGAGCAGCAGGAGATGCATCAGCTTCTGCGAGCAGTTGGCCCCTGACACCACCCGCTCGCGCGCCAGCACATGCAGGTCAGGACTGTCAAAGGTCCCCCAGCCGTACTCCAGTACGCCTCGTGCATCCGCCAACGTGTCATTCACCAGCCAGATGGAGAGGCCATTGGCCTCCTCTTTGAAGGAGACCATCAGGGGAGCGAAGGCACGCCGTACAGCGTAGAAACTGGGCTTGCGGTTGAGGTAATAGTCCACGATAGTCCAGCCGGAGGTGGCTCCCCAGCAGTCGGAGTACATCCAGAAGAGTGTTCCGCTGGTGGCGAACTTGCGCCGACGAAAGTGGCTCAGGGTGTAGCGATAGGCCTCGGCCTGGAAGGCCTGGGCCAGGAGGAGGTAGTCCTCCAGTGAGAGATCCCCGATCTCCCTTCCGAAGTGCGCGCGCAGGGCCATGCCGACCACGCCGCGCTCGAGGGTGTTATTGTGGAACTCCCAGGAGGGGGAGCCCACAGAGATTTCGTCGGCGGGAAGGCAGCACTCCAGGGTATCGCGCACCGGCGGGGCCAGGAAGCCGTACTCGGAGATGAACTTCCCCCCGTCGGCGGCGTAGTCCCTGTAGTGCACACGGCCCTCATCCCTCCGGCCCAGGGAGATGTCCCAAGCGTGCCGGTCTCCCAGTTGCTCGGAGTTGGGGTCGAGGCCCCCGTAGGGGCTGGAGGGCCAGTAGGGCCGGTTGGGATCGAGCTGGGCGCAGAGTTGAGGCAGCAGCTCATGGTAGACCCGCCAACCGTAGAAGGGACCCTCCGGACGGAGTCGGCGGAAGATCCACTGGTTCTCATTGTTGCCGCACCAGAGGACGAGACTGGCCCGATTGCGCAGCCGTTTGATGATCAACTCTGCTTCGCGCTTCACCTGGGCCACGAAGTCGGGCCGGTCGTCGGGGACAAGTGAGCAGGCGAAGAGAAAGTCCTGCCAGACCATGATACCCTTGCGGTCGCAGGCATCCCAGAAGGCATCATCCTCGTAGATTCCCCCGCCCCACACGCGCAACATGGTGAAATTGGCCTCCACTGCGTCGTCCACCAGCGATTCGTACTTTTCAGGCCTAACCCGAGCCATGATGGAGTCCGCGGGTACCCAGTTTGCTCCCTTGCAATACACAGGCACACCGTTGACGGCGATGGTGAAGGACTGGCCCTCCTCGTCGCCCAGCGGCTCCTGGCGCAGCTCGATCTCCCGGATGCCGTACCGGAAACTCCTGGAATCCTCCACCTGGTCATTGAGAAGCAGATCGCAGGTGACATCGTACAGATAGGGCTCCCCCAGCCCATTGGGCCACCACAGGCGGGGGTTCTGGATGCTGAGGACGTCGGTGAGCAGGTTGTAGCCGGGGACCACTGTGGCCTCCAGTTGCTTCTCCACACCATTCTCGCCGTCAAGCCTCAGACACAGGAAAACCTCTCTTTCCGCGTCGGAAAAGCAATTCACCTCGAACTGGACGTTAATCCGAGCGCCTGTGTCCGTGAGCTGTGTGGCGAGGTAGACATCGCGCAGGGCCACCGTTTCGTAGGAACGCAATTCGACAGAGCGCCAGAGGCCGCAGGTCATGAGCCGCGGAGCCCAATCCCACACCACCGAGAACTGTGCCCGGCGCAGAAAGATGCGCGCCATCTCCCGCGGATCGCCAGGCCCCTCCCCCGCCTGGTAGGGGGTGAGGTCCTGCTCCCGTGCCCAGCGGAGGCCGCAGTCCACCCGCACCACGAGCAGGTTCCCGCCAGAGTGGATCGCGTCGGTGACATCCACGGTGTAGCCCACCAGCGCATTGCGCGACTGGCCGAGCTGCTGGCCGTTGAGCCAGACGTCAGCCAGCGTATCCAGCCCCTCGAAGTGCAGCTCCACCCGGTCCCCGATGAACTCCTCCGCGACCTCGAAAGTGGTGGAGTACCACCAATCTTTCTCCTCCATCCACTCGCACTGCTTCGCGTTCTCCCCGAAGAGGGGCTCCTCGATCACGCCCGCCCGCACCATATCCAGGTGCACGTCGCCCGGCACATGGGCGGCGTAAGCCCCCTCGTCAGGGACACCGGTCTGTGGCCAGTTGGCTGCCTCTCCCTGCCCGGCGTCGCAGAAGCGCAGGGCCCACTCCCCATCCAGCGAAAGCGTTTTCGTCAACACGGTTCATCTCCCTTGGCACTATCTCTTTCAACTAGCGTTCTACGCAGCATCAACAGGGCGATCGCACCAGCTAGGGCATAGAGCGTGCCCGCTACGTTTAGCATTACTACAACACCAAGACGATCTGCCAAAGCGCTTGCCAGCCCTTGTCCACCTACCGTACATAATGCCACAGTCGTCCCAAGAGCGCCGAAAATTCGCCCCCGGTAGCGATCGTCCACGCTGTTCTGGAGCATCGTTTGAGAGCTGATGTAAACACCTGTCGCTAATATGCCTATCAGACACAGAACTACCAGGGCTAACAAGAGCATTGGAAAATTAAACATGATCAGAAGGAGCAATCCCATTCCCGCAAGAGTCAATGGGAAGATACGATGTAGCTGCATGACAGTATCGATATGCCCAAAGACCAGTCCACCTATCAATCCGCCCAACCCTCGTAGGGTCAACAGCCACCCCAACTCCAATGCCCCACCTTGTAACAACTCCACAAAGGGAACCAGCAATGCATTGATGACCCCTTCACCCAAGAGAGCTATCGCTCCCCCAATAAAGATGGCAGCGATCAAGCGGTCCCGTTTCACCATCCGTACCCCCCCCAGCCACTCTCGCCAAATGCGCATCCAGGCCATTGCAGCACCCCCTTCCATGCCAGTGGCTTCAGAGGCTTCTACAGACAGATCCGGCGACCAGGAAACCAACAAAATCATCGCGCCAGCAATGAGACAGGACGCGCTGTCGAAGAACACTACGCTGGTCAGCCCCAGCAGCCCCACTAACGCTCCGCCAATAGTGGGGCCGATCAGCATGCCGAGGTTGCTGTTCAGCGCAATGAGCGAATTTGCTGCCATCAAGTGCTCCTCTGCCACCAGGCGCGGAAGAAGGGCATTTTCGGCTGGGCCAAAGAACTGGGCAATAGCCGACTCGAAAAAGGCTACCAGGTAGAGGACCCATAGCCATTCGACCGACCTTACGGCAAGCAATAGCAGAAGGAGAAAGGCTGTTGATAGCCTGACGATGACCATCGTCCGTTTCCGATCCCAACGATCCACAAACACGCCCGCAAGGGTGCCCAGCAACACGCCTGGCAAGGTTCGAACGATGAACAGCAAGCCGGTGGCCAAAGCTGAACCAGTAACCTCATACACGTAGAAGGGAAGGGCGACGTTGAGTACCCAAGTGCCAATTACGGAAGCAAGACGTGCAAACCAAAGTAGGGCGAAGTTGCGTTGGCGCAAAGTAGTGAGCATCGTTAGCCTCTTTCGGACAGGGGCTGGCCTTGCCCATCAGTGAGTTCCACTTCCTACGGGTACATCCTACCCAGCATCCTTGGAAAGGCGATGGTCTCCCGGATGTGCTGGAGACCGCAGATCCAGGCCACAGTGCGCTCCAGACCCAGTCCAAAGCCGGAGTGGGGCACGGAGCCGTAGCGCCTGAGGTCCAGGTACCATTCGTAGGCCTGACGGGGCAGGTTGTGCTCCTCTATGCGCCGCTCCAAAAGCTCCAGGCTGGCGGTGCGCTGCCCTCCACCGATGATCTCCCCATACCCTTCAGTGGCGATGAGGTCCACCGAAAGCGACAGCTCCGGACGCTGGGGATCACTTTCCATATAGAAAGCCTTACACTGGGTCGGGTAGCGATGGACGAAGACCGGCTTCTCAAAGTGCTCGCCCAGCGCCGTCTCATGCGGAGCGCCGAAATCCTCGCCCCACTGGATGTCAATCCCCTCAGCGTTGAGGAGCTCCACCGCCTGGTCGTAGGAGATGCGGGGGAAGGGGGGCACCACTTTCTCCAGCTCTGTCGTATCCCGTTCCAGCACCCCCAACTCTGCCGCCCGTTGCTCCAGCGCCGTCTGGACGATGTAGCTGACGAACTGCTCGGCGATCTGCATGCACTCATCCAGGTCGCAGTAAGCCATCTCCGGCTCCGCCATCCAGAACTCCATCAGGTGTCGCCGGGTCTTGGACTTCTCCGCGCGGAAGGTGGGGCCGAAGCAGTACACCCGGCCCAGGGACATGATGGTCGCCTCGCTGTAGAGCTGGCCGCTCTGGGCGAGATAGGCTGGCTGGCCGAAGTAATCGGTCTGGAAAAGGGTGGTCGTGCTCTCACAGGCCGAGGGGGTGAGAATAGGGGTGTCCACGTTGAGGAAGCCGTGGGAGTCCAGCCAGTGGCGGATGGCGCGAATGATGGTGGCCCGAATGCGCAGGATGGCCCACTGGCGGGAGGAGCGGAGCCACAGGTGGCGATGGTCCATCAGGAACTCGACGCCGTGTTCCTTAGGGGTGATGGGATACTCTTCAGCCAGTTGCACGATCTGGACGTCGGTCAGCCCCAGCTCGTAGCCGCCTGGGGCCCGCTCGTCGGCTCGCACTACACCGGTTACGATGAGCGAGCACTCCTGGGTGACCGCCTCCGCTGCGGCGAAGGCCTCGGGGGAGATCTCCCGCTTGAAGGCTACGCATTGAATGATCTCGGTGCCATCCCGGACCAGCAGAAACTGCAGCCGTCCCTTGTCGGTCTTGTTATACAGCCAGCCCTTGACCGTCACCTCCCGGCCCACATAGTCCGCGATGTGCTCAATATACACGTGCTGTGCCACTTTTATTCCCCTCTCTATCTCTAACCCTGACTGGTCAACACCTATTCTACCCCCGATCTGAGCTTCCGTCAACCTGGCAAAGAGCGGGCCATCTCCGGGTGCATTTCAATTTGGGGGCAAACTGTAGGCCTTTTGCCACAATTTCTCAAAGCGGCCACTCATAATCGCTGCTCGGACCGGCAGGAGTCTCTCAGCACCGTCACGGCTCCAGC
>Ga0209979_1002705_pt1 | contig 16555 bp, 12 predicted proteins | sample AnhtaG_FD_183114 | JGI IMG/M metagenome (GOLD analysis project Ga0209979, IMG submission 183114) | Deep subsurface microbial communities from Anholt, Denmark to uncover new lineages of life (NeLLi) - Anholt_01485 metaG (SPAdes) (version 2) | ecosystem: Environmental > Aquatic > Marine > Oceanic...
GTTAGTGAAATCAGAAAGGAATACGTAAACAGACAAAGGAATGTGATGAAAATCTATTAATCAATGATGGCAATCAATATAGTACAGTATCATCAGCAAGTACAATATAAGATCAGGTCAACTACTGTGTTGGTAGTTAAATTTAAATACTAAAGAGTAATAGTATATTATGGGGATAAAAACTATGAAGAAAATAATTCCTATACTAATAGTTGGAGCGTTAGTCTCATCAGGAATTGGGGCTATTGCTTCATCTGAGGCTGATGAAACACAAGTAACACAAGAGTCGATTTTTCTTTCAACACCAATGTTTAAAGATATGGGCGAATATATCAGCGTAGAACTACCTGAAGCAACATCATTGCTCATGAAAACAGGTAAACCCATTCTGCCGGTTATAACATGGACGACTACCTTTGAACTCGGGACAAAAATTAAGGGCGTCGAAGTTACATATGACGTGGAAGAATATACACTGTCAAAAAAGATACTTCCTGCACCATCACCAGTTCCTTTGTCTGCTACATTGGCATCTAAAAAACTGTCAAAAAAAGTATCATTAGATAAGGAAGTATATCTAAACTCAAAATGTTATCCAGCAGAGCCATATACTGTTCAGAAAAGTGCTGGATTAAAGAATGGGGAAAATGTTCTCTATGTAAACGTCAGAGTTAACTGCCAGTATTCACCGGCAACAAACATACTCTCTGTGCCCAATGAAATAAATATCCGCATAGAATATCAAAAACCAGATGTGCCTTTCTTTACTGGTACAGATGAATACGATATGCTTATCATAGTACCTGAAGAGTTTACAACAAACCTTCAACCATTGATAGATCATAAAAATACTATGGGTATAAGTACAATTGTTAAAACACTTGAGGACATTTATGCTGAGTATACGGAAGGAAGACATGATCCAGAAAAAATTAAACTGTGTATCTATGATATGAAGGACACCTATAATATCAAGTATGTTTTACTTGCTGGTGGTAGAAAGGCTCAGAAAGTAGAATGGTATTTACCAGAGTTTAGAAACAACAATGATGACGGCTGGGAAAGCGGATTTGCTAGTGATCTCTACTATGGAGATATCTGGAAGACAGTAGAAAACGATACTCAAGTCTTTGAAGACTGGGATTCCAATGAGAATGAAATCTTCGGTGAATACAAAGGATTCTCAAAAGATATCATGAACTTTTATCCTGATGTCACTGTGGGAAGGATTCCCTTCCATTATGCCTTTGAGCTTGATATCGTCGTTGATAAAATTATTGAATATGAGACTGGAGCTGATGATTCATGGTTTAAAAAAGGCATCATGATCGCTGGGGATACCTTCCCAAATGGCAACACATACTACGAGGGAGAAATGGAGACTGATCATACAGGAGATCTTCTTGAGGACGATGGATTTGAAATAGAAAAACTATGGACATCTCTGGATACCATGACTGGCGTGCCTGACGTTGTAAAAGCTATTTCTGCAGGTGCTGGTTTTGTACATTTTGCAGGACATGGAAATCCTTCCACCTGGTCAACACATCCACCAGATGATGAAGACACATGGATTACTGGTCTTTCATGGACAGATATGTATAAGCTAAGAAATCGTGAGAAGCTTCCATTCATTCTTGTTGGCGGATGTCATAATGCTCAGTTCAATGCAACCATGGGATATATACTAGAAGGAATTCGGGCAGTTGGTATCAAAGAATATTTCGACATGAATGGATCTGATGATGGACCAGATGAAGATGGAACTTTTGGAAAATTCTGGCTTAAGGAATGGGTACCTCGAGATTTCTGCTCATGGCTGTTGTTGAGAAAGAACGGCGGAGCCATTGGTTCCATAGGAATGAGTGGTCTTGGATATGGATATGTTGATCAGCATGCTGGAGCAGGTCTTGGTGGATGGATTGAACCACGAATGTTTGATGCCTATGCCAATCAAAGCATCCATATAATGGGAGAAGCACACGACCAGGCAATAACTGATTACATCAACATAATTGGTAATGTAAATTCTGGTCAGATCGACAGAAAGACCATTGAGGCATTTACGCTTCTTGGAGACCCAAGCTTAATGCTTGGCGGGTATTAAATAATACCCATTTTCTTTCTCTTTTTTTTAATTTTGTTTTTTTTTGTAATGGTCAATTTGATGGGTTACACATAAAACTGATTATGAGCTATAATAGCAAACTCTACTTAATTGCGTAGATGTTAATATTGGAGTGAACCCCCAATATGTAACCCTTTACGATGACCACTACAAATTTTGTTTTTTTTCTAATTAATTGTACATTTTCTGTATAAATTCTATTTTTTTCCTTGTATTTGACAGTTAAATTTAAATGTAATAAATATATAATATATACGTAGGGGAAAATATGAAGAAAATAATTCCTATACTAATAGTTGGAGTTTTAGTCCTATCGGGAATTGGGGCTATTGCTGTAACTGAGGCTGATGTAAACCGAGTCGAAAAAACAATTCTTTTATCAGAACCTGTTTTTGATGATGTTGGTGAATATATAAATGTTAATTTCGAAGGTGGAATAACATCAATTCTTATGTCACCTGGAAAACCAATGTTGCCAGCTGCAACAATAATAAATACGTTTGAACCTGGGACCAAAATTGAAAATATTCGTGTTTCTTATGATGTTAAAGAATATGTACTATCAAAGAAGATACAACCAGCACCAGAACCAGTACCATTATCTAATAATTTACAGTTGACCAAACAAATAGAGAAAGTAAAAGCAGATGAAAATATATACTACAGTTCAGAGCTTTATCCAAGTGAACCATACACGATCTCAAGAGGTATTGGTCGAAATGGTGATGAAGGAATCGCTCTTTTTGTTACAATTAAAGTTACACCTCAATATTCGCCAGAAAATGATTTACTCATAGCACCTGTTGGTCCAATTTCAGTGGAAATAGAATATTATCCACCAGAAGCTCCTCTCTTTACTAGTGATGCATATGATCTTCTTATTATAACCGATTCAAAATTTACATCAAATCTTCAACCACTTGTTGACCATAAAGAAGCCATGGGAGTAAGAACAATAATGGAAACTGTTGATAATATCTATGCAAACTATGATGGTCGTGACGAACCAGAAGATATTAAATTATTTATCAAAGATGCTATTGAAGATTGGGGTATAAAATACGTTTTATTAGCAGGTGGCAGAAAAGGACAAACGCTTCAATGGTATGTTCCCACAAGACAAACACATAATGATGATGGTTGGGAATCTGGATACTCTAGTGACCTTTATTTCGGTGATATCTATAAAGATGATGGTGGCCAACCAGTATTTGAAGATTGGGACTCCAACGGAAATGATATTTTTGCAGAATGGGGTGGTTTTGGTCAAGGAGATGTTATGGATTTCCTTCCTGATGTAGCCGTTGGTCGTCTTCCATTCAGATATTCATACCAAGCAGATATCATAGTAGATAAAATTATTACATATGAGACGACAGCAGATGATTCCTGGTTCAATAACGCTTATGTTATCTCTGGTGATACGTTTCCACCAGCAAGAGGAGGTTCTCCTGGATGGTTTGAAGGTGAAATGGAAACAGACATTACTGCTAATCACTTAGAAGGAGAAGGTTTTAATGTAGAAAGACTGTGGACTTCCTTAGAAACATTTACAGAACCAGCAGACGTTGAAAATGCATTTAACTCAGGTGCTGGCTTTGTTCATTTTGCAGGACATGGAAATCCATCATATTGGGGAAACTTTCTCCCTAATGCAGAAACTGAAGAAGGAATGGTTGATGGTCTTCAGTTAAGTACCATGAAGAAGTTAAAAAACAATGATCAACTTCCAATAGTTATAGTTGGAGGCTGTCATAACTCTCAGTTCAATACTACCATGACAAATATCATTTTAGGTATCAGAGAATACGGCTTCTTGAGCTACTTTGGATTATGGAATGATCCAACTAAAAATTCCAATAGATTCTGGTATAAGGAATGGGTACCAGCCTGTTGGTCATCATGGTTAATTTTCAAAAAGAATGGCGGTGCCATTGGATCTATTGGAAACACTGGACTTGGATACGGATATGTCAATAACGGGGCTACTGAGGGACTTGGCGGTTGGATTGAACCAAGATTTTTCGATGCATATACTAACCAAAGTAAAGACATACTTGGAGAAGCACACTCCACAGCAATTAATGATTATGTTCTAATAATCGACAGAGTCAACAACGATCAAATAGACCGAAAAACAATTGAAGAATGGGCGCTTATTGGTGATCCCAGCCTAAAAATTGGTGGATATTCATAAGTAGGAGTTTACACCAGTGAAATTGAGGCAGGTCGTCCATTAAAAAAGGATGATAGATGCAGAATAGCGCCTAGATTATTAAATCAGGACATAGATAATACTTTGTGTAATTGAACTATACTTCCTGCAGTAGAAATGCTCCTAAACATTTGAGTTTTTCTTCGTAGCAATCAGGATATAAAAATCGTTCAGTTGCAGAAATGCTGCTCAGTATTGAATTTCCGTCTTGCGGTGTAAAACAGAAACCAATTACTTCGTTTTCATTTATAACATGTATCGTTGGAAGAACTATAACAGTTTGATCAAGTATTCTCCCGTAATGTCCGTATTCTCTGCCAAATGAAAATACCAAATTAGCAGCTTTTTTATACGTTACTGCCACCCGAGGATTATCAATAAATCCCTGTATGGCTTCATCTTTTGTTATCTTTTTATCAAGTTTAACGTCATACCATATACAGTGCATATATTGAGTGTTGAGCTTTAAAGCACTTGAAAAGATATTCAGCTCAATACCTAACGTTTTGTAGAGGTGATAGACATCTACCGCATGGTGTGTTCCCATTTTTTCATCTTTATGTGTACCTACCTCTGGAGAGGGGATAAAGCCTTTCACCTGACTAATGTCATTTGCCCTTCGGATACAGAGGAACCGTCCTTCTTTCATATGATTTTTTTTGTTTTCTATTGCAAGTGTTTTAATTATTACTGCGATGTTATGTGTATTACAACTGACAATATGGATAAATTGATCCTTTGGAGTAATGGCTTCATCGTTAACTCCAACAGCAAACATTTTTCCAAAACCAAATTCTGATCCCTGCGCTAGAAATCCTTTTACTTTGTTTTTGTATTTTTTGTAGTATTTCTCCTTGTTCATCAGTCCTGTTCCTTTTGGTGTACAGTCAATGACGACAGATGCTCGTTTTATTGCTTCTTCTGCGTTATATACTGGGTCGATGCCAAGGTCTTGAAAATCTTTTACTTTGTCATCTCTTACACAAAGGTTGGCACCTCTGTTGATGAGACCTTTCATTTTTGGTCTATCTTCTAGTTTAGGGCTGTGCTTGTAAAAAGTTACTTCATCTATTCCTAGATCTTCTTGAGCGTCACAGAGCAGTCCAATCAAGGGCTCGCCTATGGTACCAGTGCCTACAACATGAACAATATTTCCATCTGCCATAATTTTATACTTCCCAGTAGGTCAATTGGTAATCTACATGTTACATATAATTGTTACTATTATCATATTTTTTTATAAAATAGTTAAACTCCAAAATTTCGATAGGCTTACTCCTTATAATGTATATCTTACTTAATATGAACATTTTACGATGTCTGGCAGAAATTATGATTCCAATGTTTATGTAATGATTGGAAAGATTCCTACCGTTGTTGATACAAGAACTGGTTTTTACAGTAAAGAAATCATAGAGACCATTAAGAAATTTATAGATCCAACAGAAATAAAACAGATACTTTTAACCCACGAGCATTATGATCATGTTGAAGGGGCATTAGATATATTAAAATCTTGTAGAGAGATACAATCTCAGATTTATATGCCGCATCTAAGAGACGTCCTTAATGAAATAAAATGGACAAAAGATTTGAATAAAGCAGAACTATGGTATGTTCACAGAGGAGCTCCAAATGACACAAAGATAATATCTGGTAAAGATATTGTAAACATAGGGAAATCCTCAATTGATACCATAACTGCAACCATTCCTTATCATCGTATTTTTAAGGTTGTCTATGAAGGAACAATTATCTTCCAAAGATAAGTTATAATATTTTTGGTATCAAATCACACAATTTTAATGAAAATCATAACAAAAACTATTTATTGCAACATTATTTATGATATAAAACAATTCATATGAAATCACCATAATCAAAAATCATTAGGAGGTAGTAAGAAATGAGCCGACTACATGAGGTGGCAGAGCAAATAAAGATATTAAAAAGCGCCCGGGATATTTTGAAGGAAAGATACTCAGAATCTGATTTTCATAGAAAAAAAGAAAAATATCCACACTCGGCAGTGCCTCCATCACCTGAAGATGAAGAAATCTATAAACTCCTGAATGCAATACAACAACTTGAGAGATATGTTAAAGAACTCCAAGATGAACAATTTGAATTATTAAAAGAACAAAGATAATCTAAAGAACATTTCTTCTTATCCCAAACATTGATTTTACCAGTACAATAATTGGAATAATTTCTAATCTCCCTATCCACATACTGAAAATAAGCATTATTTTTGCTATAGGATCCATACTTATAGAAGTTATCCCCGTAGAAAGACCAACATTACCTTGTGCCGAACATACTTCAAAGATCACATTTCCTAATGTTTCCTTTGGGAAGGAATATGCAATAACCAGTATTCCAACCATGAGCAATATGATCCACATAAATGAGATAATGGCTGCCTCGTTAATGAGATCCATGGCTTCATCTTTTGATAATGGTTTATCTCCAAGTTTATGAACAAATACTCTTCTTGGAGTAGATATTGAGCGTTTTATTCGCCAACTTGCTCCTTTACTAAGAAGTATAGCTCTAAAAAGTTTTATCCCTCCAGCAGTTGACCCTGCAGCACCACCGATAATCATAGCAAAAGAGAGTATGAGTTTAGCTGATTCAGTCCATGCAGGTATATTTGCTGAGGCAAAACCGGTACATGTTAGTGCCGAAACGAACTGAAAACCAGATTCCTTTAATGATAAAAGAACATTGTCTTTGTAGATGAGATTGGGATCATTTAGATTAATAAGTGTTAGAGTTATCACTCCCAATATTAGGAGGAGTATCATCGCTTGAAATTGAGCATCAGTTAGAAATCTTTTGACTCTTCCTTTTAATAAGTCATAATGCGCGGCAAATGCAATACCCCCAAAAATCATCAAAAAGACAATGGCAATTTGACTTATTGTTCCAAAACCTACAATGCTATCATCAGCAACTGAAAAACCCCCAGTAGCAATCCCGGTCATCGCATGATTGAGGGATTCCCATAGCCCCATACCATTAGAGGTGATACTACCAATGAGGGCTAATGCGATAACTCCAATTATTGTATAAAGCAAGAATATCCACCAGATTGTTCGCACTGTAGAGACGATAGACGGATGGGTTTTTCTTTCTCTCCCCTCAGATCTATATAATACGAAAGAACCTGTTCCAGGCCGAGCGAGAATAGAGAGCGTTAAAACAATAACTCCTACTCCTCCAATCCATTGAATAATCGAACGCCAAAACTGTAGCGTATACGGAAGTAAGCTTTCTTTGTCCACCATGGTAAGACCGGTTCCAGTCCAACCCGACATAGATTCGAAGAAAGCGGAAAGAAAGTCCATAGTAGCAAGAGGATCGTTTTTATTAAATCCAATCATAATAAAAGGGATACTACCAATAAGCGAGATGAAAATCCATCCAAGTGCAGCAGTCACCATTGCACTTTTAAAATTTGCCAGATCAGCATTCTTAAAAATGAGGTATAAGGGGATTCCCACTATAAAAAACAAAGCTGAAGTAATAAGGATTGCAGCTATCCCAAATCCTTCAGAAAAGTATAAAGGAGCAGCTAAGGCAACGAGAGATATGAAGCCGACAATAATCAATATTCCACCAAGATCTCTCAGAACAGTTCTTAAATCGCTCATCTATCCTTTCTCTCTCCTTTACGATACTGTTTACTTAAACAAGAGAACAACAACTTCCTTATATTTTTACTTATTTCTTATCTCTTTTATCCTCGTAGTTAACTCTTTTATGAGATCATCTGCGATATCTCTTTTCGTGAATGCATCTGCTCTTGCAGCTGTTGCAATTTTTGCTGCAAGAACTCGTGCGATTTTCCCTCGCTCTGCTCTTGGGGACTTATTTAACAGTGAATATTGAAATATTACTCCATGCTTAGGTGGTTTGCCGCCTTCTTTTTTAAATCGAAACAATGCTTTTTCAGCACCTAAAATTTGAATGGTAGATGCCGGCATAACAGCAAGTTTTTGCATTCCTCCTGCAAGTGAGAGTAATCGCGCACCTATCAAAGGACCAACTATTTTACTTGTATTTGGAGCAACTTTATTCATGTCAACATCTATTTGTTGCTCCAATCGTTTTATTTCTTCATTTACTTGTGATAATGTATTTTCAAATGGCTGTATTTTCTCCTTAGGTGTTGGAATAACTGACCAGTAGCTTAAACGTTCTGAAAGCAAATTAGCTGTCTGAATAAGATCATCAAGTGCATTCACCATCTGAATTATTTGAAGATCTTCGGAACGCAATCGTTCGTCTACTTTTTTTTGAGCAAATAATATGGATGTCTTAAGGAATAACTCCTGAGAAAAACCATATTCTTCAGGTTCAATACATATTTTTTGAAAAAATGGGTCAGTATCGACAAATTCACCAATACTTTGTAATCGTTTCTCGCTTACTATTACCTGTATGTCTTTTGCAAGGTTTTTTTCTTCAGAAAGCACCTTATTTTTTTCAATCTCTTGCAGTCTTTTTACTATTTCTTCTGCATTTTTTGGAAAAAGAATTTCTTTTTTTATTTTATTTTTGCCGCAAAGAAATACGCCAAACCATTTTGTGATAAGATACATTATAAATCATGTCCGATAAATGCATTCTTTTTAATTTAGTTTACGATGAAAACAACCGAAATCAACTTAAAGAGATTTTAAATATAGGAATCATAATTACGTGTGTTAACACGTATACAAGCAATAAGGGGTATTTTATATGAAACATGAAAAAAAAGTAAGATTTGTCCTTACAAATGTAATTGAGACTGAGTTAGATATTTTAAGAAGACATATTCAAGTGCTTAAAGTCCTCAAAGAAAACGAACCTGCAGGGATAATAAAACTCTCTGAACTTACAAAACATCCTCAACATATGGTTAGATATTCTTTGCGGATCCTGGAACAAGAAGGACTCATTGAGCCTTCGCCACAGGGAGCTGTTACCACCGAAAATGTGACAAAAACTGTTCCTTTACTACGAACAAAATTGAAAGAAATGAATGGAACCATTAGCGAAATCATAAAAACACTTGATTAAATTCCTTCCTCTTTTTTTATGCCGCGGTAACTCAGTTGGGAGAGTGCACGGCTGAAGACCGTGATGTCGAGGGTTCGAGCCCCTCCTGCGGCATTTTCAGTAAGTGTTACTTTTCCAAATTATTGACTAGTACGTGAAATACATCTCTATCTTTGCATGTAAATATCTCCAAAATTTTATATACAGTTTTTTGTTTATCCTTTATGGGATGCAAACATCGCTATGGTAGGAGCAAAGAAACGTTTGCCGATGGAAAGGGATGGAACTGTACCTAAAAGAAGTTCAGATGGAAAATTTCAAATCCTTCGGAAAAAAATTAACAGTACCTTTTTTTCCAGGATTTACTGCTGTCACAGGACCAAATGGTTCTGGTAAAAGTAACATTGTTGATGCAATTCTTTTTGTATTGGGGCCAAAAAGTTCTAAGGTGATGCGTGCGGGAAGACTCACTGATCTTATTTTTAATGGAGGGAAAAAACATAAAAACCCTGCAAAATACTGTAAAGTATCTCTTGTTTTTGATAATTCTCCAAGAAAAATGCCAGTTGATTCTGATGAAGTAATACTTACAAGGATGATTAAGCGTGCACCATTGAAAAAGGATCCGAATAACTACTATAGCTATTTTTACATAAATAACCGCGCAGCATCATATTCAGAGTTTGTTGATTTACTTACCCATGCACGGATTTCTGGTGATGGCTATAATATTGTCAAACAAGGCGATGTTACTAATCTAGTAAAAATGGGGTCAGTTGATAGAAGAAGAATTATTGATGATGTCGCAGGTATTAGTACGTTTGATAATAACATCAAAAAAGCTGAGCAAGAACAGGAAGACGTTGAGAAAAATCTTGAGCGGATCAAGATAATACTAAATGAAATAACCAGCCAAATACGTCAACTTAAAAAAGACAGGGATGAAGCATATCGATATAAGGAACTCAAGGACAAGCTCTATGAGACAAAAGCAAAGATTGCATATAAAAAGAAAGAAGAAATTGAAGTTCAAATAGCAGAAATCAACATGCAGATTGAATCCTACGAAAAGGAACAAGAGAAACATGGAAAAAAGAGAGAAGACCTAAAAAATCAGTATAATGAATTAATGAAGAATTTAGATGAAATAGAAAAGAAAATTGGTGATGTTGGTGGTGAAGAAGCCAGGGAAATCAAAGAAAAAATAGACTCATTACGAATAGAGGAAATTAAGATAGAGGAAAAGATCAATTATTCAAATGATGAGATTTTAGAACGAAAAAATGAAAAAAAAGAGCTTGAGACAACAATAGAGAGTATTACCAAAGAGCTTGATGATTTTCAAAATCAACAGAACGAAATTTCAACGCAAATCCAAGATAATGAAAAAATACAACAAGAAAAAGAATCAAAGCTTTCTTTGTTGAAGGAAGAAATTGCTAAGTCCGATGATACTTCCATGGATCTTACAAGAGAACTTGTTAAAATGCGCGAGGAGCACAATGAAAAACAAAATGAAATCCATGAATTAAAACTAAAACGAAATAGAATAAACGAAAGCATTGATGCACTCGAGTTACAAATCGCTGAGGTGCAAGAAACAAAATCCACATACGAATTTGAACTCAAGGATATCGATTGGCAATCAGGTGAGATTAAAAAAGATAAACAAGAAAGCACTAAGAAAGTAAAAGAAGTTGAGAAGCAACTTTTTGAAAAGAAAAAGAAGGAATCAGAACTAACTGAACAACTTGCAGATCTCGAGAAGGCTATAATAAAACTTCAGCGTGAACAATCAAAACTACAAGCTGAACAAGATGCACTACAATCTGTTCATGCAAAATATAATCAAGCAGTTAATTCCATTCTTAATGCTCGTGATACTGGAGAGCTAAAAGGAGTTCATGGAACAATTGCAGAGCTTGCTTCCGTTGAAAAGCAATACGAGACATCACTTGAAATAGCAGCTGGTGTTCGTATGCAATCCATAGTTGTTGTTGATGATGCAGCAGCTGCTGATGCCATACGTTATTTACAGAAAAGAAAACTTGGAAGAGCAACATTTCTGCCGTTAAACAAGATGATTATTGGTAAACCAAGAGCAAAAGCACTTATGGCAGTAAAAGACGAACACTCTCATGGTTTCGCGTTTGATCTTGTGAAATTTAAAGATGAATACAAAGGAGCATTTTGGTATGTTTTTGGTGATACCGTTATTGTTGATAGTCTTAATGATGCTCGTCGTCTCATGGGTGGTGTTCGACTTGTTGATATGAACGGAGATTTAATTGAAGCAAGCGGTGCTATGATTGGAGGGAGTACTCCAAAAGTACATCTCTCATTTGGGAGTGTTGACCAAAATAAACTAGACGATGTTACTCGAAGGCTTAATGCCGCAATTGAGAGTCAGGATCTTGCTTCAGATGAACTCGCTGCCTTAAAGAAAGAAATATCAGAGTTAGAAAGCAATCTTAGAACTCTTAAAGCAGAGGTTGATCAAGGTATACAAGTAAAGGATATTGATATTCGGAAAAGGGAGTATATTGGAAAACTTGATGTCATCACAAAAGATCTTGAAGCAAAGATACAAGAAAAAGAATCATTAATTTCAAAGAAAAATGACATTGTTTCAACTATTGATGAGCTTGAAAAAAGATTAGAAGAACTAAATGTTTTAAAAGAAGAGAAAGGAAAACATCTATTGAAAGGGTCGAAAAAAGAGATTGCACAAGAAGTACGTGGTCTTGAGAAAGAAGTATCTGAAATGCAAGAAACATTACTGAAGCTCCGTTCAGATCTTGAAACACTACAAAAAAAGATCGAGCTCACACAAGAACGAAAAGCTGAAGTTACTGATAAAATAACGTCATATGATAAAGAAATAGAAACATTCAAATCCTCCATAAAAAATTTAAAAGAGTCAAGAGCACGTTATCAAGATGAACTAAAAGCTTTCATGGCTGTAGAAGAACAGATGACTGGAAAAATCAAACAGTTTGCAGTCCAACGCGACGAGGTGTACAAAAAGACTGTCACGATAGAAAACGAGCTTGACAGAATCGATACCCGCACTGAATCATATCTTGATCTTATTTCTAGATCGAAATATAGGCTGCCTACTTTAGAGGATTCATTAAAAGAATTGGATAAAGAAATTATATTGTATAATGTTGAGGTTACTGATAAGAAGCTTCCCAATATTGAATCTTTAAAGGAAACAATACGAAATATCGAAGAGAATATGCAGGAGTTGGAACCTGTAAATATGAGGGCTCTTGAAGAATATGAGCATCAAACAGAACGAAAGAAGAAATTCGACGATGACATAAAACACCTAAAGGATCAGAGAAAAAACCTTATAAAGCTTGTCGATGAAGTGGCAATCAAGAAGAGAGAACGTTTCTTTGAGATCTTTAATGAAGTAAAAAACAACTTCAAAGATATCTATGCGCAACTTTCTGAAGGAGGCGAAGCAGAACTTCTTCTCGAAGATGAAGAAAACATATTTGAACATGGCCTTACGATAAAAGCTCGACCTCGGGGTAAAAAAATCCTTCGTTTAAACGCATTATCTGGTGGTGAAAAAAGTATTGCCTCACTTGCATTTATTTTTGCTATTCAACAGTATGATCCTAGTCCATTTTATGTTCTTGATGAAGTTGACATGTTTCTGGATGGCGTCAATGCAGAAATTGTTTCTAGGATGATAAAGGAGAAATCAGCACATTCTCAGTTCATTAACGTATCACTTCGTAAGATCGTTTTGAAAGAAGCAAATCATATTTATGGTGTGACTATGCATGATTCAGGTATTTCGGAAATGATAGGAAATATAGATCCAGAATCAGTTGGCCCCAAAGGGGAAATACTGACGACTAAGAGAGGTGCGTAAGTATCGAAATAGATAATCAAGTAATCAACCATCTGCTTTTTCATAAGGCACTCATCGATGAAGATAATGACATGTCACGAATCAATCAATATCTTGATATGGTAAAGATGGCTGGGGGCGGAGAAGAACTTTCTATAAGTAGTCCTTTTGATCGTTCAATATTTCTCGCGTTTGATTTAGTACTTAGTCAACAACTTAATCCTTGGGATATTGATCTTGTAAGTTTTTCTTCTATGTATCTTAAGAGAGCAAAGGAAGAAAAAATTGATTTGATGATAGCAGGACGAATTATCTATATGGCTTGGAAAGTACTTCGAATGCAAAGCGATAATCTTGTTATTGATATGGAGGCAAAACAAGAAGAGGAGTTTGATTTTGGATGGGAAGACATTCCAACAGGTGCATGGTTTGAAAATGATGATGGCTATTCATATACAAACCTTGTTATGAAGACGCCTACTCCACCTCTTGAAGAACCAATCCGACGTGATGCAAAACGAAAAATCACATTAATTGAGCTTCTTGGCGCATTTGATCAAGCTCGCAAAGAGGCTGAGGAATATCAGGTCCTTGATGAACAACGAAGAAAAGAGCGAGAGCGGCTTGCTATAAAAGCTCGGAATGCAATGAACGGTACTGTTGTTGAAGATCATCTTGAAGAAGATATCCTTGTTGTATGGGAAAAAATATGTCAATATCCTAAAAAATCCATGAGTATAAACAACATATGTAAAACAGATGATCCTGAGGAACGCATAAAGACATTTCTTTCTGTATTATTCTTAGCATATGATAAAAAGATTAGAATATTCCAACGTAGATTTCCTTATGGAGAAATTTTTATTAAAACAATTGGATATACGTAAGAGGTTGATTGTATGGGTGTTAAAGAAGAAAGACTCGTGGAATCTGTTTTGTTCTCTGCAAGCATGCCCGTAAGCATTAATGAAATTAAAGAAGCAACTGGGCTTCCAAAAAAGAAAGTTGTAGATGCTATTGAAGGTCTTATTCAGACATATAATGTTGATCGTAAAAACGAGACATCAATTGAGGTTATAAAAGCTGGTGATAAGTATACAATGCAGGTTAAAAAAAGGTTTTTTGATCAATCTGTAATGGTTGCAAAACCTGAGATTCAGAGTCATCATTTAAAGACTCTTGCACTTATTGCGTTTCATCAGCCTGTAAAACAATCTAATCTTCGTAGGATGATTGGACCTAAGGTTTATGATCATGTTGATGAGCTTTCAGATATGAAGCTTGTTAATGCAAAAAAACATGGGTCAACTGAAATGCTGACAACTACAAAGCTTTTCCCCGAGTATTTTGGTATTGATTCTACAAAACCTGAAGAGATCCGAGAGTTTCTTGCAAAAAAAGTGATTGGATCAATAAAAAAATAAAAGTTACTTGATCATTAATTTTTTTTGAAACTAATAGATAATTATTGTTTGTAGTTATAAAAAAAAAGATATGTGGACTATTTTATAGTCCAAATATGTGTCTTAGTATTGGGAACGCGTTTGGGAACCGTTCGAAAATTCTTTCCAAAACCTGGAAGAGCAACGATTCTTGACTTTCTGGTGTAACAAGTGATACATCAATGGTACAGGTATCTTCTGGATCTTCACTGTTGACAAGAACTATTTCACCGGAAAATTCCATTTTTGGGTCATCAGGTGCAATAACTTCTACATTGACTGTAACTGGTGAACCTGGTTCCAAATCTGTTCCACTATCTGGATCAAATGTCCATGTTCCCCAATCTGGGTATGATTCAATCTCCCAGTCAAGTTCAGTCCCTGCAGCTCCAATGTTTTGAACTGTGAAACTATCTGTAACTGTTTCACCTGTTGTTACATCAACCCAAGAAATGCTTCCACTGCAATGTAAATCAGGATCTTCACTTGGGACATATTTAAACATTCCACCGGTAAATTCATCAGTGTTAAATCCACCTGCCCATCCAGTGGTACCTTCTACAAAATCACATGACAACATTTGAATATCAAACATTTCAGGATAATCTGTCCAGGTGTAACCACCGTCGACACTATATGAAGCTCCTGAAGCTCCTGAAGCTGCACCAGTACTGATGTACATATTGCCTGTACCTGGTACATAACTTAGACCTGCAGAATATGGAGTTCCTGAAGGTGTTATTGCATCCCATGTATTTCCGCCATCACTTGTGGTGTAAAGATCGTATGAAACCCCGTTATCATGTGCAGCAAGACCGTGATTTGAGTCTTTGAAAGCTATTTCATTAACTCCTGCATTTAATCCACCGGGTCCAATACCTGTATAACTAACAGTCCATGTGTATCCTTTATCATCTGATTTCCAGATATTTCCTTCATTAGTTCCAAATAAAACTGTGTCTCCAACTACATCGATGACTCCAGTCCAACCTGCTTCACCAGCAGCAGGTGCATCTCCACTAAAGTTTGCTTCAGGGACTCTGATCCATGAGTCTCCACCATCTGTGGTTGTGTAAACTTCAAAATATCCATCACGAACATCTCCCTGGCACACTCCTTCGTTTTCATTCCAGAAGTAAACATTGTTAGCAAAAGATGCTGCTCCTTGTAAAGGTCCTTCTTGATGAGTCCAGGTTGATCCACCATTTGTTGTTTTGTAAATACCACATGTATCATCTTGAGCTCCAGCATAAAATACTGCTGCCCATGCGGTATCACCATCAATTCCACAGATGTTACCAAGACCATAGTTAGTATCGCCTATAACAGTGTCAGCTTCCCATAGATCTCCACCATTTGATGTTTTGGTAAACCAAGTTTCATAAGTATTACCTCCGCTGCCGTCATATCCAACGGCCCATGCAGTATTATTATCTATGGCATCAAGGTAACGAATTCCAATGGATTGTATCCAAAAACCTGAGGCTTGTTCAGTCCATCCACCATCCCCGTTTAGGGGATTAAAAGTTTTACTATTAACTGATAATGTTTCTGTGTTTGCGGCCATTGCTGCTCCAGACAATATCAATGCAAGAGCAATAGCTACGACTATACCTGCCTTTAAAATATTAGTTCTTTTATTCATATTTTTCCCTCTTTTCCCTCTAATTTTTTCTTTTTCTATATGTTATACAAACATCTAATATATAAATATATCTATTAAAAACAGTAGTTGACCTGATTATTTTTTAACCCCTTTTCCATTTTCGTTTATGGGATGGATGCAAATGCGTAAAAGGGAAATTGTTGAATATTTTACAAAAGATATCATTGAGAAAGTAAGGAAGAATGAA